>ENA-ORDI01000200-ORDI01000200.1-marine-metagenome-genome-assembly--contig:-NODE-200-length-42574-cov-7.372356_pt1 | contig 42574 bp, 42 predicted proteins | sample MGYA00248628_ERZ508525 | MGnify/ENA primary metagenome ERZ508525 (study PRJEB26195, sample SAMN05422138) | marine metagenome | isolation source: East of Porto Seguro, South Atlantic Ocean | place... | reverse complement strand
GAAGATAAGACTGATATTGAAGATCAAAAAGAAACTGCTGTTACACAAGCAGATAAACCGGATCAACCTGAGATTGTGGAGGAGGATGAAACCTTGGTTAAAGGAGAAGGTGATTCCAGGGAGGTTGCAACTATTTCAAAAGAGTTGTCAGAGTTAAAGAAACTCCCCTTGGAAGAATTAAAGGCTTTAGAGAAAACAATTCCTGAATCTGCTAAAAATAAAACAATTTCACTTGCAAAGATATTAAAGGGATTTACATTTGATACTAAAAATCTGAACCTCAAAAAAATACGACAACAAGGTACACTTTCTAAAACAGGCAAAGCTCAGGTAGCAGAAGTAATTACAAAAAACTCTACTCTTTTTGCCAAGGGAAAATCAAAAATTGCGAGGAAGATTAAAAAATTAGGAGTGTTGCAGCGTGGTACTTACCTGCAGATAGTGAACAATTACATTCAAGAACAATGGAAATTACCGGCTGAATTAAGTGACCATCTGGAAATGAAGGTTAGGCTCATTATCGCGAAAGATGGCACACTGCTTCAATATTCATTTGTTAAAGTTTCAGGTAACAGGATTTTTGATCAGTCAGTGAAATCCTTGTTTGCTAAATTGGAGGCTTTACCACCTTTGCCTGACAATTTTGAAGGCAAACTGACTGAGATCGGGCTGAAATTTACGCCCCTTTAGGAATACACTTTTTTGGTGTATTAACATTTAAACCATAGTCATTGGAGAATGTATGAAAATTTTATTTAAGCTGATCCTAATTATTGGAGTTTCGCTCTACCTTGTTTCGCCAGCTTTGGCTATTGAGTATTTTGATATTAACAAACCTGGTATAGAAAAACTCAACCTATCCATTAAAGCTAAAAGCAGTTCAGACTTAGTTGATCTGCTTGTTGAACAGTTGCGCAGTCAAATGCAGAAAACTCTGCTGTTCAATATTTTAGACGATACAGAGGAGTCCACATTTAGTCTTGAAATAAGTTCCACTACTGATCCAAAAATCGTTTCAGCAACACTGGCTGGTGCACAAGGTACAAGTTTTGAGGCAATTACAACAGGGATGAGATTCCGCAATCAAGATGAGGAATATGTTAATTTAAAATCCGCTCAACTGGGTAATTTTCTCATCAAAAATTTGATGGGAATCAAGGGGTCTTTGGGAAGTATCGTTATCTGGTCAGAGTCTAAAAAAGGAGAAAGTCGAAATTCTCTCGTAATGAAACGATTTGGCTCAGAAGTACAACAAATTGTTACCTATAATTTATTTAATAACACTGGTGTAAGCTGGAATCCAAAAGGCGACACCATTATCTATTCAGCTCAAACTGGTCGTGGATCAGAAATATTCTGGCAAGGCTTCCTTCCTTTAAGATTAAGGGGCATGAGTATTTATTTCGATGAAGGTAAAGGCAGCAGTGCCTCATGGGGAAGCAACGGGAAAGTTTATTTTGCTAAACATGCTGGCGGCAGAAATACAGATATATACGAATACGTGGTTGTTTATGCGGGTACCGGGCCTTCGTTGGAAATGTCACGCAAGTTAACTAAACATTCATCCATTGAAACTGAACCTGTCCTTTCACCTGATGGAAACAAGCTCGCGTACATATCCGACCGAACCGGCAGCCCTCAGATTTACCTGATGGATTTGAGTACAAAAAAATCTACGCGCCTCACAAACAAAGGAAAATATAATACTTCTCCCGCCTGGTCACCTGATAGTTCTATGATTGCGTATACTAGCTTAGTTGGTGGGAAAACAGCAATTTTTCGTGTTGGAGCCGATGATCCATTAGGATTTGCAAACCAAGTTTCACCAAAAGGTATGCAGGCTGAGAGTCCTGTTTGGTCTTCGGACGGTTCTATGGTTGCGTTTCAGGCTAAAAAAGGAATGGACTGGAAGATTTATTATGTGCTATCTTCAGGAAGCTCTGCTCAAAGACTTACCAGCTCTGCTGATGGAGTTAATGAAACATCACCCTCCTGGAATTCTGGATTGCGCTAAAAATGCTTAGTTTTATCCCAAGTGTTTTGAGACGGCTTTCTATCAAAACTATTATGGCCGTTGTACTGGTTTCATTAGGCTCTTCAGTGGCTGTGGGAGGAGCTGACGACATTAAAAAGGTTAAGCGATTAGTAGCGCGTTTACAACTGGAACTGCTGCAGATTAAAGAGATATCTTCAAAGAGTGCAGGAGAGCAATTGGCTCTTTTGGAGCCGCAAAATGCTAAAATCAAGATTCTTGTAGAAAACAATCGAAAGCTGTCCGAAAAAATCAGCTCACTGTCACTTAAAATTTCTGTACTTGAAGAACAATTAGAGAAATATCAAAGCAGAAGTAATAGTGCACAGCTTTCAGAATTGAATCAATTAGCTACAGTGTTTGCACTGGTTTCTGTGGGTGAGGTAAATAGCATAGAACCTCTTGTTCTTGAACTGGTCAACAAAGGGAACAACTTACAAAAAGATTTGTTAATTTTGCTGTTGGCGGAGACTCAAAAAAATCAGGGTCTTTTAGAACCAAGCCTCGGTTATTACGGTGCATTGATTTCTGACTATCCAAAAAGTCCATATTTTAACCGGGCAGTATTCGAAGCAAGCGAATTGCTGGGGAAACTGGGGCACGCCGAAGAGCAAATGTCAATGCTGGAAGCCCTGAAGGAAAGTGATGGACCATATGGAGAACTGGCCCGTAAAAAGTTAGAATAATGCCCCGAATTTCGGCAAAATTATCTGGTATAAATTTTGTCAGGTTGGGGAAAATGCCAGTTACTGATGATTCCCACTGCTTGTAATAATCTTGCAATAATTGGCCGGGAAAGGTTACAAGTTAGTTTTTGTGCATTTGGTAACTCATCAATTTTTTGCCAGGATGCTTAATTGGGCATTCCACTTGCACCCTGAAGGGGTAAGAGCTGGAGGTTTTACTGTTTCACATTTTTAATGATTATAATAAATTAAGAGGTACGTAATGAAAAAGTTATATTTTTTGATTCTTTTGGCCAGTATGGCGGTTTTTCTGGTTACAGGCTGTGCAGAAAAAACGGTGGAACCTCCTACGGAGGAGCCTGCAAAAGCCGAGGAGCCTGCAAAAGCTGATGAGCCTGCAAAAGCCGAAGAGCCTGCAAAAGCTGATGAGCCTGCAAAAGCTGAAGAGCCTGCAAAAGCTGATGAGCCTGCAAAAGCTGAAGAGCCTGCAAAAGCTGAAGAGCCTGCAAAAGCTGAAGGGCCTGCAAAAGCTGAAGAACCTGCAAAAGCTGAAGAACCTGCAAAAGCTGAAGAACCTGCAAAAGCTGAAGAACCTGCAAAAGCTGAAGAACCTAAAGCTGTAGAACTGGAAGAAACTGTTAAAGTGGAAAAAGCTGTTGAAGAAAAGAAAGCTGCTATTGTGGTTGCTGAACAACAGCAAGAGGCGGCCAAAGAAGAGGCGGAAATAGCAGTTGAACAAGATGCCGATCAAAGTGTTGAAGCTCCCAAAGCTGTTACCATCATTTCAGCTCCTCCTGAAGAATCGGAAACAGCCATTTATGAAATGGAACTGGTCTACTTTGACTACGACAAGAGCGTTATCACTCAAGCCTTTGCGGATGTCATTCAAAAAAATTACGAATGGATTACTGAAAATCCGGATGTTCAAGTTCAATTGGAAGGTCACTGTGATGAACGCGGAACAAATGAATACAATCTGGCTCTAGGTGAAAGGCGTGCAAAAGCTGTTTTTGACTATCTGGTCAGCCTTGGAGCAAACCCATCACAATTTACGATGGTCAGTTTTGGTGAAGAACGACCCGCAATTCTTGGCGGCAATGAAGTTGCTTGGGGTAAAAATCGTCGGGTAGAATTCACCCGCCTGTAAACACTTTGCTATTCTGTCACGAACTTTGACTGCGCTTTGAATTATGCTCACCGAATGGTTAGGCGAATCGAGCATAGTTGGGATGGTACTGAGTGGCAGTATAATTGCGAAGATCGTCCTGTTAATTTTAGCCTTGATGTCGGCCCTTTCCTGGGCCGTCATTATTATCAAAGCGCTTCAATATTACAATATCCGCAAAGAAAATCAGAGGTTCTACCAAATCTACCTCAACGAATCCAGTCTTAATCAAATCAAAAAAGTTTCTGCTGATTTTCCTTATTCAGCGTTTGCGTCAATGTACGCTGCTACCTATCAGGAAGCTGCCCGAATGAGCCAGCGTATTCAGCGCTCAGCACCTGATATCGCAGAAAACATTTCGATGCTCCCGCATCTAAGTCAGCAACTTCAACGAGTGATAGAACAAAATATAAATGAAAGATACTCTTTCATTGAAAATCGTTTAAACCTCCTGGCAACCATTTCAAGTGCTGCTCCATTCATCGGTTTATTTGGAACAGTCCTGGGAATTATCAAATCTTTTCAGAGTATTGGGACAACCGGTGTCACCAGTCTGGCTTCAGTTGCCCCTGGAATTTCCGAGGCTTTAGTCGCAACTGCCGCAGGATTACTTGCGGCAATTCCGGCATTAATGGCCTATAACTATTTCCGCAATCAGACTCGTTTTCTGGCAAATACCATGCGAAATTTTGGCATGGAACTTACTAATCGTTTTGAATGGATAGTACATGGGAGACTCCTGGGAACAGAATGAACCGCTGAGTGAGATTAACGTCACACCTTTCGTGGACGTCCTGTTGGTTTTGTTGATCATTTTTATGGTAACTGCTCCGATCGTAAACCATGTTATTCAAGTTGATCTACCTGAAGACAGCTACAATCAGGACATCATGAAACCAATGCAGGAACCACTGAGGTTGGTGATAGACAAGTCCGGAGTATTGTACTTAGGAAACACGCGCATCGGAGGAAGCACCGAGGAAAAAAGTCAGAGAGTGCTAGAAGATAAAATAAAACAATGGACTAAGGGACAGAAAAAACCGTGGCTGGTTGATGTGGAGGCGGACGAAAAAGTTGAATATGGCGCACTCGTTCCTGTGATAGCCCGACTCAAGGAACTAAGCGTCAGTATGAATTTGATTATAAGACCAAAACCAAAAAAATAGATTTTAATTCAGCTGTTTTCCTCTTTGATTACAGTACTATCTTCTTTGATTACAGTAGTATTTTCATCAATTTTTGCTTGTTCTTCTTTGTTTTTCTTGGTTGCCTTTTTAAAGTTACTAATCATTCCACCAAGACCCTCACCAATTAGAGGCAAGCGTTTTGCTCCAAACAAGACAACGATAATTGCCAAAATTATTAAAAGTTCCCAAATACCTAAACCAAACATAGTATGCGCTCCTGCTTATTGTGTCATTGGTCGATAGACCGTATAATGTGATTGCAATCTATAGTAGATCGAATTCGCCAGATAATCGCAAGATTAAATAAACAAGTCAACCCTTGAGATTAGCTTTAAAACAAAAAATACAATGAGTGATGAAACTCCAGAGCAGGAATCCACACTACACAAACTGAAATTTTTGGCAGACGCTCATCATGTAATGCAGGCTGAAATTGCTCGCACAGACATTTCTCTGAATGAGGTGATGCTCTGGAAACAGGGAACCGTGGTGATGATGGACAAAATTGTAGGTTCCACGATTGACGTTTTGATAGGAGACCGTCTAATTGCCCGCGGAGAGGTAGTCGTGATCAATGACCGTTTTGGGGTACGGATCAGCGAAATCACTCATCCCGACGAAAAACCTAAGTCCAGTTGGAAATAAGAAAAGTTTACAAAGGCTAAATTCCGTTCTTGCGGTCAACTCTCTTTGATCTCATTCATCCCGCAACGCCTTTCTAAACGCAACCGCGGTTCGCTCCAGATCTTCCTCAGAATGTGCAGTTGAAACAAAAAGTGATTCAAAAGCTGAAGGCGCAAGATAAATCCCCTGTTTCAACATGCTCCGGAAAAAACGAGAAAATTTTTCAGTATCTGTCTTGAGTGCTTGCTGATAATTATGCACAGGATTTTCTGAAAAGAAAAACCCAAACATACCACCCATGGCCTGTGTCTGAATGGGAATTCCAGCAGATTCCGCAGCCGATTTAAACTCACCGGAAAGCCATGCCGTTTTTTGACCAAGATCCGGATAAGGATTTTGCTCTTTCAAAATTCCCAAAGTAGCTAAGCCCGCAGCAACCGCAAGAGGATTTCCAGACAGTGTGCCTGCCTGATAAATTGGGCCGGCTGGAGCAACTTGAAGCATGATATCCTGACGTCCCCCATAAGCTCCAACTGGAAGTCCTCCGCCAATTACTTTTCCGAAAATACTCATATCCGGAACTATGCCAAATATGTTTTGGGCTCCTCCATAATCGACACGGAATCCGCTCATAACTTCATCGAAAATAAGCAAAATTCCTTCACGGTCGCAGATGTCACGCAAGCCCTGTAAAAAACCGTGTTCCGGAGGAATCATCCCCATATTTCCTGCAACCGGTTCAAGTATTACGGCGGCAATTTCCTGGGAATTTTCTTCTGTCAGTTTGATAACAGACTCCAAATCATTGAATTTCGCCTGTAAAGTGAGTTCTACAAAAGCAGCCGGAACTCCTGGTGAATCCGGAATTCCTAAAGTCATTGCTCCAGACCCGGACTGGACGAGCAAGTGATCAACACTACCGTGATAACAGCCTTCAAATTTTACAATTTTGTCTCGACCGGTATAACCTCTAGCGACACGGAGAGCGGACATAGAAGCTTCTGATCCGGAATTAACTAAACGCAGCATTTCTACACTTGGCACTGCCTCGCAGACAATTTCTGCTAACAGAATTTCACCCTCAGTTGGAGCACCAAATGAGGTTCCTTTCCGGAGAGTTTCTTCCAGCTTCCGGACAACTTCCTCGTGAGCATGACCTAAAATCATTGGTCCCCAAGAACCTACATAGTCGATATATTCGTTTCCATCGGCGTCAAATAGTTTTGAACCCAAACCACGTGTGATGAAAAGTGGCGTCATGTTGACGGATTTAAATGCACGGACAGGACTGTTTACTCCACCTGGAATTCTTTGCTGGGCTCGAGAAAATAATTGTTTAGATTGTGTGATCTGCATGAAGGTTGCACTAATAAAATGTTTTAACAGGGATTTTTACACGGACAAAAATTTTAGACCCTATGAATATGACAATGCCGTTAATGCTAGTTTGGAGAACGATTCAAGAGTTGTCAAGCCCTCACTTAAGAAAAAATGCAACGAATAATTTTGTTATTCTTTTTTAGCTACTTTTTGTTCAATGGCTGTTCCACTGTAGGTGAAAATTACGAAACTTTTTTTGATCCGGAATACAAAGTCATAGATCGCGGAAAACTTGACGTAATTGTCAAAAGTAGATCCTGCGCGCTTTTTGTTCAGGATGCTGTTTCCGGAGCAAAGCGTGCTGCCGAATTTCATCTACGTAGCGTTGTTGGAAAACAAAATCACCGCAAAACATTTAAGGAAGTCCGCCGCTACAATGTTGGCAACAAAATCTGCGTGGAAATGAGCGCCACCGCTCTGCCTCCTTTGTAAAAACGTGAACATAATTAAACTATTGAACACTGATTACTTGCTTTTTCCGGAGCAAATCGCTAAAGTATTTCAAAGCATCCAGTCTTGGCAGTTTGTGATAATTGTACTAGAATAATGTTTCGGAACTTTTTTCTTTCAATTCTCAACAGTCAGAAATTTTTTCATTCCTCTTTCACCAAACGTTTTTAAAGGAAGATTATGCCCGGCGGAGACCAGAACAAATCTACTGGACCTAAACGAATTGCGCTGCCTATGCTGCCCATGCGTGATATTGTGGTCTTCCCTCAAATGACCGCGCCTTTTTTTATTGGCCGTTCTCTCTCAATTGCCTCACTGGAAAAAGCACTCGCGGGTGATCGTCAAATTTTTGTCGTGGCTCAAGAAGACCCACTCATAGAAGAACCCAAAGCAAAAGATCTGTTTCGTGTTGGAACCATAGGTAAGGTTTTGCAGATCATGCGTCTGCATAATGGCACCATAAAAGCCCTCTTTGAGGCAAAAACAAGGGGTCGCCTCATTGAAGCTCACATGGAGGATCCTCATTTTGCTGCGGTTGTAGAACCCATCCCTGAAGTAGCGTCAAATGCACCAGAATTATTGGCACTCAGTAAAAATGTGCGCGCTGAATTTAAACGCTACCTAAAAGACGTTAAACGTCGAACAGAAGGTATCGAAAAATTGTCCATTGACTCCGAAGAACCACATAATCTGGCAGACCGAATTGCTCCTCTCTTAAATATGGATTTGCAAAAAAAGCAGGATTTGCTCGAAAACAATGATCCTAAAAAACGACTGGAAATAGTCTATGGGCGGATGCTGGAAGAAAAAGAATTCAAAAAAGTAGAAAGGAAATTGAAGGAACGCGTACAAGGTCAAATTGGACGGACACAAAAAGAATACTACCTCAATGAACAGGTTAAGGCAATCCAGAAAGAATTAGGACAGGGCGAAGACGGCAAAGCGGAAATGGAGGAGTATGCGAAAAAAATTGAGGAAATGGCGCTTTCTGTTGAAGCCAAAGAGACGGCAGAAAAGGAATTGCAAAAACTCAAAATGATGCCTTCCATGTCTTCAGAGGCAAATGTGGTCAGGAATTACATTGACTGGTTGCTCAGTATGCCCTGGGAAGAAAAATCGGAAGACAATTTTGACCTCGATAAAGCAGAAAAAGTCCTTGATGCACGGCACTATGGATTGGAAAAAGTAAAAGAACGTATTATTGAATACCTTGCTGTAGCACAGCAGGTGGGAAAAATGAAGGGGCCAATTATTTGTCTGGTCGGACCTCCCGGCGTAGGCAAAACGTCATTGGCCCGTTCAGTTGCCGAAGCCTTAGGAAGAAAGTTTGCTCACGTCAGTCTCGGTGGAGTTCGAGATGAAGCGGAAATCCGGGGACATCGCCGGACATACATTGGCGCAATGCCTGGAAAAGTGATTCAATCTTTACGCAAAGTAAAATTCAAAAACCCGCTGTTGCTTTTTGATGAAATAGACAAAATGTCTTATGGCGTAATGGGAGACCCCGCGGCCGCATTATTGGAAGTTCTTGACCCTGAACAGAACCATACTTTCATGGACCATTATTTGGAAGTAGAATTTGATCTTTCTGATGTCTTGTTTTTCTGTACTGCAAATGTCCAACAGAACATTCCACCTGCTTTGAAAGACAGGATGGAAGTTATTCTACTTTCGGGTTACACAGAGCTGGAAAAAGAACACATCGCACGTGAGCATCTCCTTCCAAAACAAATAGCTGAAAATGGTCTGACCTCTAAAAGAATTCAATTCCAGCATAAAGCCATTTTGGATATTATCCGAAGTTACACCAGGGAGGCCGGTGTCAGAAATCTTGAACGTGAAATCGCGAAAACTTGCAGAAAAGTCGCAACCCAGCTGGTAAAGAAAACCAATCTGAATAAAGTTGTGGTTACACCTAATCGTGTTCAAAAATTTTTGGGGGTTCCTCGTTATAAACACGGGAAAGCAGAAGAACAAAATGAAATTGGCACCACATGCGGTTTAGCATGGACACAAGCCGGAGGCGAACTTTTAGTGACAGAAGTTAATATCATGAAAGGCACAGGCAAATTACAGTTAACTGGAAAACTTGGTGATGTCATGAAAGAATCAGCCCAGGCGGCATTGAGTTACGTGCGCACTAATGCAAATCAGTTAGGAATTTTTTCCTCTGTATTTGAAAAAACAGACATCCACATACACGTACCCGCAGGAGCAGTTCCCAAAGATGGACCTTCTGCAGGAGTAACTATTGCCACTTCATTAATCAGTGCATTTACTTCCATTCCTGTCCGGAAAGATGTTGCGATGACCGGAGAAATAACTTTGAGAGGAAAAGTCTTAGCAATTGGTGGACTGAAAGAAAAACTTCTTGCATCAAAACGTGGACTAATCTCCACTGTGATGATTCCACATAATAATAAAAAGAACCTTAGCGAAATTCCGGATGAAATTCAAAAAGGGTTAAAAATAATTCCCGTACAAACAGTTGAAGAAGTCTTAGAAATTGCTCTAGAGCATCTGCCAACACCGGTCATAGATGCTGAGGGTGACGATGCAGAAAAAACTGAAACGGAAAGTCCGGAAGTAACTATTCTTCCCCAAACAGAATCACCTGAATCACCACGGACTTATGATGCTTAAGCATGAGTCTGGCGGTTGATTTCAAAATACAATTTTGTTCTACAATAACCTGACGGCTAATGACAGACCGAAGCAGTTTTAAACAACTGACGTTTTCAAGCGGTTTTAGTTGCATTGTTTCCTTGACACAAAATACTCATGATTGATGATATGGAATTGAGCAGTTCCGACCAGGAACTGTTGACAGATGTAAACGCGGCAATTGTGCGTTTCATCAAGTCAGATGAATCACATCTGCAAATGGAACCGATGAATTCATACCGCAGGAGAATGGTGCATAAGATCTGTGCTGAATACAAACTAACTTCTGAATCTACAGGTGAAGGCGAAAGCCGTTCTGTTCGACTTGCAAAAACAGCTGAGACCACAATTCCGAAAAACATCAATCAGCAAAGAGTTATAGACAGAGGCATCGAAATTTTTTACGCAAAACCTGGTGCGGAAATTGTTTTGCGACATGACGGCAGCTTCGGAGTATCTCTCAAAGAACGAGAGAATAAGCTCCTGGACAGACGTACTGTGGAGGACGGAGAATTCCGCATACGTGAGAATAAGATCATCTGCAAGCAAGACAACAACTGGTGAACACTACACATTTTGAAGCAGAACTAACTATTCCTGAATGTGAGCATTCGTCTTTTACTTTATCTTATTTGGGCGACGCTTTTTTCGAATTATGGTGCCGTCAAAATATTTTGCAGCGTTTTCAAAATAGAAAAACCGTACACCTGCATGTAGTTCAATGGGTTCGCTGCCAAACCCAGGCACAGCTCTCGAAACTGCTTCAACCCTATCTTACAACCGAAGAAGAAATGATTTTTCGCCAGGGGCGAAACAGCAAGACCATTTCTCCACCTAAACATGCCGCTATCAAAGAATACCGTGCTGCTACCGGATTCGAATGTCTTGTCGGCTACTGGTATTTGAAAAAGCAAACAAAACGTTTTGAAGAACTGATGAGTCAAGAAAAGGTTAAGGAGTACCTGGAGTCATTCTTGCCAACAAGCAAAAAATCATTCACAAACGCAGCTTAAAAATATTACATTTGCAAGGGCGGCATGAATCAACAGTCCTTCTTGTGAGTCTTAATTTTATAAACACTAAAATCTTCAAAGCCTGTATTTCGGCTAACATGTTTTCAATTTTGTTTGTTACAAGTTAATGATCTGGACATTTATTTTTTTAATTATCGCAGTATCTGTAGCTGCAATCGCATATCCTCTTTTTAGGGGGAAACTTGAGCTCTACGAACTTCCGGGCATTTCTTCCCAGGATTTTAGACAAGCTGATTCCTGGCTTTCGGCATTAAGTGATTTAGAAGATGATTTGGTCTTAGGAAGAATATCAAAGACGGATTTTCAGCAACAAAAATTATTTCTTCAGCGAGGTTATTTGGATTGGCAAAAAGAGTCTGGGATAACTAAAGACTGAACAGTCAATATCAGCAAGGTTTTTCACTTGGTAGTTTCAGGGGCTCATAGCTGAGATTTTTTCCGGAATCCGTTGCAACTAATGCGCGTGCCAAATTGAGAGTTCCTTCCACAGTTGTGAAATATGGCAGATTATGTAAAAGTGCGACTCTTCGAATATGTGTAGAATCAATTGAACGTTTTCTTGGACGTGTGGTGTTAACAATCAGAGCAACCTCTTTACGGTCAAGGTAATCAAAAATATTTTTCTTCACGTTTCTATCCAAACTTGTTTTTTCTAGATTTGTAACACCTGCTTTTTTCAGCACTTTATAAGTACCTTCTGTTGCCAATATATTTCGTCCAGCTTTCTGAAATTCGAATGCGGCAGGAACAATGCCCTGCTTGTCCCGATCTGTCACGCCGATAAATACGTAACCTTCCTTTATTTTTGTCTGATATGCAGCAATTTGTGCTTTCATAAAAGCTTCTTCCAGGTTTTTTCCACGTCCCATTACCTCACCTGTTGATTTCATTTCTGGACCAAGTTCTGTATCCGCACCGGAAAAACTAACAAAAGGAAATACCGTTTCCTTTACAGTAACGGTTTCAGGTACTTCATAAGAAAATCCGATTTCACTCAAATTTAGTCCAAGCATCAGCCAGGTTGCATACTTTGCTAAAGGGTGTCCAATCGATTTACTGACAAACGGAACCGTCCTTGAGGCACGCGGATTTACTTCAATCAGAAAAATTTCGTTATCTTTTACAGCAAATTGGATGTTCATTAAGCCTTTAACTTTGAGTTCTTTGGCTAGAGCTTTTCCTTGTTCTTCTAAACGCCGCAGTACATCTGCCGTCAAGTTTTGGGGCGGCAAAATACAGGCACTGTCTCCAGAGTGAATTCCTGCTAATTCAACATGTTCCAAAATTCCGCCCAATTCCGAATTTGTTCCGTCACCCAGTAAGTCCATATCAATTTCTACCGCGCCACTCAAAAACTGATCAATCAAGACAGGATGTTCCGGAGAAACCTCGAGCGCTTCTTTAAAATATTCCGCCAGCTGCATTTTCGTTTCAGCAACCATCATTGCTCTACCTCCAAGAACGTAAGAAGGACGCACAAGTATTGGATAGCCAATTTCTTCAGCAATTTTTTCTGCGTCTTTTAGTGAACGTGCCAAACCATTGAGAGGTTGTTTCAGCTTCAGTTTTGTTAACATGTCAGCAAACTTTTCCCTATCTTCAGCTCGATCAATACTTTCGAAAGGTGTTCCGAGAAGTCGAACACCTGCGTCGTTGAGTTGTTTTGCCAGTTTGAGTGGAGTTTGACCTCCAAGCTGTACAATCACTCCAACCGGCTTTTCCAGATTGATTACATGCATCACATCTTCAAACGTAATCGGCTCAAAATAGAGGCGATCAGAAGTATCATAATCAGTACTGACTGTTTCCGGATTACAGTTGAGCATTATCGCCTCATACCCAAGTTCACGTACAGCCCAAGCTGCATGAACACAACAATAATCAAATTCAATTCCTTGACCGATACGATTTGGACCAGAACCTAAAATGAGAACTTTTGCTTTTTCAGTGGGAAGAGACTCATTTTCTTCCTCGTAGGTGGAATAATAATATGGTGTTTCTGATGCAAATTCTGCAGCGCAAGTGTCAACTTGTTTAAAAACAGGCAGCACATTCCATTCAATACGCATTTTTGAAATACGGCTTTCTGCAACTTCCAGTAATTCAGCAATTCGCAAATCCGAAAATCCCAGCCTTTTCCAATGCATTAATTTTACAGGCGAAATTTCGGAAATATTGGTTTTCAAGATTTCTTGTTCTTCCTCAATCAAACTCCGGATTTGCCACAAAAACCAGGGATCAATTCCGGTCAGTTTATAAAGCGCCTCGTCTGTCCAGCCTTTCCTCATTGCATCCGCAACATACCAGATTCTATTGCTGCTGACTGAGTTAAGTTGTTCATCCAAAATTTCTTCCGGAGTTTTATCATCATCTGTATAGTCCGGAGGATTGAGTCCGGAATGTCCTGTTTCCAATGAGCGTAATGCTTTTTGAAAAGATTCACGAAATGTTCGTCCAATGGCCATAACTTCGCCAACAGACTGCATCTGCGTCCCAAGCCGATCTTCAGACATGGAAAACTTTTCAAATGCAAACCTTGGAATTTTTGTTACAACATAATCAATTGACGGCTCAAATGAAGCCGGTGTTTTTTTTGTAATGTCGTTGGGAATTTCATCCAGCGTGTAACCAATTGCTAATTTGGTGGCAATTTTTGCAATAGGGAACCCTGTGGCTTTTGATGCCAAAGCCGAACTACGGGAAACTCTGGGATTCATTTCAATCACAAGAATTTCACCATCTTCCGGATTCACCGCAAATTGCACATTTGAACCACCTGTGTCAACACCAATTTCCCTCATGATTTTAATCGACATATCACGTAGATTTTGGTATTCCCAATCAGTCAGTGTCTGTGCGGGAGCAACGGTGATACTGTCACCAGTATGCACTCCCATTGGGTCGAGATTTTCAATTGAACAAATAATGACAACGTTATCTTTATGATCACGCATTACCTCAAGTTCATATTCCTTCCAGCCAATTATTGATTGCTCAACCAAAACCTCGCTGGTTGGTGAAACAGCTAAACCATGTGAGACAATACGTGATAATTCTTCTTGATTACGGGCAATCCCTCCGCCGGCTCCTCCTAAAGTAAAGGACGGTCTGATAATGAACGGGAATGGATGGGTTTCTGTTAAATCCTTCAATTCTTCATGAGAATGGACAATGGTGCTGGCGGGCATTCCAATTCCAATTTTTTTCATTGCATCCCGGAAGAGCTCGCGATTTTCAGCCTTATTAATTGCGTCAATTGAAGCACCGATCAGCTCCACACCAAATCTTTTAAGCACACCTTGTTCATGAAGTTCAATCGCCATATTGAGTGCCGTCTGGCCTCCCATGGTTGGCAAGATCACATCGGGCTTTTCCTGCTCAATAATTGATTCCAGAGTTTTAAGGGTAATGGGTTCAATATAGGTTGCGTCCACCAGTCCAGGATCGGTCATGATGGTGGCAGGATTGCTGTTGATCAAAACAACCCTGTAACCTTCTTCTTTTAGTGCTTTGCAGGCTTGAGTTCCACTGTAATCAAATTCACAGGCTTGTCCAATCACAATGGGGCCGGAACCTATTAGTAATATAGTTTCAATGTCAGTACGTTTGGGCATAATTTTTTGATTTAGATTTACAACTTAGATCCAACCTGAAAACTTATAACTCAGCAAGCCAAAATATTCGTGGGCAATAGTCTGAATCCGATTGAAATTTGCCCAGTCAAAGTGGCGCCACCAGGGTATTGATTCTTGGGGATAAGACTTATTTGCCGCATACGCATAAGCCTCGACACCTAATTTCTTAAAGACAGAAACAAGACGAAATAAATGATAATCATGAGAAACCAGTATGACCGTTTTTAATTCTAAGCGTTTCAATATTTTTAAAGTCTCAACACCATTTCTATACGTGTCTGCCGAACGATTTTCAATGATGATGTTATCTGCGGGAACTCCCATTCCTTGAAGAATTATGGCCATGCCCTTAATGTTTACCGGAGGAAAATACGGTTCTGTTACACCTCCCGTAATAATTACAAGAGGCGCCACTCCTTCTAAGAATAATTTGGCTGCCGCGTGAGCTCTAAGGGTGGAGCCAGGAGAAGGTGCTCCCGATCCATGAACTCCGGCAGAGGCCACTACGATAGCGTCACTGGAATGTTTTTCACTTTTTGGCGTCAAATATTTTAGTGGTAAAGAGATAGTTTGGAAAAATAGCGTATTACTGCCAAGTAAAAGGACCACCCAACTTCCCAGCAGAATACGAAAAGAAAGCTTCAAATAATGCCTCTGACGAAACATCAAGATCAAAGCACATGATAATAATCCTAAAAGCAACAAAGGTCCAAACACAATGTCTTCGAAAATAAACTTTAACGGACGTTCCATTATTATTCGTTAATAAAATAGAGGATGGGTTTTGATTTCAGAGTTTAATGAGTCTGAGAAGATGAATTACAGCTTGATCCGAAACATGGATATTCCCAATTTTTGTAATAATTGTTTTTTTCAAATTGGCAAAATTCATAAACTCTCAATATTATTCTTGTAATTGTGTTGAAGATTTATTGTCGGTATTCATATTAAGTTTTTCGATTAATTTTAGGGAGCCTTCATAAGATCTTTTAATGACTTGGGCGGACTTTCCAAAACCACTTTCAAAATTTAATTTTTTGAGACAGATTCTCAATTCCTTCAATTCTTCAGCAGTTTTTGGATCAATGAATTCTATACACTTTTGAGTTTCCTCTTCTTGAGCAAAGGCCTCTCCATTCTCCACAAATTCTCCAAAAAATACAATACTCACAAAACAGATCAAGTAGAAGAGCAAGAAACACTTGGTAGATGCAACCATGTTGTCCACAATCTTATAATAGAAATGCATAATCTTCGTCTTGAAAGTTGTAGTCATTTCTCTTAATTTAAGAGGTTAGAGTTTTGCTTTACATTATCAACAGATTTGCAGTAATGCTGTATTATAAGTTTTCTATATCATGTTAAAACTATTCATTGCAGCTCTCTCTGTAGCCCTGCTGTACTGGCTTTGGCACAAAAAGAATCAAATATTTTCCAAGAGGAATAATAAAGTTGACCCATTTATCACCACAATCGAAGCAATTGAGCTGCAAACTTTTTTAGATTGGGATACTCCGCAGTTATGCCTTGAAAGTGACGGGATACGCTATGGCAAGCAATTTAAGCATAAACTGCCTCCTGACTTACCACATGAGTCCAGATGCCGCTGTGAAGTTACGAAGCTATTCTATACTTCTGATGATGTTTTTCAAGGTACTTCGCCAATTTTAACACACAAGTCTGCACTGGGAGAAATTTCCTCAAAAGACGCCTTGTTGCTGAAAAACATTTTACTCAAAATAATCACTGATTCTAAAGAAAAAAGTTTTACTGATTTCCTGGCACAATTTGAGCTTAATAGTTTTTCAGCAGATATTCGTACCCAAGCAATTTCACTAGCAGAAAAGGCATTTCAGTCAGCGGATAACAAATGAATTTCTTGACGCAAATTGTTAACTAAAATAATTTCCTGACTGACAACAAAGTAAGAACCTCTATCAAAATCCGTAGTCAAACAACAGGCTAACACCATGAAAAGGCTGACTCAGTTTATCAAGTGGACATTCTGGTTAGTGTTAATTACAGGAGTTATTTCCGCATCTGCTCTTGGTGTATTTCTGTTTGAGCTCAGTAAAACTTTGCCTCAAAACCTGGATGACGAGCTACACAAACGAAACGATGTTTTACCGACTGTTCTCTATGACCGCGAAGGCAATCAAATTGAAGAGCTTTTCATCCAACGGAGAATAGTTGTTCCCTACGAACAGTTCCCACCACATCTCGTACAGGCCTTGATTGCCAGTGAAGATTCACGTTTTTTCTCACACCTCGGAATTGATCCGCTGAGAATTCCCAAAGCTTTCATTGCAAATCTACGTGCCGGTCGGATTGTTCAAGGCGCCAGCACACTAACTCAGCAAACTGCTAGACTGTTTTTGTTGAGTAGAGAAAAACAAATCATCCGGAAACTCAGGGAAATGCTGCTTGCCTTCCGAATGGAAAGGCAATATTCGAAACAGGAAATTCTGTCGCTCTATCTGAATAAAGTGTATTTGGGAAATGCCGAAGGCGTTGAGGCTGCTTCACAGGGTTATTTTGGTAAGCATGTAGTAGAACTTAATCTCGCAGAAAGCGCCCTCTTAGTCGGTATACTTCCGGCACCTTCCCGTTACGCTCCTCACGTTAATCCGGAATTTGCGTTGTTGCGTAGAAATTTGGTTTTAAGACGAATGCGAGAAGAAGGCTTCATCTCGGAGCAAGAATTGCAGAAAACAATTGTGACTCCGATCAGCTTGATTAGAATCCATGATTCAACTTCAGAGGCTACGTCCTATTATGTCGAACATGTCCGGCGTTATTTGATCAAGAAATATGGTTCAAAAGTTCTATACCAAGGCGGTCTGAAAGTTTTTTTGGCCATGGATTTGAGCTATCAGACATATTCTCATGAGGCATTACGGAAAGGAATTTTAGAGTTAACAAAAAGACAGGGCTTCCGTGGTGAACAGCAGGTGGAAAATCCTGACAACAGTAGCTCTCCAGACAATTCTACCAGAGAGAATGTAGTAAAATTAGATTCGCTGTTTCTTGGAAACATTGTTGTCGGTATTGTCAGAAATGTCTATGAGAAAAATGTTTCCATAGAACTAGGAGAATCTTCCGGAATTATAGAATGGGACAATATCAGAACATGGAAAAATGGGAACATCCTTAAAGATGAAAAACCAATCCGGATTTCGAAACCCTCAGAAATATTTTCAGTAGGCGATGAAATTCAGGTAAGACTTGCCGATTATGATTCAAAAAATGATTCCTTTCGTCTGCAGTTATATCAGGAACCGTTAGTCAATGGAGCTTTGTTGGCGATGGATCCAAAGACCGGAGAGGTCTTAGCCATGACAGGTGGTTATCGTTATGGAGAAAGTGAGTTCAACCGTGCCATTCAGGCTCTGAGACAGCCTGGATCATCATTTAAACCAATCGTTTATTCCGCTGCGCTTGATGCAGGTTATACGCTCAGCAGCGCGTTAATCGATAGTCCGAGAGCTTATGCTACCGGAGCGCAAACTGCTGGTGACGCTGAGATATGGACTCCAAAAAATTATGGAGATAAAATCATGGGCAAAGTCTCATTGCGCACTGCTCTGGTCAAAAGCTTAAACCTGTCGACTATTGGACTTTGTGAAGAATTAAAACCAAAACAGGTCATTGTTTACAGCCGCCGTTTTGGCATCACTGCTGACATGATGGAAAATTTAACTACATGCCTTGGTTCGTTGTCAACAACTTTACAAGAGATGGTAACCGCTTATGGTGTTTTCGCAAATCAAGGTCGTCTGGTTAAACCACTCTATATTTTGCGTGTTGAAGATCAGGCCGGTAATATTCTGGAATACAATGACCCTGAATTTAAGCAAGTCACTTCAGAAGAAACAGCTTTCCTCCTGAGCAATGTTTTACAAGATGTGGTTCAACGAGGAACAGGTCGGCGAGCAAGAGCACTTGGTCGTCCTTCTGCCGGAAAAACCGGAACCACTAACGATAGCGTTGATGCATGGTACATCGGTTACATCCCGCAATTACTGACAGGAGTTTATGTAGGATTTGACAAACCGAGGAGAATGGGGAGTTCCGAAACAGGTTCTCGGGCAGCAGCTCCAATCTGGATCAACTTTATGAAAAATGCTGTTGCAAATTTGCCTACAGAACAATTTAGACAACCTCCGGGAATCACAACCGTTAAAATTCATAAGTCCGGAAGACGTGCGATCCCCTGCGATAATGCGAAAGAAATAAATGAGGAACACTACAAATCAGGAACAGAACCTGTTCTGGATTTGTCTCATTCCGGAAGATGTGTATTGGCAGAAACTGAAAAAATAGAAATGGAAGAAAGTGAGCCGGAACTTTGAGGAGAAAACGTGGAAAAAAATCACAAGGCCCAAGGCAGTAATACTGTTAAAACCTTGAACCTTGACAATGGTTGACTTAGTTCAAAGCAGCTTTGAGTTTACTTCCAGCTTTGAACTTCGCGTTTTTCGATGCTGGAATATTTATTACTTGAGTCGGATTTTGAGGATTTCGTCCTACACGTGCGGCACGGTTGGACACAGAGAATGTGCCGAAGCCGATCAGTGTGAGTGAGTCGCCACTTTTGAGTGTACTTTCAACATTAGCGGTGAAAGATTTCAGAAACCGGTCTGCGTCTATTTTTGTGAGTCCGGTGTCTGCTGCAAGAGCATTAATAAGGTCAGATTTTGTCATAGTCATTTTTCCAGGAAAAGATTAATAAAACGGTCAGGTTGTCCGGAAGGACAGACCAACATTCATTCTTCTTAAAACTAATCCGCATCATTGCAAATCAGTTTTTGTCGATGAACATTTTCGTCAAAATCCTTCATCGACGCTAACAAAGCTATAATTATTTCAAAAATTAGTCAAGGTTAGACAAGAAAATAAATGAATTTTTTTCAATTTATAGACAAAATTGTCGTATTTCCCAGAATTTCCACAGGAGCGCGTTCTGCTGTCAGACAACTCAGCAGTATGGAAAAACTCATTTTTTTCCATGATCAAGGTACGTTTTCCCTCCTTTTCGTTGGTTCTTTACTGCTCCATGTAGTTCTGGGATTAACAATTGGAGTTATCTCAGAATTGTGGGTTGCAGAACCGCCTCCCATTCGTGCGAGAGTCGGTGTCCGATATGCGAAAATTCCCTTGAAACCTACTCCAATAAACAGACCTAAACCACTTGTTGAAAAACCTGTTCTGCAGAAACTTGAAACTGAGTTGAAACCAAAATTGCACAAGCTTGACCCCAAAAAACCTGTGCTGAAAAAACCTGTGCTGAATAATACTCTGAACAAATCTGAACTGCAAAAACCTGCTTTAAGAAAAACTGAAACGCCTCGTCTTAATTTGTCAAAACCCAAAATAACTCCATCTGTACCAACAATAAAGCAAAATAACAAACCCACTCCGCGAGCCTTAAAAAGTCTTAAAAAACCTCTGCTTCATCCACCCAATTCTCCGGAGAGAATCAACGCAATTACAAATTTACCAAAGTTGAGCAATGATCTTGTCCCTCTTTCTCCTCTTACATCAAGGAAATCTGTGCTTAAGCCGAGCCAGATAGAATTACCTAAATTTTCCCAGGAAGAGATTTCGCCGAAAAAATTAAATACACCAAAATTTTCAAAACCCATAGAACTGCCTCTGCAAAAACTGCCGCAAATAATGCAGCCTTCTTTAGTAGATATACCGTCAATTTCCCCTGTTCAACCTGCTGACAATCCTGTTGATAATCCTGACAACAAACTTGAGGAATTATTTCCGGAAGAAATGAAACTTGTGGAACCACTTCAGGATTTGGGGATTCCGGAACTGCCTGCCCTCAAGAAAACAAAAGAAAAACCTGATACAAACGACTTGCAACGCAAAAAGATAGCACAACTGGCCGGAGAGGAATATAATCTGCACATTCGAACACAGATCATTCCTAAACTTGGAAGCTACCCTTCCGAGTTGTTTGTACGTATCCGCCTCACAATTGTTTCATCAGGTGAAATTATTGAATATGAAGTCATTAAAAGAAGTGGATTTTCTTCTTTCGATCAAGCTTCTGAGCTTGCAGTACGCAATGCGAATCTGGAACCTCTACCCCAGGCTTTGGCCGAGAATCCCCCTTACATCGTGCTGATTCGGATTGTGCCTCAAAACTAATAATTGGATCCTACCTTAGCTCATGCGCTTAGTCATAAATATCATTACACTGCGATTATATAGATTTTTCTTCGTTATTTGCTTCCTCTGTTTCACAACGTCAGTTCAAGCGCAAACGTACTCCAGCGAGGAGATTGTCATCAGCGGACTGGGTTTCGCCAGATTTGGTGTAACTTTGGTTCCGGAGAAAAGTTTTTCTGATCATCCGGACTCGCGTCGCTGGCTGAGGATAATTGACCGGAACCTTTGCTGGAGTGGTGTGTTTCTTGTAAAAAAATCACGATATAAAACTTGCCGGACAAATGGTGATGATCATCTTGACATGAAGATTCTGCTCAAACTGGAGCGCAGGGTTTCAGAATCAGGCACTTTAGTCTCAAAACATTTAATGCTGACAGTTGCTGATAACGATGGAGTGCCGCTGTTCCCCCTTGATTTGCTGTTACGCAAAAATCGTTTCCTGGAAGCTGAATTGATGGATTTGATAAATGATATGTCAGCCCAACTTACCGGACTTAAAGGAGTGCTGGGAAGCACCATCGCCTTCACACTCAAACAACCGAAACGACGTAAAATCATTGCAAGAATAAATACACACGGTAAAAAATTGGCGGCAATTTCAAAAAATTCGTCGATCAGTTTACTACCAAGTTGGAGCCCGAAAGGTGATGCAATTGTCTATACAACTCTCAGTCGCAGCGGCACTGCGATTATTTACAATGACTGTCTTAAGGTAGTCGGTTGCAATAATCGTCCTGTCCGGTTGTTACGTGCCAACACATCGGCTAGACTCATTTCAAAAAATTTTCTCAGTGTCAGCGGCGGGACTTGGTTTTCAAAAGGTCGTAAGCTTGTTGTTACTCTCAGCCGCGGGGGGAACACAGATTTGTATACTTTTGACCGGCAAAAAAGAAAGGAGGAACGCCTGACTACTCACCGGGCAATTGACACTGTTCCGGATTTGTCTCCGGATAATCAGCATCTGATCTTCGTCTCAGACCGTACGGGGCATGAACAAATTTTTTATTTGAAGATGGGTACAAAAATTCCGTTTCAACTCACTTTTGGTCGAGGGAGCAGCAGTGATCCTGTCTGGTCTCCGGATGGCACACTCATCGCGTATTCCAAAATTAGCAAGGGTCGTAGCCAAATCCACAGGATGGATCCTTTTACAGGTGAAGACCATTCACTCACAAGGGGTCGTTACAATTCGGAGCAACCTGCCTGGTCTCCGGATGGTCGTCAAATTGCTTTTGTTTCTTCTTCAACCGGAGTAGATAAATTATATATTATGTTTGTGGATGGAACGGGGAGGCGGCGCTTAACACGTACACCTAAAGATTTTGCGGAAGGCTCTCCCACTTGGACTGCAAGAAAATTTTGATGCAGATAAATAATTGGCAGACTGAACTGGATGCAAAAGCAATCCGGAAAGAAAAACAAAAAGCTAGAGAACTCCGGAAATCGCAATGGTGGAAAAACCGAAGAGCGATCAATATTTGTTATTATTGTGAAACACCCACTCCTGCACGTCAACTGACGATGGATCATATGGTGCCTTTAGCTCGTGGTGGTCGAAGCATTAAATCGAATTTGGTGCCTTGTTGCAAATCTTGTAATAATAAGAAAAAAAACTTATTGACCATAGAGTGGGTCGAATTCCTCGATCAAATCAGAAAAAAATAAGATCATTTTTTTTCACTAAAAAAATACTTGCCTTAACTTCTGAATTTCCAGCCTTTTATCTTTTTTTCATCCTCTTTTAGAATTTTTCAGCAATTATTAACTTTACAAATACTAAGTTTGCTGATAGCATAACCGCCATAATAAGTAAGGTTGTTTTTAGTTGATTGATGGCAAGCAAACATTGATTCTGAACTTATTCAAATTTTTCAAAATCAAAATACGATGGAAAACAAATTTAATCGACAAAGCAAGAGATTTGGCGTTGGCAGGAAAGTCAGAGCAAGAGGTGGTAGAAACTCAACCAAAGGCCTACCATCCAGTGAAGAAATTGAACTTGCAACACAAGCATTTCTAAAAAAAGGAGGCGAAATTGAACGGGTACTGCAGAATCCCGCTGCTTCTCAAAATGAAGTCTATCGAGCAAACCTCGAACCTGATTCCCGACTGGGAATGGGTACTTTGGTGGACGATTCATGGGACTGTTGGGAAAACAAGGACTATGAGACAAACCCTAGCGGATCAGCAATCTAATCGTTGAACTCATTCTTTAATATCTAAGCAAGTCTAAGCTCTTCTGATGTGTTACGCAGAAGTACGAGCTGCCTTTCTGCCTGAAAACTCGGCAAAATTGATTCAGTTGTTTTCGTTTTTTTACCACAGTTCATCATGGATATACTTTCCGCAGGCCTGACCTTGCTCCTCATCATGGATCCTCTGGGAAACATTCCCTTGTTCCTCTCCGTCTTAAAATCAGTTGATGATGAATCTCGAAAACGCTAAATTTTAATTCTTTTTCCTCTTTGATCTCCTTAGTTTTCTTTTTCTTTTTTCCATCTATCCCTTCTTTTTTCTGCTGCTGAGCCTACTGGCACAGTTTTTGTTGTATTTAATGAAGAACATTCGTTTATCCATTTAGGTTAAAGGTACGAGATTTAATTAAGAACCTTCTTGGCTCACGAAAAAGACAACAGACAATATGCAGAAACTATGTCACGTAATTTTTACTTTATAGCAATAATTGGAATTCTGTTTTTTTTCCAAAGTCAATCAATTGCTGAAACATCGTCAGCAGACTTCAAGATTATTGACGCAGAAGCACTCCCGCTTGCATCATTTTTGTTTGCTCAACGTGACCAAATGCGAATTGGTTGGTATAACAAGTTTGATCAGCAAGAGGTTAAAGACTTGCGACCTAACTCAAATCATCCGGTGGGCTCCTTATTTGTGCAACTTCGGCCACGAAAATACGAAGGGGAATATCAGCTGGCACTACGAGTATTAAGGGACGGTTCGCACCAGTTTTTACGCATACGTGAGTTTACGGACGGACAAGCGCTAAATCACAAACGTTATATTACCATTCCTTTTGAATTCCTGATTGGGGCAATTCAAGGAGAGGCCCTGCGCAAACTATTCCCTAATGATCGTGTTGAGTTTGGAGGATGGCGGCATCAAACGACTTATAGCTGGGAAACAGCGGAATTGATTGCGAAATCATTTACCAAATCCGGAAAACACACTTTTCAACAGGAAGTTTACAAACAAGGTGAAACATTAACCATTCCCTGGAACAATTTACGTTCCGATTTAGAACTGCAACCTTTAGCGGTGCGTAAGCCGCTCTTCATCAAAAAAGACGAATCCGGATTACGCTATGCCTTTTACCGAATTCAACCCGGCGACACCTTATATTCCTCCGTAGTAATCCGTTTCATTGGTGAAACAAAACATGTCGTGCGCAGTCAAAATGCCGGTGATTTATTGGTTTTGAACGGACTTTCCGATGCACACCAGTTGTCACAGGGTCAATTAATAAAAATTCCTTTGGAGTGGATCCGGACAGAATATTTACATGCGGTTCCTAGTATTTACCGAATTTCTGAAGATTCAAATGCAAAGGCAAAAGCGGCTTCTCCAGAGCGCCTACCATCAATTGACGTTGGCCTGCCTCAAGCAGACAAGCTTTACCAAATAAGCATCATTAGCCAACTCTAAAACAATGAAACTCAATTTTTTCATCTTCGCATTTGTACTTTCCGGGTTGATTGGCCTGACAGACGCTACATTTGCAAAATCTCCTAAAACTTCAAACTGGCAGAGTTTCTATTTAGAATATCAAAGTTCCGAAAACACAGAAATGCTGGTCGGCTGGAATGGTAAGCGGCTGGTTGTTAAACTCAAGCCTCAAGGCGGAGAAGGTGGTTACAGTTTGGCCAGAAGAGTTCTGGAACCAAAATACAGAAGCCTGAAAACTATTCGTAAATACAGCAAAACAAGTCGTCTATACAAAAATAGTTTCATAACTTTCCCGTTCAAGGTCATTAACAATAGAATCCGCAGTTCTGCGCTTAAAGCTGTGTTCTTCAAAGACAAAGCAGGCAACGACTATTGGAATCATAAAGTAATCTATTCTTGGGAAACTACCACCCTGATCGCGGGTTTGTTCACCAAAAAAGGAATCAAGGCAGGACATTTGGCGCGCTACAATAAAATGCGTAAAAATGGGAACATTCTCCGCAAAGGAGATGTAATCAAAATACCTTGGAAATGGATTAGTCCTGAATTGTCGCTTCGCCATGTTGCCGTGAAATCGCCTCTGAAACTTAAGCAAGACACTTCCGGTAAATATTATGCGCTTTATCGGATGAAACCAGGGGAAACACTTTACTCATCTGTCGTGATACGTTTTACTGGACGATTATTAAACGATGAGGTAAATCAGGTTGCGGACAAACTACTAAAATTAAATAATATTTCTGACGCAAAACTGATTCAGAATCGGCAAAAAATCAAAATTCCACTTGAGTGGTTGAGTGAAGAGTACCTTGGGAATCAATCCAAAGAAATGATTTCCGGAGAAGTTGCTGTTGACGAAAAAACTACCTCAAAGAAAAATAAAAAAAGCAAAGCATTAAAATCCGCTGTTGTAAAAAAGGAAACCAAACATAACAAAACAAAGCATAAAACAGTTGCCAAAAAATCAAACTCCAGACTTAAAAATAATGTACATAAGATTCATGTCATTCTCGACTCAGGACACGGAGGCGATGATCCCGGAACTTTAGGCGGTTCCCGAAAAAATAATGATCTGATTTATGAAGATGAAGTTGTTTATGATGTCAGCAGGCGTATGTCAATGCTGCTCAAAAAACAGGGTGTGATCGTACATCCCACTTTAACTGACCCAAACCAAAAAAACCCCGTACGTTATTTATCTCATCGGCATGACAGAGATGAACAACTATTAGTCACTCCTCGTTATTCAACAAGTAATTCGCGAATTGGAGTCAATATGCGAGTTTATCTTGTAAATCACATTTATAAAGAATTGAGGAAGAAAAAAGTTCCCTCAGAGAATATTTTGTTTATCAGCCTCCACGGCGACTCACTTCATTCATCGCTGAGTGGAGTTATGGTCTATTATCCTGATCATCGCTTGCGACGAGGCAGTTTCCGTTTGAAAAGCAAAATATATCGAAGAATCAAAGAATATAGTTCAAAATTAACATTTCAACCAAAGGACAATCGCTATTCAGAAAAACTGAGCAAATCTTTTGGAAAAATTATTATTGATGAATTTCGCAAATCAAAGCTGCGTACACATCGTGTTTCCTCTGCGGTCAGAGGATATTTGTATCGCAAAGGGAAAAAGACTCTTCCTGCGGTACTTCGTTACAGTAAGGTGCCTACATCTGTTTTGGTGGAAATCGCTAACCTAAATAATAAACGTGATCGACGAGATTTGCTAAAATCGAAAACACGTCAGCGAATAGCAATAGCAATTACAAATTCAGTTTATGCCCACTTCGGCCGCTTAAGCGGACTTGTCGCACAACGTTAAGTCCAATAAAATAATTATGTCTAAGATCACCTCCGTTGTTTTCGACCTTGGGAACGTCTTGATCGACTGGAATCCACGCTATCTTTACCGCAAAATATTTAAAACTGAAACAGAAGTTGAGTGGTTTTTGGAAAATGTATGTGATGATGCATGGAACACAAAACATGACGCCGGCCAGCCTTTTTCAAAAGGCATCTCTGAACTCTCCAGCTTACATCCGCAATATTCTGAAGAAATCCGAAATTGGTTTGATCGTTGTGAAGAAATGCTGGGTGGTCCTCTGGATGAGACAGTTGAAGTTTTAGCAGAGTTGAAAAAAAAACGGGTCCCGCTTTTCATTCTCAGTAACTGGTCTGCGGAAACTTATCCCAAAGCAGAAGCAATTTTTGATTTCCTGCACTGGTTTGATGGAAAAATCATTTCCGGTGAATCCGGAAAAATTAAACCTGATGCGGGCATCTACAAATTACTTTTAGAAACTTATGATTTGGTCCCGCAAAATACAGTTTTCATTGATGACAAACTTGCCAATGTTGAAGCTGCTCAGGACTCAGGTATTCACGGAATTCATTTCCAAAATGCTGCCTTGCTCCGGAACGATTTAGAGAAACTGGAGTTGCTCTGACTTGTATTTTCTAAGCCACAAGTTGCGTTTTGCGTACATTTGAGCTATAACGTAAAGCATATCATTCCGATACTGGGACTGCAATCTACACTCTTTTTCTTCCGCAAAACTTGCGCAAACTTATTGTTTTAAGCTGTGTTTTTTTGATTCTTTCCGGCATACTGTTGGCATACCCCAGACTGTTCCCGTGGGCTGAAGAATCTTCAGCAACTTCCTTATTGCATATCTGGGCCGGTTTTTTCTTTTTGGTTATTTTTCCCATGTATTCCTGGGATCATATACGAGGACATGCGGATCGTCTCAGAGAACGATCTCTGGTAACGGCATCCGGGATCCTCCAGTTTTTTACCGGTTTAGGACTAATTATTTCCGGAATTCCATTACTGCTTTATGGTGCGGATGTTTTAGATTTTCCTCGTGAGATCCATTTGTTACTGACTTTTGTACTCGCCGGCAGTTTGATTTTGCATAAATTTTCCAGAAAATAAACGTCAGCTTATTTCCATTTTCATTCAACATTACTGCAATCACAATGTCTTCTTTAACTAATAAAATCATATTAATGGACACCACCGTGAGGGATGGTGAACAGACACAGGGCGTCTCATTCACACCTCCGGAAAAGTCAAATATTGTCAAAACCATGTTGAAACATTTGCGTGTTGATCGTATCGAAGTTACTTCAGCCAGGATTTCAGCAGGTGAGTTGGGATCGGTGCAAAAGATTACGGAGTGGGCAAAGGAAAATGGATTTTTGGATCGTATCGAAGTTTTGGGATTCATCGATCATAAACGGAGCGTGGACTGGATTAAAGAATCCGGCTGTACTGTAATGAATTTACTGACTAAAGGTAGCGAAAATCACTGCAAAAATCAACTCAAAAAAACTCTTAAACAACATGTTACTGATATCCGTCAAACTTTGAAATATGCGCATGTCAATGAGCTGAATGTGAATGTTTATCTTGAAGATTGGTCGAACGGATATCACAACAGCCCGAAATATGTTTTTGAAATGATGGCGGCACTTAAAGATGAAGGAATCAATCATTTCATGCTTCCAGATACTCTTGGGGTATTGTCTCCGGATGAAGTTTTTTCCAGTATTTCAGATATGATCGAACGCTTTCCGTGGGCAACTTTTGATTTTCATCCGCACAACGATTACGGTCTTGGAGTTGCCAATGTAATGTATGCGGTCAAGGCAGGAGTGCGAAATATTCACTGCACAATGAACTGTCTTGGTGAACGCGCGGGAAATGCTTCACTTGCCGAAATCGCAGTCGTTCTGCATGACAAACTTGGCATGGAGCTTTCGATTGACGAATCACATCTATCACCGGTTAGTGAAATGGTAGAGAGCTTTTCCGGAAAAAGACTGGCTGACAATGCGCCGATTGTTGGAGAAAATGTTTTTACTCAAACCAGTGGCATTCATGCAGATGGTGACAGAAAAGCAAATTTGTATCATAACCCAATTGTGCCAGAACGATTTGGGCGTAAGAGAAGCTATGCGCTTGGGAAAATGAGCGGTAAGGCCTCACTTGCAAAAAACTTGGAATTGTTGGGTATACAACTTGTTGATGAAAATTTAAAGAAAGTTCTCAAACGTGTTGTTGAACTCGGAGATACAAAAAAATCAATGACGGCGGCAGATTTACCGCTCATCATTACTGATGTGCTGGAAACAAGTGAAACCAAGCGAATTGAGCTGCTGAACTGCTCAATATCCAGTGGGCTTAACTTAAGGGCCACTGCCACAATACATCTTAAAATTGACACAAAAGAGTACCTTGAAGCAGGAAGTGGAAATGGCGGCTATGACGCGTTTATGAGTGCCATCAAAAAAATCTTGAAACGAATCCATCTTAAAGCACCGGAGCTAGTTGATTATCAAATCCGGATTCCGCGTGGAGGCAAAACTGATGCACTCACTGAAGCAATCATTACCTGGCAGGTGAACGGTAAACGTCTGCAAACCATTGGAATTGATTCCGATCAAGTTATTGCCGCGGTCAATTCAACACTCAAGATGCTCAACCTGCAACTCATGCAAAAAGAAGTTGCGGAGCAACAAGCTTAATGTGTTGAAATTATTTGGATTCAGTCCATGTACTGAGTGAGCGTCAATAACTTTTCCCATGCAGTAGCTTGTAAAATCATGAGTAGCTCAATTGCGAAGGCTAAACTGCACACCATTTATTTCCCTTTAACCGCAAACCCGGCCGGTTACCACCATTTGTTATTGGCTGAATGCGTTTTCCGGCAATTTCCTGAAACTCAGCTTGTTGAATTTTTACTTTCCAACGGCCTTCATCCTGATCCCCTCAAACGACGTCAAATCCCGCATGCAGAGTTGCGCCTGGAGATTTTAAGAAGTGCATTGGAAACATGGTCTGATGCTGAAAAATCAATACCTGCGCAAATTGCGGAAAATTGCGGGATTGCCCTCAAATTACAAAATAGTAATACCGCGATTTCTCGCAGAGAATTTTCTGTCAATCGTCCGCTACGTCTTGCAGAACACATTCAAGCCTTCTCCGGATCAGAAAAAGTCCGTATAATAGCCGGGGCAGATTTGCTTGAGCGTATGCTCAATCCACAAATTTTCACAGATCAAGACTTGGTTGAAATCGAGCAGGGCTGTCACCTGCTACTTGCTCCTCGTAATGAAGTAGAAATAGAACCTGTTCTACAACTTTTAAAGCAAAAACGAGGAGTAACTTTAACTGTTACGCTCATAAAAACAGAGGTGTTTCCACAAAATTTGCAGAGATTTTTTTTGATTTCATCAACACTAATTCGCCGAGCAGCCCAAGCGGGACACGATCTTAAAACTTTTCTACCAGCGACTGCCGCCAGAGAAATTTTAAACAGAAGTTTATACGAAAGAAAAAAAAATCCATTTGAGATACCGTCTTCAAACTTAAATGAACTGCAACTCCGTTGTCATGAGCTGATGGAGCAATTGGAAGAATCGGCAAAAAGGCTGCATAAGATACTCGAACACCTAAAAACACAAAAAAAACCACACCGCTTTTCTGTTGTGGAAACCAGTACAGGGGGCCAAATTGCGGAGGGGTTTACCAGCCTTTCTGGAGCTTCAAGGCATTTTATGGATGGCCGAATTCTCTACAGCCAAGAAGCTCAACGACAATTTTTGGGATGTGATTTATCAACAGACTCAAGCGTTTCCCAGACACGTGCCCAGCATCTTGCCGAAGCAATGCGAAAACAATCCGGAGCTGATTGGGCGCTGGCAGAAACAGGCATGGCCGGCCCGCCCACAAGTGAAAGGAGAAGCAAGAAAAATGGACAATGTCATCTTGGACTGGCATTATCATCAGAAGTCCGGTATAAGTGTCTGGAGTTTAATCCATTTCTGACTCGCAAAGAGCATCAATTACTGTTTGCTATTGAAGCCCTGAACTGGGCAGAATATGTGCTACAAAATTAAGACTACAATAATCAAATGAAAGAATTACTGCAAAAATTATTGGCTGCCAAAGAACTTAGCTTTGAAGAAGCACGAGAAATGATTCTTTGGATTATGAGTGAAGAAGCGGTTTCAGTTCAGGCAGCAGCTTTGTTAGCCTTGTTACAGGCCAAGGGTGTAACGGTTGATGAAATGGCAGGCGCTGCTCTGGCCATGCGGGAGCGTGCATCCGGAATTGCTGCGCCGGAAAATGCGATTGATACTTGCAGTACCGGAGGAAATGGAATCAGTACTTTTAACATTTCAACCTGCGCAGCAATTATCGCCGCCGCCGCTGGAGCAGTAGTTGCCAAACACGGAAATCGCAGCAATACACGTAAAAGTGGAAGCGCGGAAGCTCTTGAAGCTTTGGGCGTTAATATCGCGTTGAAATTAAACGCGGTCGAAAATTGCCTGAAAGAATTGGATATTTGTTTTTGTTACGCAATCAATCATCATCCCGCAATGCGCTTTGCCGGCCCCATACGCAAAGATTTGGGTGTGCCCACTATCTTCAATTTACTCGGCCCTCTTACCAATCCGGCTGGAGCAAAAAGCCAACTCATTGGTGTGCCTAATAAAGTATTAACTTTGAAAATCGCCCAAGTGCTTCAACGCCTCGGCAGTGCTCGAGTCTTAGTGGTTCATGGGCATGACGGACTTTGTGAATTGACCGTGACCTCGCCAACCTATGTGGCTGAGCTGCGTGACGGAAAAATTCTCGAGTATGAAGTAAATCCGCAAGAGTTGGGATTCAAAACCGGTAATTTGGACGAAATCCGGATTGACAGTCCGGAAGAAAGCGCACGGATAATTGAACGTATTTTTTCTGGCGCTGATCAAGGCACTGCACGTGATATGGCATTGATAAATGCGGCAGGTGCTTTATTCGTAGCTGGTCTTGTAAAGAATTTGAAAGAAGGAGTTGAGTTGGCGTCAAAAACCGTTGACAGTGGTAAGGCTGCGGAAAAAATGGAAAACTTAATAAAATTTACCCAAGCAGCTTAACGAGTTTCATAAAAAAACTGTTAAATTGCCTCCAAATATTTAGTGGTTTTTTGCATGAATGACATTTAAAAAGAAGATATTGAAGGATTATTCAAGGCTTCGTTGCTCCCGAATAACTTTCCACAGCCGTTCCGGTTCATCGCTGATGATTCCGCTTACGCCCCACTTAATCAGCTTTTCCATTCGTTTTTCATCATTGATCGTGTAAGGAAAAATTCGTAACCCGTCTGCTTTCAGCGTCTGAATCAAAGAGTGCGTAACAAGACTTTCATCGGGATGATAGGAATATGCTTTGTTTCGCTTACAAAGAGCAACCGCGAATTCCTCCGCAAGAGGAGATCCCTGTAGTGGAGCCATTCTGAGAGCAGTCGATTTCTTTTGCGCCCGATACCACCGCTGGATTCTCGCAAAAAATAAATGCTCAAAACTTGAAATAATCACTGAGTCTGTCATCCCAAGCTTTTCCACAAGTTTGCAGACCTGAATTTCAATTGAGTCAGGAGGAGCCGGAGCTTCAAAACTCTCCAGTTTTATTTCGATATTTACGGTAATTCTTCCTCTGATTTTCTGCAGCAACTCCTCCAACGTGGGGATATTTTCATTCCTAAATTCAGCACTAAACCAACTTCCAGCATCCAATTTTTTTAAATCAGACAGAGAGTGTTCTGACACTAGCCCTTTGCCGTCAGTGGTTCTATCCAGAGTTTCATCATGGATCACTACCGGAACTCGATCACTCGTCAGACAAACATCCAGTTCAATCATATCCGCCTCTACATCAATCGCCGCTTCAAAAGCAGCAAGAGTGTTTTCTGGAAATTTTCCACGGTATCCTCTGTGAGCCACAACCCATGGACGTTTTTTATGCTCTAATAAATTTATACTTTCCATAGGTTTGACACGTCAGCCAAGTTGGTATAAAATTGTGTATCATTATTATTCACAGAATACGTAGGTGTCAGCATATCGCTCCTGGCGAAAAACTCAATCCCAATCAAATTTTACATGTTTAAATTGAAAGATATACCGGATGACAATGATTTCAAGTTTGTAGATTACAGCTTAAGTCCCAGCGAGTTTTTTGAAAAACGCCGCACTTCCAAACGCCCCTATGTTTTCGATCTACGTAGTTCTGAGTCACATGAATTAGAGAATATTCCCGGATCACACAGTTTGCCCATCGAGCACTTTGAAACCTCCATCTATCAAATGCCTTTTGCCGGTGATATACTGCTATATGGAGGAGAAGATGGAGAGGTACATACTGCGGCAGAAATTCTTTATGACAACGGGTTTGACACTTTTAACTACACAGATTCCTATGAGGCTCTTTTCAACAGCATAGACGCTTCTTATTTGTCCATCACTGATCTCGCCCACAAGCAGATTAACAAAGAAATACAAAACTCTAAAACTCTAAACGGAGTGCAAATTATTATTGAGCCTACTGCTCCTTTGAAAGCAAATTATCGTCTCAAATTGGTTGATGTACCGCTGGATGAGAGTATTAAGTTCGAAGTCAGCGGAATTGAAATATTCACTGAACGAAAAACTGCTTCTTATCTTGAAGGAACTATTATTGAAATCAACGAAGAAGGTAACTTGGAAGGCAGAAATCCTCAGTTTTCAATCACTAAACTTAGTGGCTCGCTGGAAGAACAGATACAGCTCATGTTAGATGAACAAGTCAATCCGATGCTGGCCTCACACGGCGGGAATGTCATGCTGGAAGGAATCAAGGACAGCGCGGCTTATGTACGCTTTGGAGGCGGCTGCCAAGGCTGTAGCATGATCGACACCACTGTCAAACAAGGTGTAGAGGTAATGCTCATAGAGGCTATTCCGGAACTCTCCGGTGTTTATGATATCACCGATCATTCTGAAGGCGAATCACCATTCTACACAGATTAAGACTTCTGTGTACCATTTCTTGCAGGAATCTAATTTACCGTTAACCTTTTTAACATCTTCAGTAACACCTGCCTTTTCATGTCATCTTCATCACAAACAAATTCATTGGGCTCTGAAACTACCAGTATTGAGGATCAGGATGAGTTTTCACAGGTGGTCTGCGATGGGAGGAGTCTGCTTGAAAACAAAGTTGAATTTCAAACAGAAGAATGGGCTTGGACTTGTGATCTGGATGATGGTGGAATTTTTGTCTTTAGCTATCTTTTGTATGACTACAAGCAAAAAGTCCTGAGCTTAGCCCGCTTAAAAGAAAGTGTCTATACGCTGAACCTATTGCGACACAAGATGCTTCCTGAGCAAGCTAAAACAGGATTATCCATGTTGGGAGAATTTCAGGTGATTTTCACGCTTTATGAAAGATTAAAACTTGAAGAAATGTCTTGGGGTGCTTGTGAGGATTATGTAAAAGAGCTAATTGAAGAGCATCGGCGATCCAACTAACTCTTCTCAGCCTTCTCCGTTCAGGCTTTTTGCCCGCTTGATGACTTCCAGGTTTTCAGAAACTTCAGCAGCAATTTTATCATTCAGTTTTTGTTCAGCACATTCCTGTGCATGTTTGATTGCATTACGTAATGTATGAACTTTTGAACTGCCGTGACAGATAATTACGACTCCGTTTACGCCAAGTAAAGGCGCCCCTCCAACTTCAGAATAATCCGCCCTTTTTCTCAACTGAGCGAAAGGGCCTTTCATCGCAAGGTATCCTAACTTTGAAAACCAGGAACTCTGTACTTCTTCACGTAGAATACTGCGCACAAAATCGAATGTTCCTTCTGCGACTTTAAGCGCGATATTGCCGATGAAGCCGTCACAGACCACCACATCCACTCTGTCTTTGAACATGGCCTTTCCCTCAATGTTACCTGCGAAATTCAGGGTACTCTGTTTCAGCAGATCAAAGGTTTCTTTCAGGTCCAGATAACCTTTACCCTCTTCCTCACCTACATTTAATAAAGCGACACGCGGGTTTTCCAAGTGCAGATACGTACGTGCGTAGGCATCACCCATTAAGGCAAACTGAAAAAGATAAAGGGGTTTGCAATCCGTGTTTGCGCCGACGTCCAGGAGTACGAAGGGATGATTACGGTGAACGGAGGGCATGAGCGTAGCAATTGCAGGACGCTCTATTCCTTCAACTGACTTGAGGACAAACTTTGCGGTTGCCATCGAGGCACCGGTATTTCCCGCGCTGACAACAGCTTCTGCTTCACCTGCTTTAACAAGATCAACGGCTACCCTGATCGATGAGTCTTTCTTTTGACGCAGTGCCGAGGCAGGAGATTCGTTCATTTCCACAATTTCAGTGGAATTAACAATGCGTAATTTTTGCTGATCGTAACTGTACTGCTTCAGCTCTTGCTTTATTTGAGCTTCTGCACCAACCAAAATAACTTCTATCCCAAAGTCATTTACGGCACGTACAGACGCTTCAACTTGAAAAGTTAAGGGACTGTCTCCCCCCATTGCGTCAACTGCAATTGCCATGCGTATTTCCGGTATGCTGTTGAGGAGTGAAAGAGCAGAAAATTCAGCTCAAGATGCTTTAACTTCAATGACTTCAACACCCTTATAAAAACCACATTCAGGGCAAACTCGATGAGGCCGGATCAATGCGTGACAGTTGGTGCACTCTGAGAGTGCAGATTCTGTAATTTTGATATGTCCCCGTCTATGGTCACGTTGACTGCGCGAGGTTTTGCTTCTTGGTACGGCCATGGGTCGTCTGTGTTTGTGTTTAAATTAGTTATTAAATACTATCTCAAAGAATGCTTTTGCAGAATCATTTTTGACCTACAAATATATGTGGTTCAACTTTACTGCTGATACAAAACTAATGCAAATGAATCAGTTTTTTCTATTCTCTTCAGCCTTCCGCAGCTTGGATTTCTTCAAGAGTACGTGCCGTGGGGAGAGGATCTTTAGCTTCGTCGATAATTGGATACTCCTCACATTTTTCCTCGTTTAATGCAGTGTAACTTTCCCATTTCTCCGGAACATCCACGTCTGCGTAAATTGCTTCCACAGGACACTCTTCAACGCAGGCGTTGCAATCAATGCATGATTCAGGATTGATATACAGCATAGTCGGTCCTTCGTGAAATGCCTCTACAGGACAGACTTCAACACAGTCAGTATATTTACAGTTATCACAGTTTGGAGTTACAGTATAAGTCATCGACAAGTCCTCAATTTAAATTCAGTCTGGAGTTTTTCACTCGTTTTAAGTTTATATTTGTATCAGTTAATGACAACCTTTTATATTTTCATATTAATAACATAATAACAAGTTTTTTTCAAAAACCACCTGCAATCAAATTATTACTCGTAACGCAAAGGATCTACGGGATTGATTCGAGCAGCTTTGGTTGCGGGATAAAGTGTCACTAAAATACAAATTGTGAATGAAGCTAAAGTGGCCAGCGCCACATCAAACCAGTCAATCAGAACAGGAATCCGGTTTCCGCCAGGATAAACTCCAGGAGGAATATCAATTATTTCAAATGTCATTAAGGCCCAGCAGATTGCCAGCCCCACCAATACTCCGCCGAAAGTTCCCAGCGAACCAATCACTAATCCCTGAAAAAAGAAAATTTTTCTGATACCTGAGTCTTTTGCACCGAGTGCCTTGAGAATCGCAATTTCACGGGATTTTTCCAAAACCAGCATAATCAGGGAACTGATAATATTGAATGCGGCCACAACGATGATAAGTGAGAGAATCAGAAACAGTCCAATTTTTTCAAGTTTCATCACCTGAAAGATACTTTTGTTTTCATCCGCCCAATTTCCAATAATATATTCCTCACTTAGTTCTCCCAGTTCATCCGCAATTTCCGGAGCATTTTCAGGATCATTGATTCGTATGCCCAAACCCGTAATCTGCTTTTGCATGCGGTAAATTTTTTGAAGAAGTCTGTAATCAACAAAAGCCAGCACTTCGTCATAACCGGAAATTCCTGATTCAAAAATACCGATTACCTCCAGTTTTTTAATTCGTGGAACATCACCGATTGGTGTCATTCGCTGCTCAGAAGAAACCAATTTAACAGAATCTCCAACATCAACTTCCAGTTGCCGAGCCAATTTTGCGCCTAAAATAATTCCATCTTTGAGACCTTTTTTTCTTGATTCCGGATGTGAAAGTCGCTCCAGCAGTCTTGCTGATATTAGCTCTTGATCTTCCGGAGATGGCGAAAAGCCGTAAACTTCTTCCCGCAGATACGAGGCAATATTTGTAACATCCGCTTCCTGAAGGGGATCAATTCCACGCAGAAGTGCCCCTTTGGGTTTTTTGCGTCCTGTGAGCAAAGCTTGTTTAAAGATGTAGGGCGCAACTGCTTTTACTTCCGGATGCTCCGCCAAACGGTTTTGGAGTACGGAATAATTATTCATTGCGTCATCCCAGGCAAAAATCGTGATGTGCGGCAACGAACCCGTAACGGCGTCCCTCAAATTTGCGCGGAAACCATTCATCACAGATGTGGAAACAATGAGCGCGACCACACCTAAAGCCACTCCTCCAATCGAAATCCAGGTGATGACTGAAATCGAACGATCTCGCCGAGGAGAAAAAAGATATCGTTTGCCGATGAAAGTTTCGTAGCCCATCAGTTATTTTTCAGTTTTTTTCGAACAATATCAGCAGTTGTTGCCAAAGCATCAGCTAGTTTTTCTGGTGCTTTAATACCGGCCTGCGCCATATTCGGTTTTCCGCCGCCTCGACCATCGGCAAGTTGTGCAACTGCATTAACCAATTCACCGGCCTTGAATCCACGTTTAATCAAGTCATCGGTAACAACACAAAGCAAAGTACTCTTGCCGGACATTGTTGCCGCCAACCAAACAACTGCGGAAGACATTTGTTCCTGAAGAGCCTGTCCGATGTTCCGCAGTGTGTCCGCGGAATCGACCTCAATTATTTTGGCCAAAACCAAAACGCCTTCAACATCTTCGGCTTGTCCAATCAATTCTGAAACTCCCGCTAGAGCGTTCTCACTACGCAATGCTTGAAGCTCTCTTTCTAATTGCCTCTTTTCGTCCGCAAGCTTTTCTACCATTTCCGGAACTTGCGCCTCCGGAACATTCATCAATTGGCGTAAGCTGCGTGCAATCCGTCCGTGTTCCTGATTCATCAATTCGGCTTGCCGTCCAGTCACCGCGACAATCCTGCGTACTCCGGATGCAATTGCCTCTTCCGAAAACAGCCTGAATTGACCGATTTGTCCGGTGGCTTTTACATGACATCCTCCGCATAGTTCTTCTGAAAAATCAGAGACTTTTACCACACGAACGACATCCCCGTATTTTTCGCCGAACAAAGCCGTAATTCCGGAATCAATTGCTTCCTGAAAAGGAGTCTCATAAATATCGGTGGGAATGTTTTCACGTATCACAGAGTTGACAATATTTTCAATTTCCTCCATTTGTCCCTCACTCACTTTTTCAAAATGCGTGAAGTCAAAACGCAGTATTTCCGGATTAACCAAAGAACCCGCCTGATTCACGTGCTCACCTAAAACCTGTCTTAAAGCCTCGTGCATCAAATGCGCGGCGGTATGATTATTGGTTGTTGATAAACGTAGTTTTTGATCAACCACGGCGGTCATTACAGAATCATCCGGAGTGAAATCCGAAAAATCATTTTTGTCACCGGAGCTTATTTCTTCACAAAAATGCATGATCGAATCGCCCTGTTTCTGGACATCAACCACGTTCCATTTTTTCCCATTTTGTTCGAGAGTTCCGTGATCACCGACTTGACCTCCGGATTCCGCGTAAAAAGGTGTACTGTCCAAAATGAACTGCCATTGTCCCTTTTCGTTGCGGGAGTGTCGGCGCAATTTTGATTCAGTCCGGAAGACATCATAGCCCACAAATTTCGAATCCGGACCTGCGGAAACTTCTGTCCACTCATCCAGTGTGGCCTTGAATTTTCCGGCATCACGGGCTCGTGTCCGCTGTTGTTCCATCAGTTTTTCAAAAGCGTTTTCATCCGTTCCAATTCCACGTTCATCACACATCAATCTAGTCAAATCTACCGGAAATCCATAAGTATCATAGAGCTTGAATGCATCTTCTCCGGAAAGTTCTTTTGCAGTTTTTGTTTCCGGCGTTGAGACCATTTTTTCAAATATTTCCAATCCACGATCAAGAGTCAGCCCAAAACTGGTTTCTTCTGCCTTAATTACATTTTGCACATGTTTTTGCTGTTTTTGTATTTCCGGAAAAGCATCACCCATTACATCTGCCAGTACAGGCACCAGTTTGTAAATAAACGGTTCGTGCATGTTCAGCACCCTTCCGTATCGTGTAGCCCGTCTTAACATGCGTCGCAAAACATAACCCCGTCCTTCGTTTGAAGGAAACGCACCGTCTGCAATAGCAAAACTCAGTGAGCGTAAATGATCGGCAATCACACGAAATGCCACACCCACATCTCCGGGGGTATCTTTCTGTCCGGTGACTTCGCTGATACGCGCCAAAATCGGTGTGAAAAGATCGGTGCTGTAATTCGAATCTACATCCTGCAAAACACGGCAAATTCGCTCCAATCCCATACCGGTGTCCACATGCTGTGCGGCAAGTGGCTCAAGGTGTCCATCCGGATAACGCTGATATTGAATGAAAACCAGATTCCACAATTCGACAAAACGCCAGCAGCCTTCAAGATTCACTGAGCAGTTGTGTTTTTCAGAAAGCGGACAGGTGCCTTCGCCTAAATCGATGTGCAGTTCAGAACACGGTCCACAAGGACCAACCTCGCCCATTTCCCAAAAATTATCCGCTTTGTCAAAACGTAAAACATGTTCCGGATTGATGTCGGTGCGAGTCCGCCAGAGATTTTCCGCGTCTTCGTCTGCTTCTACACCGTCTCCACCTTCAAAAACGGTGGCCCATAATTTATCTTTTGGCAGCTCCCAGACATCCGTCATTAATTCCCAGGCCCATTCAATTGCCTCTTTTTTAAAATAGTCTCCAAATGACCAGTTTCCGAGCATTTCAAAAAAAGTGTGGTGGTAATTATCATGTCCGACGTCTTCGAGATCATTGTGTTTTCCACTTGCACGAATACATTTTTGCGAGTTGGCCGCACGGTTATATTCACGGACACCGGTTCCCAAAAATACGTCCTTGAACTGCGCCATTCCGGAATTCGAAAAAAGCAAAGTTGGGTCATCATTTGGCACAACAGGAGCGCTGCGCACAAAACGGTGGCCGCGGTCTTCAAAAAATGAGATGAACTCTTGTCGAATTTCTTTTGAGTTTTTCATTATCCGTTTTGCAGTGACAGTGATTGTTTTTAAGGAATAGATTTTCGAGGATGGAAGGTGGGGATGGATTTTGGTAAATCCATTTGTAACCGGCTGCCGCAGTGGGCAACCGGTTAAACATACTTAAAATCAACGAGCCATGAATTCGACAACAAGGTGATCTTCTACTTCTATTGGAATTTCCTCACGTTCCGGAATCTGTACAAGAGTGCCGGAAAAGTTTTTGGTGTCACGCTGAATATAGCCCAATTTCTGTTCAAAGAAATTATACCAATCTTTGTATCTTTCAACTTTCTGGCTTTTCTCTCTCAGTTGGACGATATCTCCGGGACTTACTTGAAAACCGGGTTTATTGACTTTTTTCCCATTCACAGTCAAATGACAATGCACCACCATCTGGCGTGCCGCGCGTAATGTTCCGGCAAAACCCATGCGGTAAGTCATATTATCCAGTCGAGTTTCAAGTGTCTGCACAAGCGCGACGTTGGTTTGTTTACGGACTCGGGCCGCTTTTTCGTAATAACGTCGGAGTTGTTTGGAGCCAATTCCGTAAAAAGCTTTCAGCTTTTGAGTCTCTTTTAACTGCTGACCAAAGGGAGATATTTTAGATTGACGACTTGCTCCATGCTGCCCTGGACGATTAGGACGACGGCTCAACGTGAGTGCCGCACTTGGACTGCCAATCAGATTGACACCGAGCGCACGGCAAACTTTATGTTTAATGGTAGATTTTCCTGACATAATTTTTTTTCCGTTCAGATGGCACCTTTGGAGGACTATAGAATGATACAATGCTGAGAATTGATTCTCATAAATTTGCCCTCAATGAAAAATCATCAGGATGCCATCCCATAAAATGGGTCCGACCGATTATTCATGTTTCAATGAGAACATTGGAATAGACCCATGATTGTTGCTGAAAAATTGATTTTTGTCAATTGAAAATGAGCAGACTCCTGAAGTTTCTGCTCATCTCTTTTTGAAAAAAGACGAATGTTCTTGACAAAAACTCAAAGTATAATAGACTTCACTTTTTAAAATAATTAATTTTTTAGCAATCAAGCCTGCCTCACAAAGAATTTGTCAACTCAATCTCCAATTCTCCAAGTTGAAAATATAGCCACGCGGTTTCGTACGCAAGATGGCTTTGTGCACGCAGTCAACGGCATCAGTTTTGACTTGAAGAAAGGCGAATTGCTGGGTGTCGTCGGCGAAAGTGGTTCCGGAAAAAGTGTGACTATGATGTCACTGCTAAAGTTGCTGCCCATGCCGCCTGCAGAAATTGTTTCCGGTACAGCAAAATTTGAAGACCAGGACCTGATTCAGCTCAATACAAATCAATTGAGAAAAATTCGCGGTGGAAAAATCGGTTTCATTTTTCAGGATCCGATGACTTCACTCAATCCCGTTTTGACCATCGGTTATCAGTTGGCGGAACCGATGCGCGAACACTTGGGAATGAGCCGCAGAAAAGCACGAAAACGTTCCGCTGAACTGCTGGAACTGGTGGGAATTCCGCTGGCGGAAAGCCGCTTAAACGATTATCCTCATCAATTTTCTGGAGGAATGCGCCAGCGTGTTATGATTGCCATTGCCCTGGCTTGTGATCCAAAAGTGCTCATTGCCGATGAACCGACCACAGCCCTGGATGTAACCATTCAGGCTCAGATTCTGGATATAGTCAAACGGCTGCGCAAAGAGCTTGGCATGGCCATTATCTGGATTACACACGATCTCGGTGTAGTTGCCGGATTGGCAGATCGTGTCGCGGTTATGTATGGTGGATTTATCGTTGAAGAGGCTCCGGTTGAAGAGCTCTTCGCGAATCCAAAACATCCCTACACACAGGGCTTACTGAAAACCCTGCCAAATCTTGAAGGAGAACGTTCTGAACGTTTGGAAACCATCATCGGCCAACCACCTGATCTTTACAACAAACCAGAGTCTTGTCCTTTCGCACCGCGTTGTACCCAAACCCTTGAACGTTGCAGAAAAGAAAATCCCAGCTTAATCAACAGAGGAAAAAACCACAAAGTGGCCTGTTGGTGGAATCCTGAATCTGGAGTGAAAGTATGAGCTCTAAGACACGTCCGGTTCTTTTGAAAGTCGAGGGGCTTACCAAACATTTTCCGATTACCAAAGGAATTTTCCGCCGTCAAGTTGGTGCGGTCAAAGCGGTTGATGGCATTTCCTTCGATATATTTGAGGGAGAAACCCTTGGTTTAGTTGGTGAAAGCGGATGCGGAAAATCGACAGCCGGCAGGGTAATCTTGCAACTCTATCCTGCAACGGCAGGAAAAGTGACTTTTAAGGGACGTGATTTGATGGCCCTCAGTAAAGAGGAACTTCGTAGGCAGCGCCCAAACATGCAGATGATTTTTCAGGATCCGCAAGACAGTCTTAATCCAAGAATGACTGTGGGGAGTATCATCAGCGAACCTCTTGTGGAACATGGAAAATTCAATGGCAAAGCACGCAGGGATCGTGTAGAACAATTGTTGGAATCTGTTGGAATGAATCGGGAATTCACCAACCGCTACCCCCATGAATTTTCCGGAGGGCAACGACAGAGAATCGGTATCGCACGCGCGCTTGCACTTAGTCCGGAATTCATCATCTGCGATGAACCGATTGCTGCACTGGATGTTTCAATTCAAGCACAGGTAATTAACCTTTT
>ENA-ORDI01000198-ORDI01000198.1-marine-metagenome-genome-assembly--contig:-NODE-198-length-42942-cov-4.331039_pt1 | contig 42942 bp, 45 predicted proteins | sample MGYA00248628_ERZ508525 | MGnify/ENA primary metagenome ERZ508525 (study PRJEB26195, sample SAMN05422138) | marine metagenome | isolation source: East of Porto Seguro, South Atlantic Ocean | place... | reverse complement strand
ATTTATCAATTAGAATTCACAATGCGTCATATCCAGAAGAAGAACCAATACCTTTGCTTAAATAGTAGAGTGGGAGTAGCAAATGCCAAATATAAATAGAAATGGGGTGAACATACATTATGAAACTTATGGTGAAGGACCGGTAGTTTTTTTAACACATGGTTTTTCGGCTACATCAAAGATGTGGTACGGCCAAATTGAATCTCTATCTAAAAATTATCGTTTAGTAATATGGGATATGCGCGGTCACGGATTCTCCGATTATCCCGAAGATATTAGGCTTTACAATGAACAAGAAACTGTTGCTGACATCTTTTTTATTCTGGATGAGCTTGGAGTCAAAGAAGCAACTATTGGAGGGATGTCGTTAGGCGGTTATATGTCTTTGGCATTTTATAGACAATATCCAGATAGAGTTAACTCATTACTTATAATTGATACAGGACCGGGATTCAAGAATGAGACTGCAAGAAAAGGATGGAATGATTATGCATTATCTACTGCAGACAAATTTGAACAAACCGGTTTGGAAAGTCTTGTCGGAAGAAGTAAAGAAATGGATCCAAAAAACCATTCTAACGCGAAAGGTTTATCTCTTGCAGCAAGAGGAATGCTTACACAACATGATGACAGAATCATAAATTCTTTACCTGAAATATCAGTACCATCCCTAATTATTGTGGGAGAACATGATAAAGATTTTTTGGCGGCAGCTGATTATATGGAGAGGAAGATAAAAGGTTCTAAAAAAGTGGTTATCCCTGATGCTGGACATGCCGTTAATATAGATCAGCCAGAAATTTTTAATCAGACAGTAAATAAATTTTTGCAGGGTTTTTAAGCAACGCCACTACTCAGTGGGAATAGAAGCTAAAATTACTAACACAAAGGTTAAACATTTAATAAAGAGATGAGTCTTAAAGATCACCAACATCATCACCGCAAACCAGAAAGTGACAGAGGTTTACTAGTCGCCGTTGGAATTAATGTTCTCCTTACCTTTGCTCAAATAATGGGTGGAATTATTTCTGGAAGTCTTTCTCTTATAGCTGACGCTTTACACAATTTAAGTGATGCTGCCTCACTTGGTATAGCTCTCTTCGCACGCAAAATAAGTCGTAAACCTGCTGATGAGTTCAAGACTTTCGGCTATCAAAGGGCTGAAGTTATAGCGGCACTTATTAATCTCACTCTTTTAATAACAATTAGTCTTTATTTAATTTATGAAGCCATATGGAGAATAGTAGAGCCACAAGTCATAACAGGATGGATCATGGTGTTGGTTGCAGGCATCGCTTTAATCGTCGATACGATTACAGCATTAATCACTTACAAAATGTCAAAAAGCAGCATCAATATGAAAGCAGCTTTTTTGCATAACCTAGCAGATGCTTTAGCCTCCATTGGAGTGATACTCGCCGGTTCTTTCATTCTTCTATATGAATGGTATTGGGTTGACACTTTAGTTACATTCTTCATTGCAGGTTTTGTGCTATGGCAAGGTTTAACTTTGCTCCCGAAAACTATTCACTTGCTAATGGAAGGAACTCCAGAAGATTTATCGTCAGAGGATATAAAGCTGTCGGCTGAACAAATTAATGGTGTCGAAGATGTTCATCATATTCATGTTTGGCATCTAGACGAACATCGCATCGCTCTAGAAGCTCACGTGGTGGTAACTGCAAATGAATTAAAAGAAGTAGAGGTTATAAAAGATAAATTAAAACAACTTCTAAAGGATAAATTTAACATCACCCATTCAACACTTGAATTTGAGCATCACATAGATGCAAACTGCGACGAGAGTGATTGAACAATACTTACCCAAAAGCTACACAAAATTTTTCATACCCCTGAAACCCTTAATGTTAATGGGTTTCTAATTATGTGATTTAAACCATGAAAAGAATTGTCTTAAGTAGGAAAGGGTTTGATTCTAGGTTTGGTGGAAGAGCTTCGCCTATATTTAAAGATAATAGAATTTTTTCTTTACCCATACCACAAACTACTAAATCCCCCACAAAGTATAAAGATCTTTTGTTTAATGAAATCTCCGGTAGGACTGCCCTTAAAGAATCATCCGTAAAGCAGGTTACTGAGAACGACTATTGTCATTACGATCCTGCCCTCAATGAAGATTTTGGAATATTTGGCCAAGCAAGTTCTTCTCAAACAGAGTTAAAAAATTGTGGTGTAGGCATAGGAGATCTTTTCCTATTCTTTGGGTGGTTTAAGCAATTCTCTTCCGTAGGTAGAGATTTACACCATATTTTCGGATGGTTACAAATTTCAGATATAGTCAGAGGAGGAAAAAATATTAAAAAATACTTACAAGATCATAATATCAATCATCCTCATGGGTATGGAGATACCTCAAGATACTCAAACAACACCATTTATATTGGCAGTAAGAATTTAACTGTAAGAAGTAAAAAACTCGATTTAAAAGGATTTGGCCTTTTTAAGAACTCTACTAGAGACTTGATATTGACTTCACCTGAGCACACTAGGTCAATGTGGAAATTTCCTAGAGAATATTTCCAAGAGTCATTAAGTGAGGAAAGGGAACTTTTTATTAATAGACTAAATTGGACTGATAAGGAAAACTTTCTGGTAAATACAAATAAGGGTCCAGGACAAGAGTTTGTTATCAACACTGAGAATAATCCTAAAGTAGTTAATTGGGCAGTTGATTTAATTAAAAACTATGGATAAAAGAATCTCTAATTATAAGGATTTCAAAATCATCTAATTGACGCACAACCTTTAAAGTCCATAGTATTATGTTGTTATGACTTCACTAAAGCACTTCAAGAAAACTGATTCCATAAAGAAAATGGCTGAGGCTCTTAAGTCTGATGGTGCTCTTGTGATTGACAATGTCTTGAAGGAAAAGTTTGTTAACAAACTTAGAAAAGAGACCGATCCCTACATGGAAGCCACCAACAATGGACAAGATGGCTTTGTAGGAAGGCTTACTACTCGTACTGGTGGCCTTGTGTCTCGATCAGAAAAATGCAGAGAACTGATTGAAGATAACCTTATTTTAGCTCTTTGTGATGAGTTTCTGTTGGACTATTGCGAGCGGTATCAACTTCATCTCACACAAGTAATACGTATTCGACCAGGAGAAAAAGCCCAGTCCATACACAGAGACCGTTGGGCTTGGGGTAATCATCTGAGCCATGTCGAGCCTCAACTTAATACCATGTGGGCTTTAACTGACTTTACAAAAAAAAATGGGGCAACAAGACTAGCAGTGGGTAGCACTAAATGGGAAGACACACATGAAGTAACTGAGTCTGAAATCTCTAAAGCCGAGATGTCTTTGGGATCTGTACTTCTTTACTCTGGTTCCGTTTTTCATAGTGGGGGAGCTAATGAATCGGATGAAGATCGCATCGGACTAAATATTACCTATACCCTAGGCTGGCTGAGACAAGAAGAAAATCAGTATTTATCCACTCCGCCAGACTTAGCTAAAAATCTCAATCCAAAATTGCAAAAGTTAATTGGATACACCATGGGTCAATATGCCTTGGGATATTTCACGCCTCCAGGTAAACCTGGAGAAAATCCTGAGATACGTTCGCCTGAATATGCTTTGGGAAAAGAAGAAGGCACAGGGGGCATGGGGACACAAGAAGATCTAGACAGATCTTCCCCGAAGAATTAATAAACCGATTACTCCGTATCAGTCAAGCTAGACTTGTAAGTTTCGGTCAAGGCCTTAACTGATAATAAGGTAAGTGCCGAAGCAAAAGCTATGTAGACTGACACCCAAAGGATATCGTATTCTATCCAGAGTTTAACAGCTATCGCGGGAGCAAAGGCACCTCCTAAAATCGCCCCGAGTTGATAACCCAGTGAGGCTCCAGAATACCTTACTTCCGTACTGAATAACTCGGTGAAAAAAGCAGCCTGAGGACCATACATCATTCCCAGAAAGAGCAGACCCACAGTAATTGCCAATACGATTAACCAAAAATTACCTGTATCTACTAAAGGAAACACCACAAAAGCCCATGCGGCTGTTAGTGCTGCCCCTAACATAAAGATCCCACGACGACCGTGTCGATCAGAATAAGCCGAAAACAGAAATTGAGTAGGAATCATCAAGGCTGATGCAATCAATACGGCTACCAACATGTCGTCACGCGACATTTCAGCGCTGGTTACGCCGTAAGCAAGCAAAAAGGCAATTAAGATGTAGAAGGTTACTTGGATTGATAAGAATGCACCTGCAGCAAGGGCAATCCTTTTAGGGTATTTTCTTATGGCTTCCAAGACCGGTGAGCGAACAACAGGTTGGGGAGCGTCAGCTTCATTCTCTTGTCTCTTTTGTTTTAAAGCTTCCAATTCCTTAAATGCCCGGGTGTCCTCAAGATTTAACTGAATATACATACTAATACCTATCAATACCGTACTGGCTAAGAAAGGTATACGCCAGCCCCATGTGTTGAAAAATTCTTCAGAAACTAGAGCGCTAATTATTATGAAAGCAAGATTTGCTAAAATTACACCCACAGGTGCTCCCGCTTGGGCATAAGCTCCATAATAGCCTCTTTTATCATCAGGGGCATTCTCCGTGACCAGCAACATAGCTCCGCCCCATTGACCGCCTATGGCTAATCCTTGTGCGAAACGCAATAAAGTTAACAAAATAGGTGCAGCAACTCCGATCATTGCATAGGTGGGCAAGAGTCCAATCAGGGTGGATGACACTCCCATCAACATCAATGCGACTACCAACGTCCTTTTACGACCAATTCGATCCCCAAAATGCCCAAAGATAACTCCTCCTATGGGTCTAGCCACAAAGCCCGCAGCAAATGTAAGCAGGGATAAAGTCAAGGCCATTGTTGGTGTAGCTTCGCCGAAGAATGCTGTAGGGAAAATCAATGCTGCAGCAGCACCATAAAGGAAAAAGTCGTACCATTCAATGCTGGTACCTGCAAGAGCAGTCAGTGCCACCTTGCGCATATTTGACTTTAGGTTATCTTCTTCTATTTCTTGCTTTGGCGAATCAGGGTTTTCCATTATGCTCTCTCCAGAACTTTATTCTTTATAAAATGATAACAAAATGTAAGTATTGAGTGGGAATGAAAATATTAATGGAATTATCCAAATTACTTTTTGCTCTTCTTATATTTTGTTCAGTCAATTTCTTGTTAGCTGGCCCAAGACTTCAATATGATCAAACGACTCTAGATAGTTATGTACACGAACCAGATGATGCTTATGAATACAAGATCTTAGAAACCAAGCCCGGAGAAGGTTATACAAGCTTTATTGTGGATCTTATATCTCAAAGATATTTAACTACAAAAGACGTAGATCGCATTAAATGGAGGCATTCGCTTATTATTGTAAAACCAGACATTATCAAACATCAGACAGGCATGTTGATTATTGACGGAGGTGATAATGACGGAAAGATTCTACCAGGACCTTCTGATTTGATTGTTGAGTATGCCAGAGCGACTGGATCTGTCGTGGCTGAGCTAGGCATGGTACCTAATCAGCCTCTAACCTTTGCGGGAGAGGATGAACCCAGGTGGGAAGATGCGCTCATTGCGTTTACTTGGGATAAATACCTTAAGACTGGGGATGAAAGGTGGCCGGCCCGAATGGCGATGACTAAAAGTGCAATAGCTGCAATGGATACGATCCAGTCTGTAATTTTAGATGAAGATGGTAAAAAGAGAATTACAAAATTTGTAGTTGTTGGTGCCTCAAAAAGAGGTTGGACCACATGGACCACTGCAGCAGTTGATGATCGTGTTGAAGCCATAGTCCCTATAGTTATAGATCTTTTAAACCTTGAACCATCTCTCGAACATCATTGGAGAACTTATGGATTTTGGGCCCCCGCCATTCAAGATTATGTTGATATGGAAACAGTTGAATGGTGGCGTACACCTGAATTGAGAGCATTATTCAACTTGGTAGGTCCCTTTAGCTACAAGGAGCGTTATCAAATGCCAAAGTTACTTGTGAACGCATCGGGAGATGAATTCTTCCTCCCCACTTCTTCGCAATTTTATTTTGATCAACTTCCAGGAGAAAAATATTTGAGATATGTGCCAAACGCAGATCACAGTTTATCTGGATCAGATGCCTTAGAAACCGTTCTTGCATTTTATTCCAGCGTGTTAAATGACATTCCGAGACCTAAGTTTTCTTGGGAATTTAATGAAGATGGAGGTATTACTGTTAGTTCTGAAACTTCTGTAGAAGAAGTTAAGTTATGGAGTGCTGTAAATCCTAAAGCCAGAGACTTTAGAAAAGAATCGATTGGTGATATTTGGCAGGCTATCTCACTGGATAAATTAGAGGATGGAGTTTATAAAGGAAAGCCAGATGTTCCTTCTGATGGTTGGAAAGCCTATTTTATAGAGTTAAGTTACGAAACTCCTTTTGGAATACCTTTGAAGCTAACAACATCTGTTCGTGTCCTTCCTGATACTCTTCCTTTTGACTATGAACCACCAAAAAATTCCAAGAAGGGTTTTTTATCTAAACCTTAAGTAAACGAATGAGTGCTGTATTGAAAATATTCTCATACTTGCCAAACCCTCGAGTGTGGAAATCAATCATCGCAGGTCGTATTTCAGGAGTCGAAGTTGAAGTAATTGGTGATAAACCTAATAAATTAAGTACTTGGCTTTGGGACTTTAATCCAAGGAAGATGGAAGAAAAGGAGATGTCCAAAGACAGTTCTTACGCACGAATTGGCAAAAGAGGTTTTTCGGGTATTTTGTATAAAACCGACGAGTTTTTAAAAGCCCACCCTTTTGGCACAGTTCCAGCAGCCTTTAGTCCCGAAGGAGACATTGGAGTATTTGAGTCAAACAGTATTTTAAGGGCGGTTGCAAGAGTAGGAAAACACGGGGAACTTTATGGGAAAAACAATTATGAGGCCTCAAGAATAGACAGCTATCTTGATGCTAATTTGGTTTTTGCAAGAGAGGCTCAAGTCTATTTACTAGAGATCGAAAACTTAACTCAAGAAGGCTTTGATAGGATGTCTGCCGCTTATGACTTTTACCTTAACGGAATAGAAACTTCTCTAGCCAATAGCCAATACATTGCTGGCAATGAACTGACCATAGCCGATATTTCTTTTGTTTGCGATTTTGCTCAATTTTTAAGGGAAGGACATTATGAAGAAATCCTTACTGAAAATGGGTTTGGGTTGATTAGTAAGAATGGTCCTAAAGATTATCCTTTAGTTTTTAAACATTTATTAGAATTAAGTGATAGAAAAGAGTTTTCTTCCGTTATGGGAACATATTTAGACTGGTATCGAAAGAAACGAAACTAAGGGCAATCAAAAAAAATGATTTGCATCAAAGCTAAAATACCAAAAGAAATTTGCGATATAGATGATGAGCTAAAGGCTATTTATCATAGCAGTGATAGTGTTTGTATATGGGTATTTGAGACTCGAGACGATAGAAATAGATTTATGGAAGAAACTGTTGGTATGATGAAAGATGAAAGAGAAGCTTATTTTGAAGCGAACTTTAAGATGAATTAGAGAAAAAAATATGTGGTTAAGACTTAGACAAATTTGTTTGGTAGCAGGTGAATTGAAGCCTGTTGAGGAACACTTGAATGAGGTTTTGGGGATTAATGTTTGTTTTCGAGATCCGGGTGTAGGTTTCTTTGGATTAGAAAATGCTTTGTTTCCTATAGGGAACCAGTTATTGGAGGTTGTGGCTCCTGTTAAGGAAGATACTGCAGGAGGGCGCTACCTCGATAGAAGAGGTGGAGATGGCGGTTACATGGTTATAACCCAATGTGATGATCATGCACCTCGCCGTTCCAGGGTAGAAGAGTTGGGTATTCGAATCGCTCACCAATTCGATAATGAACATTTTTTAAATATGCAATTACACCCTAAGGATACAGGTGCAACCTTCTTTGAGATCGATGAACAGTTAGGGGAAGGAGCACATGATATTGATGGACCTTGGGAACCAGCAGGACCTGATTGGCAGCGAGCTAAAAATACAGATCGCGTCGATGGAATTTTAGCTGCAGAATTACAGTGTGATGATCCAGAGGCGGTTGCAAAGAAATGGAGTGATATTGCTGAAATACCAATAGATGAGGATCTTAATTTAAAACTTGATAATGCTTCTTTAAGGTTTGTTCCTCGTTCAGATGGTCGACCTGAGGGTTTAGGAGGCTTGGATCTTTCCGCACCAGGAAAGCTTGAGATATTACAAACAGCTGATAGTCTTGGTTTGCAGACTGGAGATTCACAAGTCCATATCTGTGGCATGAGGCTTAATCTTTTATAAGGAGGAATTATGTTAAAAGTTCATTTCGCGCCCAATTCAAGAGCGGGCAGAATAATTTGGTTATTGGAAGAATTAAAATTGCCGTATGAAGTTAATAAAATGGCATTTCACCCCAAAGACTTAAAATCAGACGAACATCGAGCTAGGCATCCACTGGGTCGTGTTCCGGTTCTTGACGATGGAGAAGTAAGAATCTTTGAGTCGGGAGCAATAGTAGAGTACATCTTGGAACGGCACAAAAACGGAGGATTAAAGCCTGAAGTTGATTCTCAAGAATATCCTGGATATTTGCAGTGGTTCCACTACTGCGAGGGTATGGTGATGCCACCAATTAACACCATAATTGTACAAACCATACTGCTTCCACCGGAGCGTAAAGACGAAACAGCTCTTGGTCAAGCACAGAGGTTATTAACTAAAGCATTAGCTCCAGTTAATGCTGTATTGGAAGGGAGAGATTATTTAATAGGCAATTTTTCAGCAGCAGACGTAATGTTAGGTCATTCCTGTTACATGGGTAACAGACTCGGGTGCTTAACCGAAGAAATGTCTAACTTAAAAGGATATGTAGACAGAATTTCGGAGCGGCCTGCATTTCAGACAGCTATTGAGATGCAATAACTATTAGGAAGGAGTAAAAATGATTGATTTGGATCTCGATGGGAAAAAAGCAGTAGTAACAGGAGCTAGTTTGGGTATAGGAGCTGCAACTGTAAGGCTATTAGCAGATCATGGAGCTGGTGTGACATTTTGTGCTCGTAATGAGGATTCGGTTCAAGAGCTATCAAAATATAAACCTGAAGGTAAGGGGTCAGTGAAGGGTCTCATAGCTGACATGGGAGAAGAGGATTCAACCAATAAGTTCATCAAAGACGTCGAATCTGACGGACCGACTGATATCTTGGTAAATAATGTTGGGGCATCTCCCTCAAGAAATTTTCTCTACATGACAGACGATGATTGGAGATCTCTTCATGAATTAAATCTTTTATCTGCTGTTAGATGTACTAGAGCTTTTTTACCTCACATGAGGGAACAAAGGTGGGGTAGAGTTATCATGATTTCAAGTGCGGGAGGTAAATCTCCCAATGCCGCACTTATAGATTATGGTGCTACCAAGGCTGCCATGATTTCAATCAGTAAGTCTCTATCTAAAAAATATGGACCCGATGGCGTTTTGATTAACTCCATTCTTCCAGGACTTATCCATACGGCCATGTGGGAAAGGGCAGCAATTGAAATAGCTGAAGCTATGGGCACTTCTGCTGAAACTGTTATAGAAAACAATGGAAAAGGAGTGCCAGTAGGTAGATACGGAACTTCGGAAGAGGTAGCTGCTTTAATCGTCTTTCTTTGTTCTAATGCTGCTTCTTACATAAGTGGAACTTCCATAGAGGTAGATGGAGGACAAGCTGCTCATATATAGATTAACATTGTGAATTTAGGAAAACTTGGAGTTTGGTTCTTTTTCGATGGAGCAACTTCTTTGGAAGCAGCAAACACTGCTAAAAGAATCGAATCTCTAGGGTATAGCGCATTGTGGATTCCTGAGACCGTAGGGAAAAATCCAATGGTTTTGGCCTCCTGGTTATTGGCGAACACTGAGAAACTCATCTTAGCTACCGGCATTGCCAATATTTATCACCGGGAACCCGGAGTAACTTTGGCTGCTCAAAATTCTCTTGCCGAACAATCTGATAATCGTTTTCTTTTGGGTATGGGAGTTTCCCACAAACCTCTTGTTGAAGGGGTAAGGGGTTTAACTTATGGCCCTCCCGTTGCAACTATGAAGAAATATTTAGAACAGATGGAAACCTCGCCTTACTCGGCTATAACTCACCCCAATAAACCCCCAACGGTAATTGCAGCTCTTGGTCCAAAAATGTTAGCTTTGGCAGCAGAAAAGACACAAGGAGCACATCCCTACTTCACCTCACCCATACATACCCATATGGCTAGAGAAATCATGGGCAAAGATCCTTGGCTTTGTGTAGAGCAAAAAGTGATTCTGGAAGAAGATTCGGGTAGGGCAAGAGACCTTTGTCGACAGACAGCTAAGGTATACAACAGATTACCCAATTACAGGAATAACTGGTTAAGAATGGGTTTATCAGAGGAAGATATTGACTCCTTGAGTGATAAGTTTATTGATACTACCTTCGCTTGGGGCAGTTCAAAAGACATAGAGAATAGAGTTAAAGAACATTTTGATGCCGGTGCTAATCATGTGTGCATACAACCTATAAATCCTAATGGAAAAGCTGGAGACTTACACTGGGAATGTTTAGAGTCCCTTGTTTCTTTAAGCTAAGTTAGTATATTTAATGCCAATAAAGTCTGGTTCTTGTCATTGTCATAAAGTTACCTTCCAGGTTGACGTAGAGAATATTTTTGAAAATATTTATAGATGTGATTGTTCTCTTTGTAAGAAGAAGAGCATTGTCATGAAGCCAGTTCCAATTGAAAAATTTAAACTTTTAAAAGGAAAAGATAATTTAAATTCTTATAAATGGAATAAGAGAATTGCTGAACATTTTTTCTGTAATACATGTGGGGTTTATACACACCATAAAAGAAGAAGGGACCCTACCCAATTTTCTATTAATTTAGCTTGCTTAGATGGAATAACAATGCCCAAAGAAGATCAAATTCAATGGATTGATGGTTCTAGCCACACTTAGGCTTCTAAAACGGAAAAAGCTTTGTATGATTCTTTAGTTCAGTACGAGCTTTCTCAATTGATATCTTTTTGAACGAAACCCTATCTTGAGGTCTTAATTGACCAATGAGAGGAAAATCAATTTCTGCAATTTGTAAAATCCTAGGATAACCTCCTAGGGTTTGTGAATCACAACCTAATATTATGGGCAATCCCCCAAGAGGGCATTGGACTGTTCCAATGTTCATGGGACAGCTAATCATTTGATCCTTATTAGTTAGTTCTATTCTCTCTCCATCAAGTCTATTTCCCATTCTGTTTGAATCATTAGAAACTGTGTAAGAAGACAAGAGAATATGTTTTTTAGATCTAGTACTCAGAAATTTAAATTCTGGACCTTCCATCGCTCGTAATTCCCAATCATTTGTAAATGAGCTTATGGTATTTAGATCTATCTTTTTGGTTTTAGCAGCATCTAAATTAACAGGTTCAGTGGAAATCACATCACCAACTTGCAATGGGAGACCATTAATTCCACCTAATTTGGCAGGTAAATAAGTCGATGCACTGTTCAAAAATCTTTCTGAAATAAGATTCTCGGAAAAGGCTATATAAGTTCTGCAACCTACTGAGCAATTACTCATAGAAAGTACATCATTGATTTTGACCCTGATGGTTGTGTTCATCTTAAAGCTTTTATCGTTAATTTTGGGCTTCATGTCTGCGCCCGTAATTATCAAGGAAAAGGACTTTAAAAACTTCAAGACAGGTCCTGTCAATGTGCATTCTATGACTGGCGAATTGAGTTCCTTGTTTAATAAAAAGTTTGCTAACTTTGATGAAAATTTATCTGCAGAACCTGACTCAGGCACGCCCATGTGACTCCAACCCTTTCTACCTAAATCCTGAATGGTTGTCTGCAAACCAGATGAAATTACTTCAATACCCATAACACTTTTTATTTTGTGTAACTCTCATACTCCTGTTTTGAAATAGGAGTAAATTTAACTTGCGTATCAGGAGAAATTCCAAATGGATTTTGTTTGTCAGGATGGAACAATTTTAATGGTGTTCTACCGATGATTCTCCACCCACCCGGACCTCCCAAAGTGTAAACGCCAGTTCTATTACCAGAAATACCAACTGACCCTGGTAATAGGTTGATTCGGGGTTTTAATAATCTTGGCATGATTAGTTCTTTTGCCAAATCACCAAGGTAAGCAAAACCTGGGGTAAACCCTATCATCTTTACTTCGTAAACAGTCCCGGAGTGTAAATCAGCAATTTCTTGGTTTGAAAGAGAATGTTTAGAAGCAACATCTTTAATATCCAGTCCAAATTCTTTGGAATAACAAACAGGTATTCGCAACAAAGATTTTTCTTTAGATACTTCTTGGTATCTGAATACTTTTAATTTGTCTAAGATAAGATTTTTAACTTTAGTACTAGGGATATCTAGGCTGTTGTATTTAACCGCAATAGATTCTTCAGCTGAAACTACTTCCATCGAATCAAGGGTTTTTCTGAGGTATTCAGATAAAGAGAGAAAAACTGCGGTTCTATCAGAATATTTTGCATTTTTATTCATCTCTATCAAAAGGACATTTTCCGAAAAATCAGAAAGATTAAATCTGTCTAAATTACTCAAGAGGAATATGATTGAATACTAATGTTTTCAGCTTTTAACATTTTGGAAACACCTTGGACTACTGTTAAAGAATTCGGATTATCACTATGAATACAGAGAGTTTGTGCCTTTATAAGAATATGTTTTTTGGTATCAGTTAAAACCCTTTGATCTACAACAATACTTTTCGCTTGGTTGATTTGTTCTTCGATAGACTCCAAGAGTGCGCCTTCTTGATTACGATCAACAAGGCTGTAATCTTCTCGATAACGACGATCAATGAAAGCTTCCGAAACAAAGGAAATGTCAGCCTTCTTTGACATGTGCTCTAGTAAAGAATTTGCTGGTCCAATGATAGAAAAATTACTATCAAAGGAATTAACAATATTAAATAATAAATTGGTGAGCTTTTCTTCTTTTGATGCCTCGTTATAAAGTCTGCCATGAAGTTTTACGTGGCTCACAGGCATGGATGAAGATTCGGCAATTGTTAAAAAAAGTTGTATTTGTTTTCTTATTGACTTTTCTAGGTCATCGGTGTCGATGTTGATCATTCTACGACCAAAGCCCTCTTTGTCTGGGTAAGAAGGATGCGGACCAATAGCAATATGGTGTTCTTTGCAAGCGTCTATGATGAGCTTGATACTATCTGAATCCCCTATGTGTCCACCGCAAGCGACACTGCATGAGCTAATGTAATTCAAAATATTAAGCTCATTAGTAAGCTCCTTTTCATTACGAAATTCGCCTAGGTCTGCATTAATATCGATTGAGTTTACTGATTCCATAATGAATGTATTGACTAAGTCTTTTTTAATATTAAGACATTTTAAGCAAATAGGAACATTTCTATAGTTTGATATAGTTACTAAAAGGAAATAACAAACCTGATGAGAATACTGAAGGGAGATATAACTTCATTCAAAGCGGATGTCTTAGTAACAGCAGCCAACACTTATTTGAGGGGTGGAGGAGGAGTCGATGCAGCCGTGCATCAAGCTGCAGGTCCAGAACTACTGGAATCACTTAAAGATCACAATGGCTGTGAAACGGGTGACGCAGTTATAACAGAAGCTTTCAATTTAGATGCAAAATACGTCATTCACGCTGTTGGACCTATTTATGAAGATGGTAATAATGAAGAAGCCAAACTGCTAGCTTCAGCCTACAAAAGGTCCATTGAGCTTGCTAAGTCGGTTGATGCCAAGTCTATTCTGTTTCCTGCCATCTCCACCGGAGTTTATGGTTATCCTCTAGAAGAAGCTTTATCCATAGCAGTGGATTCTATAAACCTGGCCTGTAATGAGCTTAACTTCTTGGGAGATATTGCCATGGTGTGCTTTGATGGAAAAACTTATTCTCTATTGTCTGAGTTACTTAATCAATGAATGAAAAGCTGTTTCTTTTCACTCCTGTGAGCATTAAGCATCTAGTTTTTTATTGACTTAAAATCAGGTTTTCTCTTCTCTATAAAAGCCTTTACACCTTCTCTAAATTCTTCTCTATCCAAGAATATTTTTTGTGTGTCCCTTTCATAGTCAAGTTGTTTATCTAGTGAAGTAGAGAAGGCATGATCATGTGCTTTAACAACTGCCTTAAGACCCACAACAGGTCCATTTGCTATCCTTTCAGCAAGAACAGAAACCGAATCCATAAATTTCTCGTCGGGGAAATAATCCCAAATCAGTCCCCACTCTTTAGCTTCCTTGGCCGTTATGTCTTCTCCTAAAAGACCCATTCCGTTGGCTCTTGCTCTACCAATGAGATGGGGAACGAACCAAGAGGATCCAACATCAGAGATAATCCCTAACTGGGGACCAAAGACGAGTTTGAATTTGGCAGATTCTGCCGCAACCACTAAATCTCCACTCAAGGCTAAACCTACTCCTCCTCCTGCAGCTATTCCATTTATTGCTGTTATCACTGGCATGTCAGAACTTGTGATAGCTCTAACAAGCGGATTAAAGCCTATCTCCATATTATTTGCAGCTGCTTGCCCAGGTGAAGTGTTCTTTTCTTCTGGCCAGCCTCCATTGGCCAGGTCTGCTCCAGCACAAAATCCTCTGCCGTTTCCAGTTATTACAACTACTCTGACCTTTGGATCTTCATTTACCTCGTTCATAGTTTCCAATAAACCCATTACCAAGTCTCTATTCATACTGTTAAGAACTTCAGGCCGGTTAAGTCTGATTAAAAGAACCCCACTTTCAGAGAGTTCTGTTTGAATTGCTTCTGCCATAAAAAAATTATAACTGTTAACTAGCTATTTTTAACTCTTTAATCAAATTGTTTCTCTGCACTGGCGAATTTCAAGTAAAAAATCATACCAAAGAAAGTTACACCCGCCACGACATAGAAAACAGCACCCCAGGAGCCTGTAGTATTTAGTATAAGGCCTGATAAATAAACTCCAATTATGCCTGGTATGGCACCTAGCATGTTGGTAATACCCATCAGCGTTCCTGTATATTTTGGTCCAATATCAGCATGATTGACTATAAAACCACCGGCCGCCATGCCACCAAAGGCGTTACCCAAGCACATAAGCGTCATAACCGACATAACAGTGTCAAAAGAAGGAATGAGAGTAAGACATACACCAGCGCCTCCAAAACCAATGGTGTTGCAGATTTTTCTTACCGTGAGGGTTTTAAGCCCACTCTTTAATAAAAAATCTCCAAAGACTCCGCCTAAATTCAAAAATATAAAAGAGGTAAGGTGAGGCAGCATTGCAAGAGGTCCTATGGAAGCAAAGTCAACTCCTAAACCTTGGTTTATAAATATTGGCAACCAAGATAGAAAAACAAAAAGTGAATAGTTACTGCAAAAGTGAGCAACTCCAATTGCCCATAGAGGTTTATTAGTAATTAATACTTTCCAGGGAAGTTGTTCAGCTCCTTCGGTAGTAGGTGCGTTTGATTCAATAAAGTTAAGTTCCTTTTCAGAAATATTAGCGTGTTCTTTTGGAGTTGAAACCGCAAATCTGTTCCAAAAAAAGAACCAAATAAAACCCACCGAGCCAAAAAGATAAAATGCCCATTCCCATCCAAGTTGAAGGACAATAATAGGGGTAGTAATAAGGGCGAAAACTGTGCCTAGAAAAAGTCCACTATTTGTTACTCCAACGGCCCTAGCTCTCTCTCCAAGAGGAACCCATCTCGCGTAAAGACTGTGCCAAGCTGGAAAAGTGATGCCCTCTCCCAAGCCCATTCCAATTCTGGCTAATATTAGGAATGTGAAACTAGCATAAGAAGCAACCGGAGTTAAAATAGTAAATAAGGACCAAATTATTAAACCGTAACCAAGGACGAGCTTCGCTCCATATTTATCTGAAAGATAACCTCCTAATATCTGCGTAACAATGTAACCAATAAAAAAAGAAGCAGAAACTAAGCCAATTCTTTCATAATCCCAACCCAACTCTTCTGCCATTGGTATGATGGTTATAGAAATGTTGACTCTATCTATGTAGCAGATAAAGACAGCTAGCATAGTTAATCCAATTATCTTAAATCTAGTCGGCATATCTCATTAAAGCATTGAATTTATAAAACCAGTAGAGTTAAAAACTATTGAAAAAATTAAATTTCAATTCCTTGCTATTGTGATAACTTTACCTGACAGGTTTGGTTAGGAGGATAGATTATGGCTGAAAAAAAATTATTATTAGAAGACATAAGGGTAATTGATGCTGCAAGTTTTATCGCGGGTCCTGCAGCAGCAACAATTATGTCGGATTACGGTGCCGATGTTATTAAGATAGAACCTCCTGAGGTTGGAGACAGTCTGAGATGGTTAATTTCAAGAGGTCAAATGCCCGAAGGACCTGAGAACTACTGTTGGCAGTTAACTTCCAGGAATAAAAGGAGTATCGCCTTGAATCTTAAAGATACTGAAGCTCAAGATATTTTAATTGATTTAGTTAAGACTGCTGACGTTTTTATAACTAACATGCCCTTTCCAATAAGAGAAAAACTAAAAATAAGAGCAGAAGATATTAGACCTCATAATGACCAACTTATATACGCTTCGATGTCAGGCTACGGAGAAGTTGGTCCTGATGCTAACCGGACTGCTTACGATTCTCTAGCTTGGTGGGCTAGATCTGGTTTAATGGATTTTGTTCGCCCTTCCTCGCTTTCTCCACCCGCCTGGTCTACCCCTGGCATGGGAGATCATCCAACAGCAACAGCATTATTTGGTGCAATTATGACTGCTCTTTATAGAAGAGAAAAAACGGGTAAGGGTACTGAAGTATCTACTTCTTTAATGGCAAATGGTGCTTGGGCAAATGCGTGTTTTATACAAGGAGCCTTGATGGAGGTAGAATTTTCTGATCGAACTAACCCGCCCCCTAGACACCCCTTTGGAGATATTTATTCAACAAAGGATAATCGACAAGTTGCCTTAGCAATTTTAGGAAGAAAAGAATGGCCAAAATTAGCTAAAGCTCTGGGCAGGGAAGACTGGCTAAGTGACTCAAGGTTTGAAGACGGAGGTCTAGTAAAGAATCAAGAAGATTTAAGACAAGAATTTTCTCTGGAATTTGCGAACAGAGATACAGAAGAAATAAATTCTCTTCTTAAGGAGTCAGGTGTGACTTTTGGATTTATAGGAAAAATAACGGATTGCAAAGATGACGAACAATTTTTACAGACAGAAACTATAGTACCAATGGACCATGAAAAAATGCCTGGCCTGTTTACTATTGACAGCCCTATCAAGATAGTTGACGAACCAAAAAAGCAACCTTATCGAGCACCAATACTTGGAGAACACACTCAAGAAATTCTTAAAGAAATAGGCATGAAAGAGGATAAAATTAATGAACTTAAAGAGAAGGGAACGATTGAGTACTAATCATGAGCAGCTGGGCAGACATTTTTAATTTTAGTGATCAGCTTTCTTCTGAAGAGAGGCTTATTCAGGATAGCACCAAAGAATATTGCCAAAAATCTTTAATGCCCAGGATTCTTGAGGCAAATAGAAATGAATCTTTTGATAAAGAAATCTATAAAGAACTTGGTGAATTAGGACTACTTGGAGCTCCTATTGAAGGATACGGTTGTGCTGGGACTAATTATGTATCCTATGGACTTATCACAAGGGAGATTGAAAGAGTGGACTCTAGTTATCGGTCTGCTTATAGCGTACAAACTTCTTTGGCGATGCATCCCATTCACAAATTTGGTTCTGAAGATCAGAAAAATCATTACCTACCAAAAATGGCAAAAGGCGAAATTATAGGCTGTTTTGGTTTAACTGAACCAGATGCTGGGTCAGATCCAGGCAGAATGAAATCAGTAGCGAAAAAAGTTAAAGGAGGTTATAAGATAACAGGCTCTAAAACCTGGATTACGAATGCCCCCATTGCTGATCTGTTAATAATATGGGCCAAGGATGAAGAAGGAACTTTGAGAGGATTCATCGTTGAAAGAGAAGATAAAGGGTTAGAAACTCCCTATTTGAAAGGAAAGTTTTCTCTCAGAGCCTCAGCAACAGGACAAATTTTTATGAATGACCTCTTTGTACCAGAAGAGAGAGTTTTACCTGAAGTAAATAGTTTTAAAGGCCCCTTTTCTTGTCTCAACATGGCTAGATATGGCATAGCTTGGGGAGCTTTGGGTGCAGCTGAGTTTTGTTGGCATGCTGCCAGAAATTACTCATTGGATAGAGTTCAATTTGGGGGCCCTCTAGCTGGTAAGCAATTAATTCAGAAGAAATTAGCAGATATGCAGACCGAAATAACTTTAGGCCTTCAATCTTGTTTAAGAGTAGGTAGGTTAATTGATGAAGATAAGATGATTCCTGAAATGATTTCTTTAATTAAGAGAAACAATTGTGGTAAAGCTTTAGACATTGCAAGAACTGCAAGAGACATTCATGGAGGAAATGGTATTTCTGATGAATTTCACGTTATAAGACATGTTATGAACTTAGAAGCAGTAAACACATATGAAGGTACTCATGATGTTCATGCCTTGATCCTGGGTAATCTACAAACAGGCATTAATGCTTTTGAATAAAAAAACTGACGTGAAGAAAACATTACTGCTAAGTGCTCTGCTAGTCACATTTCTTTCAAGTTGCACCGAAAACAAATCTTGTAATACAGCCGACCTGGTTTTTATTGGTACTTCTATTTACACAGCAAATGAATCCAACCCCAAGGCAGAAGCTTTAGCAATCTTAGGAGACACCATAGTTTTTGTCGGAAGCAATGATTTGGCAAAAGAGTATCAATGTGGCCAAGCGAAGGTAGTAGATCTTAATGGGAGTTATGTTTATCCAGGTTTTGTAGATTCTCACGCACATTTAAAAGGCATAGGTTATAGGGAAAATTCTTTAAACCTACAAGGAATTAATAGCTTAAAAGAGATGCTCACCACTGTAGAAATATATGCTAACAATATAGCCTCAGGAGAGTGGATTATCGGTCGAGGTTGGATTGAAAAGGTTTGGCCAGAAAAGAGATTCCCAACGAGGTATGATTTAGACAGGTTTTCTTTGGATAAACCTGTAATTCTAGAGAGAGCTGATGGCCATGCTGTAGTGGTTAATAGTTTGGCTTTAAAATTAGCCGACATTAATTCTACTACCCAAAATCCTCATGGAGGAAGGATAGAGAAAGGTGAGAATGGTGAGCCCACTGGAATATTAATAGATAGAGCAACTGCTTTAGTAGAAAAATTAATACCTAAAAGGACAAGACAAGAAGATAAAAGAGATTTACAAGTTGGTATTAATAGAAACGTTTCCCTTGGATGGACCCAAGTACAAATTGCAGGAGGAACCTTCTCTGATTTTGAACTCCTCGAGGAGATAAAAAGTGAGGGGAATTTATTACAAAGAATCTATTTTTCGGTTAGCGAAGGAGAACCAGCTAAGACTTTGTTAGAACAAGGTCCCATTCTCGATCCCGAGCATATGTTAACTGTAAGAGGAATTAAACTTTATGCTGATGGAGCATTAGGTTCTAGAGGGGCAGCCCTTTTAGAGAAGTATCAAGATTACGATACCAAAGGACTCCTCATATTTAAAAAAGAAGAAACTATGCCAGTCCTTGAGGAGGCCTTAAAAAAAGGTATACAGATTCAAACCCACGCTATCGGAGACAGGGGAAACAAAGTTACATTGGATTGGTACCAAGAAGCTTTCAATTCGGTTTCAAAAGAAGAAAGAAAAATTGTTGATCCTAGGTGGAGGATAGAACATTCACAAATTATTACCAAAGAAGATCAGATCCGCTTTAAGAACATGGAAATAATTGCTTCCATGCAACCTTCCCATGCTATAGGAGATTTACATTTTGCTCCTGATAGACTTGGTATGGAAAGAGTAGGCGATGGATATGCATGGAGAAATTTAATTGATTTGGGAGTTCTCATCGCAGGCGGCTCTGATGCGCCGGTAGAAATTGGTGATCCATTGATTGAATTTTATGCTGCGGTTGTAAGAAAAGATTTGGATGGCTATTACGGTGAAGGTTGGCACCTTGAACAAGCCGTGAGCAGAGAAGAAGCCTTAAAAATGTTTACTTTATGGCCCGCTTACGCGGCGTTTCAAGAAGACGTAAAAGGGTCTTTAGAAGTGGGAAAGTTAGCAGATCTAACTATTCTTTCAAAAGATATTATGCAAATTCCAGAGGATGAAATTTTAACTGCAGAAGCAGTTATGACTGTGGTTAATGGAAATATAGTATTTGAAAGAAAATAAAAAAAGGGCACTAAGTGCCCTTTTTTCTTTCCGATTCACTAATTAGAAATTCATACCCACCTTGAAGTAGTAATAAGCTCCATTAAATCCTAGTGGTGCATTTTCAGGATACGCCCAGCCAAGAATTAAAGCTCTTTTTTCCTTATCAGGATACGAATCAAAAGCGTTTTGAGCACCAAAGCTTAAAGTGTATTTGTCACTAATATCTTTGGATACTTCGAGGTCGACAGTGTACTCACTAGCAATGAGTCCTCCACCACCGCCCCATTCAGCTGTAAACCAATCGTCTACCCAGTTGACTCTTCCAAGAACTCTCCAGTCACCTGCAAGGTGAGCTGCGGTAAGGTTCCAACGGCTTCCAGGTAATACTCTTTCCAGTTGATCAATTCTACCTTGGCCTATTAATCCACTAGTATGATCTACTGTTGTATCAACATCACTGTACACAAAAGTGTAAGAGGTGTTTCCGTTACCCATTTCCATATCATAGCTAGCTACAATGTCAAAACCTTTAGTGGTTGTGTCGTAGTCGTTTACGTAGAAACGGAAATTAGTCAAATCACCCGCACCTGGAATTCCAAGGGCTGTAAGAGTAGCAATATCAGCAGCAGTAATGGCGATATCATCTCCTTGAGTAATTCGATCCTCGAGCTCAATTTTGTAGAAATCTACTGTGATATTTAAGTCATCAGTTGCATCCCAAACAAATCCAAAACTTGTGTTATTAGATTCTTCGGGACCAAGCTCTTTACCACCGTAGTAAACGGAAACCGGATTTGTAGGAGCAAGAGTACCTTTTTGGTAAAGGTCTCCCCCCTCATCCGCGACCGTTGATATGTTGGAAATATTAGCTTGTCCTGGTGTAGGAGCTCTAAATCCAGTACTAACTGTACCCCTTAATGCTAAAGCATCAGAGGCTCGGTACAAGAAAGACAGTTTGCTGTTGCTAGTTGATCCGAAGGTGTCAAAATCTTCGTAACGTGTTGCAAAACCTAGTAACAGGTTATCTCTAACATCGGCTTCAAGATCAACATAGACTGCAAAATTGCTTCTATCCCAGACTCCAGCCATTTGAGGAGAAAAGCCACCAAAGCCATTTGATCCAATTCCAAATCCTTGTTTGAAATATGGTCCGATTTTCCAACTTTCTTCGTTACCTGAAACAACTTCAAATTGCTCTTCTCTGAATTCAAATCCATAAGCCACGTTTAAATCAGATGCAAAACCGTCAATTGCTACTGGTTTGGTGAAGTCAGCATTAAAGTTCTTTTCAAGTTGAACGTAACTTCCAGGATGGAATTGGGTTGGAGTTTCTGGTCCTAAAGAAGCGTTAATAGTATTCTGAATGAAAAAATCTGCTCTGTTTTCTCCTACGTTAACGCTAAGGTCCCATGTTATACCTGAATCAGTAGTACCGGTAACACCTGAAGCCAGGCTCCAGTCCAATACATCACCACCAAAACTCGGTGTAAATCCTCCTGGGAAAAGTTGGTTAAATACAAAACAGTTAGGATCAGCTTTTATAGCAGCCAAGGCAGTATCTGAAGCAGATCCTGCTCCACTAGCTGGTACGGGTACCACGGGACATGTTCTCGCCGCTCCGGTAAGAGCCTCAGCAACATCACCAACCAATCTGGTTACACCTCCATCAGTAGAAAACACACCTCCTCTGTTGGTAGGATTTCTGAAAAAGAATCCACCGAGAACGTTTCTTTCAGAGTAGTTTCCAAAAAGGTAAAAGTCTTTAGACTCATCCAAAGACAAACCGATATTTGCAAATAACTTATAGTCTCCGCTAACATCAGGAGAACCCCAAATCTGTGCAGGATCTGGATTGTTCCAAATGGCGGAATTTCCGCCTGCTAGCAAGCCAGCTGCGTCAGCCCTTTGTACACTTCTACTAGTAGCTCTTTGGTCCTGAAGTTCAGCAGAGAAATTAGCAAAACCATTTGAGGTGAAAGGCAAGCCTATATTAGCTGCAACTCTCCAAGATTCACCGTCACCTTCCTTGTACTGACCACTTCTTATCTCAAGCTGTGTTCCATCTGTATCATCTCTTAAAACAAAATTCATTATTCCTGCAATCGCATCTGACCCATACTGAGCCGAAGCACCATCTCGAAGTATTTCTACTTGTTTTAGGGCTATAGAAGGTATAGCAGAAATATCAGGTCCTTGTGCACCGTCTGAGATGCCACCACCTAAGAAAGAAATAACAGCTCCTCTGTGTCTTCTCTTTGAATTAACTAATACCAGCATATTATCTGGCGGAAGACCTCTAAGGTTTCCTGGTCTTATCAATGTTGCAGCGTCACTTATAGGCTGAGTATTAACATTAAAAGAAGGAACCAAAGTTCTAATCATATCCGGAAGATCCATAGCTCCTTGATTAACAAAATCAGAACCGGAAATAACATCCACGGGTGCTGGAGAATCTCCCACTGATCTTGCTTCCCTTCTAGAACCTACCACTACTACTTCTTCGACTGCTTCATCATCAGCTATTGAAATAGAGGAAAAAGTAGGAGTAATAAGAAGAGCAATAACCATTGCAAATCCATTAAATAATTTAAATTTATTCATATTTTTTATCCTTATAAGACAACAAAAAAACCGCAATGTAAGCTAGCTGAAAATCAACTAATTGCAGATAATTTTGGAGAATTCTAACTTAAAGCTTGTTTTTATGACAGTATTATTGCGAAACTTGCTTTAAATAAGAGATTAAAAAAGTATATGAAATTCAAAGCCCTTCAAGCACAAACATCAGATATTCCAGAATTGGAAATAATAATGAATCTTGCAATAAATGAACTGCAAGTAGCTTACTTAGACAAAGAGCAAATAAAAGCCTCTTTTGAAGCCATGGGCTTAGATCATGAACTAATAGAAGACAAAACTTACTTTAAAATCTTAAAAGGTGAAAAAATAGTAGGCTGTGGGGGTTGGAGTAGAAGAAGAACTTTATTTGGTGGCAGCCATGCAACCATTAGAGATGCTGGTCTACTGGATAGTAAAATTGAGGCTGCGAGAATTAGATCTATGTATACTCATCCAGAATGGACTAGAAAAGGGATTGGCAAACTAATTATCAGTCTTAGTGAGAGAGCAGCCTTTAAAGAAGGGTTCAAGAAATGTGAATTAATGGCAACTTTAGCTGGTGAGCCTTTATACAAAGACTGCGGTTATAAAGTGATCGAAGTAGTTGATTGGAAAAGTTCTAGAGGTGTGATAGTGCCTCTAATAAGGATGATGAAGGAATTAGATTGAGGCCATGAAAAAAGAATTTTTTATGAAAGAGGCTATAAGCCAAGCTAAAAAGGCATTAAAAGCTGGTGAAGTTCCTATTGGAGCGATTATTGTATTAGGAGAAAAGGTTGTAGGTAGAGGTTATAACCAGCCTATTAGAGCAAATGATCCTACTGCACATGCAGAAATAATGGCTCTAAAAGCAGCATCCAGAAAATTAAAAACCTACAGATTAAAAGAAGCCATTATTTATACGACTTTAGAGCCTTGTTTGATGTGTGCAGGAGCTTTAGTACACGCTAGAGTAGATAAAATAATCTTCTCAGCTTCTGATCCAAAATCAGGAGTGTTAGTCAATAATGGTGGCTTAATTAATTCAGAATTTCTCAACCATAAAGTTAGCTTTGAAGGTGGAATTCTTGAAGCTGAATCAGCTGAGCTTCTAAAAGATTTCTTTTCAAAAAAAAGGTCTTAGATATCAAAAGAAGACCATATTGGAGCGTGATCTGAAGGCTTCTCCATGCCCCTTATTTTGTAATCAATGCCCACTTCTAATAACCTGGTATTCAGATTTGAGGTAGCCCAAATTTGATCAATTCTTAGGCCTCTCTTAGGCTTATCATCAAATCCTCTGCTTCGGTAATCAAACCAGCTATATCTGTCATTAGTATTAGGGTTGATGCTTCTAAAGGTATCTATAAGACCCCATGAAACTAAGGATGCAAGCCATTCTCTCTCTTCAGGTAAAAAGCTACATTTACCTGTTCTCAGCCATCTTTTTCTATTCTCTTCGCCGATTCCTATATCTATATCTTGTGGGGAGATGTTCAGATCTCCCATGACTATGAGATTTTCTTCAGGAGTGTGATGCTCTTTGAGATGTTTAATTAAATCTTTATAGAACTTTTCCTTAGCTGGAAATTTAATGGGGTGATTACGTTCTTCTCCCTGAGGGAAATAACCGTTCAATACGAGTATAGAGTTATTCTTGGTTTTGTATTCGCACCAGACAAATCTTCTTTGAGAGTCTTCATTATCATCTATAAAACCCTTGCCCTGGTTAGACGGAGTTTTTTTGGTAAGCAAAGCAACTCCGTAGTGTCCCTTTTGGCCATGAATAACTGATTGGTAACCTAACTCTTTGATGGTTTCGTGTGGATATTCATCATCATGAACTTTAGTTTCTTGTAATCCAATGATATCTGGATCATGCTTTTTAATAATAGCCTTTACTTGATGAATCCTTGCACGGACGCTATTGATGTTAAAAGAGATTATTTTCAGCATCTTATCCAGCTTTATTCATTGAGATAACCGGTTTGTAAGAGTATTCAATGAAATCTGAAAGAATATTTGCTGCCTCTAGTAAAATTGCTTCATCTATATTTGGCTCTTCATCACCCTCTTCTCTATCGAGGAAAGCTTGATAGTTTTCGAAGGTACTTAAGCCCATCTTCTTTCTCATATCATTTTCCATGGTTAGCAGTTCAAACTCATTTCTTTCTTTTTTGAGGCTTCTCTTTTCTAAGTCTAGGTCAAAAAATTTGTCTTCTCTCTGAGATTTTCTCCAGGATTTTAATTTTTCAAAATGCTTGAATAAGATTGACTCTTTTGTCCTGCCTTTATGTTCCGCAGAAAGTAGCTCTTTTGATAAATTAAGTCTGTTGAAGTCCCTTACTCTCGTACTTGAAATGAAATCATATTGTAAAGCTCCAGGTAGTTTACTCTCCCCAAATTCTTCAGTGTCTATAGGACTAGGTAAATAGATATCAGGAGAAACGCCTTTATTTTGAGTACTTTTTCCGGAGACTCGATAAAATTTTGATTCTGTAAACTTTAGTTGTCCAGAAGACAAAGATTGGACCCTTTGTACAGTTCCTTTGCCAAAAGTATCCGTTCCTAAAATTAATCCTCTTTCGTAGTCTTGTACTGCACCAGCTAAGATTTCAGAGGCTGAAGCGCTAAAGCGGTTAACCAGAATTGCCAAAGGACCATCATAAAATTGAAATCCTCGTCTTTCTCCTAAGCCGTGTATGCTCCCACTTGAAGTTTTCACTTGAACTTTTGTACCTGAACCTAAAAAAAGATGTGCCAGTGCATTTGCTTCTAAAAGAGAACCTCCACCATTATTTCTTAGATCTATAATCAACCCATCAATGCCACTGTTTTTCATTGATCTAATGAGGTCTTTAACATCTTTACTACTGCTTCTAAAGTCATATTCTCTTCGTTGGTAAGCATCAAAGTCCATATAAAAAGCAGGTAGCTCTATGACTCCAAGCTTGTATTCTGAAGAGTCCTTTTTTACATAGATTATTCTTTTTTCTGCAGCTTGGTCTTCAAGTAGTACCACATTCCTAGTTAATTTGATCACTTGAGTTTGTGACTCGTCTAAAGACGTAGCAGGAATAATTTCAAGCCGTACCTCAGTATCTTTTGGGCCACGAATTAATTGGACAACATCGTCAATTCTCCAACCAATAACATCAGTAATAACTTCTTCATTTTCTTGAGCCACTCCCACAATCTTGTCATTTGGTTTAAGTTTATTTGATTTCTCTGCTGGACCACCTTGAATTAGGGAAGAAATTATTGTGTACATGCCGTCATTAGAAAGCAAAGCTCCTATTCCTTCTAAAGATAAGCTCATGTCAATATCAAAGTCTTCAGTTCTCTTCGGAGACATATAAGTTGTGTGAGGACCGTAAGTAAGAGCTATTGAATTGATGTATAGATCCACTATGTCAACAGATTTCGTTTGTTGAAAAAAATTAAACTGGTTATTCAATCTTTTGGTAAGTTTGGTTTTTGTTATGATCAAATCATTACCACTTAGTCTAAGTTGTATAACATCGTTGATAAGAATGTCTTCCCACAGAAGTTTTAAATCTTCTAAAGTATTAGCTCTAGCAGTTTCTGAACGGTCTTTTAAAATCTTCCTGTTTTGTTTTAGATTCAGACTTTCAATTTTTAAAAGCATTTCTATTTGCAAGGCATATCTTTCCATGTACCTTGATCTATAAAGTTTAAATATATTAAATGCTTTCCCTAAAGCTATCCTTTGATCGTATGAATTGTCGTTGATGTCTTCTGAGAAAAAAGAATTGACTTCTTTTTGTAAAAAAATGCTTCTACTCGGATCTAATCGGTCTAAGTAGGTATCCAATGCTTCTTTTTTTATCGAAGGGTATTTCTTTTTTGTAAAGTGATAATTTTCTAAAATTTGAATTATTTCGTTACTTAACTCTACATGTGCTTCAGTGAATGCATATTTGTTATCTTCCGCCAATATCGATGAAAGAAAGAATTGGCAGCATATTAAAAATAACAGAAATTTATTAGATCTTTTCATCGCATACGGTAAACAGGAATAAGTGATTATATAGTTGTAACAGTGGTACTTACAATTGCAGTTAGCTAACATTAGTATGGTAAGTAAAGCGAGGAATTACGATGGACGTTTCTGAGTATCAAAATTTGGGAATCAAGCCTTATAAAAAAGGACTTTGTGATCTAGGAAATAATATCTACTGTTACCTACAACCCGATGGCGGGTGGGGATGGAGTAATGCAGGACTGATTGTCGATGGCGATGAATCCTTAATTATTGATACCTTATTCGATGAAAATCTTACGCAAGAAATGCTTGAGTCTATGAAAGAAGCTGAACCTAAAGGTATGAACAACATTTTAGCCTTGATTAATAGCCACTCTAACGGAGATCACTGCAACGGTAATAATTGTGTTGAAACTGAAGAGATAATTTGCAGCGAAGCAACATTAAAAGAAATGTCTCAAGAATCTCCTGAAATGATGGCAACTTTAATAAGGGAAGCTCCAAACATGGGGGCTTTAGGAAGATACTTTCTTAAGTGTTTTGGAAGTTTTAATTTTGAAGGCATTACAAAAAGATTACCCAACACTACTTTCTCTGGTGATATGCAAAGAAAGGTAGGCGACAAGGTTATTGAACTAATTGAAGTCGGTCCGGCACATACAAACGGAGATATATTAGTTCATGTTCCATCGGACAAGGTTGTATTTACTGGAGACATTCTGTTTATTGAAGGTCATCCTATCCTTTGGGCAGGACCAGTTATAAATTGGATAGACGCATGTGAAAAAATAATTGTCATGGATGCAGATTTTGTGGTACCTGGTCACGGACCAGTAACAGATAATAAAGGAGTTCGGGCTGTAAAAGATTATCTAGTCTATATTGATACAGAATCAAGAAAACGTTTCGAAGCTGGAATGAGCGCTTTAGAAGCCGCGAAAGATATAAACCTAGATTTTTTCTCTACTTGGGGAGATAAGGAAAGAATGGCTGTAAATGTAAATTCTTTATATCGAGAATACAGAGAAGATGAGCAAAGAGAAGATATAACTCTTCTTTTTCAGCAGATGGCTGAGTTAAGAGGTTTTAATGAAGAATAGTAAAAAAAAACTTGAATTCTTCTTCGACTGTAGCAGTCCTTGGACTTATCTAGCTTTTAGAGAAATAGAAAATTTATGTTCTAGACAAAATTTGGAATTGTTGTGGAAGCCGATTCTTGTTGGAGGAATTTTCAACACCATAAATCCAAGTGTTTATGAATCGAGAAGCAATCCAGTAAAGGCAAAAGCTAGTTATTCCCAGAAAGACCTTCAGGACTGGAGTAAAGTAAGGGGAATAAAGATTAGTTGGCCTGACATGTTTCCCGTTAACAGTGTAAAGGCTATGAGAGGGGTATTCTTTGCTATGGAAAAAAATAAAGTATCCGAATACGTAGAATCAGTTTTTCACTCTTATTGGACGAGAAATTTAGACATATCTTCAGAAGAGATTATGGCTGAGCTGGTAGGGAAGTTAGGTTGGAACAAAGAAGAATTTTTAACTTACATAAGCCGGGGTTCCATAAAGGAAGCTTTAAGGTTGAATACGGAAGAGCTTGCTCAAAGAGGAGGTTTTGGATCTCCAACAATGTTTGTTGATGAAAAGAACATGTTTTTTGGAAACGATAGGTTAAGACTAATTGAAGAGCTCCTAACCAAGTAGGATTTTAATCCATAACAACCGCTACTTTCCCCACTAGTTTTCTTTGGTACATAAATTGGATGGCTTCTTTAGCTTCGTCAAGTTTAAATTTTCTACAAATATAAGGTTTTAAATGACCTTCATCAGCTAATTTTTTTATAGCATCTACGTTTTCTTTGCCTCTAACGGGGTCTCTTCTGCCATACTCTCCTGCACGAACTCCTATGATGGAAAAACCTTTTATTAAGGGCATATTTACTGGAGCTATAGGGATTCTTCCACTTGTGAAGCCAACTATTAGTATTCTTCCTCCCCAATTAATACATCGCATGGATTCATCAAAGACGTCTCCTCCTACCGGGTCATAAATGACATCAGCACCCTTTCCATCTGTTAGCTCTTTTACCTCTTCTCTAAAACTTACTCCATCCTTTTTATGAGTTAAAAGATAATGCGAAGCACCCCAATCCATTGTCTTTTTTAATTTTTCTTCTGAAGTTCCAGTAGCTATGACTTTGGCACCCATTTTTTTTCCAAGTTGAACTGCTGCCATGCCCACACCGCCCGTTGCGCCATGGACCAAAAGGTTCTCACATGCTTGAAGTTCACCTCTTCTTACTAAGGACACATAAGCGGTTAAGTAAGCAGTTTGAAAAGAAGCTGCTTCTTCAAAATTTAGACTTTTAGATTTTAACTGAGCTCCATTTTCGGGAACTACGGTATAACTTGAGAAAGCACCATTTCCCCATGATCCGAAGGTGACCTCATCTCCTGATTTAAATCTACTAACTTCATCGCCGGTTTCCTCTACTATCCCAGCACCTTCCATTCCCAAAACGAAAGGTAAATCAGGCTTAAGTTGATATTTTCCCTGCGTCATTAGAAGATCAGGAAAGTTGACGGATGCAGCTTTAACCTTGATGAGAATATCTTTACCTGAGAGTTCAGGTAAATCAATTTCCTTCAAGAATACTCCTGATAGGTCTTCTTCGATCGACTCACATATTAAAGCTTTGGTTTTTTTCATATTTCTGCAACCCTTGGGTCTTTTCTAAACCATAAATTAAAGGCCCATTTTTCTCCTTTTATAACTGGAAGAGCTCCATGAAATGAATTAGGGTGGGGTTTATCGGTCCCCTTATAACAATCATGGAAAACCACTATTTTTCCTTTTTTGGGTGTCACCACTTGATCAATATTAGGAAAACTAGTTTCTCCCCCTTGTTCTACATTATTAAGATATGCCAAAGCGGTAACTATTCTCTGTCCACCATTCTTAAGGTAGTGTGAGTATTCTTTAACTAACGGGTCAAAAGTATCAAGGTGAGGTTGATATTCTTGGCTATCAGTATAATGTAAGACTTGATAAGACTCAGCATGAGTTATAGGTACTTGTACCAGTTCGGAAATTCTATTTCCAACATCTTGTGTAATTTGGTCGAGAGAGTGGCTTATCCAGCAATTGCTACTAGTTCTCCTGTTGTCCAATAAGCCTCTTTTATTTTGTTCTTTATCAAAACCGCTCACCATAGATCTTTTCATGTTTTTGGAAGCTATTTTTTGGAAATGCTCGCATTCTGAGTCAGTTAAAACTTGTTCAACAGTGAAAATAGTAGGGTCATGATGGATCATTTCAATATCATAATTACCCAGCTTCAACTTCATTCTTTCTCTTTCTCTTTTGCAGCCTTTTGAATTGATTCAGAATTCTGTTGAAACATCATCTTTAGGCTTTCTTTGGTAGGTTTTTGACTAAAAGTTCTGTTCCCCTTACCAACATCCATGCCTTTCCTAACGCCAGGTCTATTCTTCAACTCATCAAACCAACGTCGAACATTTTTAAATTTGTTTAAATCTATTTCGTATCTTTTGTAAGCAGTGACCCAAGGAAAAGAAGCCATGTCGGCAATGGAATAATCTCCAGCTAAATATTTTCTTTCAGAAAGTATATTATTCATTACACCCAAAAGTCTGTCGTATTCATTCTTGTAACGTTTTTCTGAATAAGAATGATCTCCGGGAAAGTTTGGAGCATAATTAACAAAATGGCTTACTTGGCCTGCCATGGGTCCTAGACCCCCCACTTGCCAAAATAACCATTCAAGTACTTTAATTTTTTCTACAGGATCAGGTGGAAGAAACTTACCTGTTTTTTCTCCCAAATAGAGTAGTATCGCTCCGGATTCAAAAATGCTAATTTTTTCCCCTGAAGGACCTTCATCATCAATTATTGCAGGCATTCTATTGTTAGGGCTAATAGCTAGAAATTCTGGTTTAAATTGATCTCCTTTCCCTAAATTTACTGGAATAACTTTATAAGGAATAGAACATTCCTCTAACATTATCGTTATTTTCCATCCGTTGGGAGTAGGTGCGTAATAAAGGTCGATCATATTTAATTATCCTATTAAAATAAGTGTAATTTTTAAACTAAGTATAAAGGAATATTATGAAAATCGATGCTGGAATTCCTACCAACGACCCAAGGGAGTCAGGAAAAGCTACCAAGCTTTTGGAAGATTTAGGTTTTGATGGTGCTTTTACTGCAGAAACCTCTCACGATCCTTTTTTGCCCCTGGTCACTGCTGCGATCGAAACTGAGAAGATAGAATTAGTAACAGCTATAGCCGTAGCATTTGCAAGAAATCCAATGATTTTGGCAAATCTTGGCTATGATTTACAAAAATTGTCAAAGGGTAGATTCATATTGGGACTTGGTTCTCAAATAAAACCCCATATCACAAAACGTTTTTCTATGTCTTGGTCCAGTCCTGCAGCAAGGATGAAAGAGTTGGTTGAAGCCATTAGAGCAATTTGGGATTGTTGGCAAAATGAAAGTAAATTAGATTTTAGAGGCGAATACTATACTCACACTTTAATGACGCCTTTTTTTAATCCAGGACCTAACCCTTATGGATTGCCTAAAATTTACGTAGCAGCGGTAGGTCCATTAATGACTAAGTCGGTTGCTCAGTCAGCAGATGGATTATTAGTTCACCCTTTCCATACTCCGAAATACATGCGGGAAACCACCCTTCCAATAGTAGAAGAAGGGCTCTCGTTAGCGGGGAAGACTCGATCTGATTTTGATTTATCCATAAGTGTCATGACAGCAACAGGTCTTAGCGAAGAAACGTACATGAATGCAGTAAATGCCTGTAAAAGTGGCATAGCCTTCTATGCTTCAACTCCAGCATACAAAGGTGTTTTAGAAGCTCATGGTTATGGAGACTTACAGGGAAGATTGAATTTACTTTCAAAAGAAGGAAAATGGAAAGAAATGTCTTCTTTGATTGATGACGAGCTCCTAAATACAGTGGCTGTTGTGAGAGAAACGCCTGAAGCTGTTTCCGAAGAGATAAAAAAAAGATACGGAGATCAGGGAGACAGGATTACACCTGCTTTTTACTCAGGAGAAGAAGGGCTGGCTTCTAGAGTAATTGATGCTCTGAGAGACTAGTTTGATTTCAAAAAATTATCTTTAGTTTCCCAGATTTCGTACAGCCATTTTTTTAAATCTTCTCTATATTCAGGTTGGGTTGAATAATCTTTGTTTAAAAGATGTTCAGGAATATCTATCTCTCTAACCTTGATTCTAATCTTTGACATATTTCCACACAGGAAATCCCAAAGGGTTGTAGTCTCTGTTGCATAGCTAATACTAAAATCTAATAAGGTAGTAATAAAAGGCATAGTCGAAAGAGCAACACCAATGCCTCCTGCTTTTGGTCTTAAGAGGCATTTAAAAGGAGAGTTTTGTTCTTTATGCTTTTCTTGTGTAAATCGAGTTCCTTCTGCAAAACTAAAAACAGTTCCAGGATTTGTCTCCAACCTTTTAAAGGCATTTTTCATCTGTTCTAAGTCTTTACCTCTAAGACTAGGATCTTTCTTTGTCTGTTCTTGGCTGTATCGTTTCACGAAAGGCATATCAAGTGCCCAACCAACAACGCCTACTATTGGAATCCACTTAAGAACATCTTTCATAAAAAATCTAAGAAGAGGTATTTTTCTATTTGTTACTTTTTGAAGAATAAAAATATCACTCCAAGATTGATGATTTGAAGTAGCAATATACCAATTATTTTTGTCTATACTTTCCATACCCATTATTTCAATAGAAGGGTGATGGAGAAAATCTATCCACCCACTGTTACAAGAGATACAGGCTTCACCTATCAGCACGGTTATGTAAGTCCAATACTTTTTCCAATTCTTAAGCGGAATAACTAACCTAATTAAGCCAGCTAGAGAGAGCAAACTGCTCCAGAACGACATATTTATGGTTACACACAAGGTAGATGCAACTGCAACGAATAACTTCATTCGGGAGTCAACATTACTGAATAATCAGTATCCACTTAGGGTCGCATACTTATCAATATGATAATCAGACGAACCAAAGATCTGTTCAGCAACTCTTGATCTTTTTAGAAAAAAACCTATGTCAAATTCATCCGTAACACCTACACCGCCATGCATTTGGACAGCTTCACTGCTAACAAGCTGAAGAGTCTCACCCGCCTTGAACTTAGCCAGGCTTGCAAATCTTGCTCTGTCATTGGAATTTTCATCTACAGCGTTTAATGCTGCGATTACCGAGGATTTAGTTAATTCTATTTCAGCAAACATAATGGCAGCTCTGTGTTGAAGAGCTTGAAAGGAACCTATAGGCGCACCAAATTGTTTTCTTTCTTTCAAATACTCAAGAGTTTTGTCAAAAGCTTCTAAAGCGTTTCCTAGCATTTCAGCTGAAATACCTATCTGGCCTCGCTCCAGAACTTCTTCAATAATGGGTAAACCGCCATCGAGTTCTCCTAAAAGATTTGATTCAGGGACTTGGACATCTTTTAAATTTATTTCACAAGCATTTCTGCTGTCCACCATTAATGTTCTGTTTCTTGTCAATCCTTTACTATCGGGGTCAGTTAAAAATAGACTAATTCCTGAGTTGTCTTCTTTTTTCCCCGAAGTTCTTGCTGTGACAATCAATAAATCAGCACTATGTCCATCTAAAACAAAAGTTTTTTCTCCATTTAAAATATAGCCCCCTCCTTTTTTTTCCGATTTGGTAGAAATAATATTGGGAGCATGTCTTGAACCTTCTTCGAGAGCAAAAGCTGTGGTCAAACTTCCTTGGGCTATTTTTGTTAACAAATCTTTTTTTTGATCTTTGCTTCCTCCTATTTCAATTAAGCTGGCTCCTAGAAGTGCAGTTGAAAATAATGGAGAGGGAACCAGACATCTACCTGTTTCTTCGAGAATTGCCCCTAAACCCAACATGCCAAAATCTGAACCTCCATATTCTTCAGAGATAAGTATCCCTGCCCATCCTAATTCAGCCATCTGTTTCCAAAGGTCTTCGCTATAACCTATTTCATTCTCAGAGTCTCTTAATTCTCTAAAATGATTTATGGGAGCATTTTTTTGTACAAAATCTTTTGCAGTATCTTTTAAGTATTGCTGTTCTTCGTTGAACAATAGTGCCATCGTTTATTTCCTCTTTGGCTTTGCGTTATTTCAGTTAGGAAGATTAAGTACCCTTTTCGAAATCACATTTAAATTAATTTCTGAAGTTCCTCCTTCTATGGAATTGCCTTTTGACCTTAACCATTCTCTTGTTATTGCTAATTCTTCAGGTGTAAAAGGTTCACCTTTCCAGCCTAAGGCTCTAGTTCCCATAGCTTCAAGCATAATTTCATACCTTAATTTATTCTGTTCAGTTCCATAATATTTTCCCATGGAAGCAGTAGCACTAGGGCCACCTGATTTAGCTTCTTCACCCATTCTCTGCAGAGTTAAACCGAAAGCTCTAGAGTTAAGGTCATGTTTAGCTATTTTGTTTCTAAGTAATGAATCTGATAAGCGATTCTTATCATCTACACCAACATACTTTTTTCCCAGTTCGGCTAAACCAGAAATTTTCCTAGGTCCAGAACCTGCTCCCGTTGCTAAACCCATGCCAGAGATCATAGATCTTTCATGTTGGAGAAGCCTTTTAGCTATGGTCCATCCTTTGTTAATTTCACCAATCAAATTTGACTTTGGAGCCTTAGCATCTGTAAAAAAGGTTTCACAAAATGGAGAATTGCCGCTGATTAATTTAATTGGTTTAACTTCAACTCCGGGTTGATCCATGTCTATTAGTAAGAAGCTAATGCCATCATGCTTGGGTTCTTGAGGACCAGTTCTAACTAGACAAAAAATCATATCTGCATAGTTGGCATTGGAGGTCCAGATTTTCTGGCCATTAATTATGTAATCATCCCCATCTTCAACAGCCTTTGTACTCAGACTCGCTAGGTCAGAACCTGAACCAGGTTCACTATACCCCTGACACCACCAAATTTTTCCTTTTACTATATTTGGGATGTGTTCTAATTTTTGTTCTTCAGAGGCAAACTCTAATAGGGCAGGTCCCAACATCCAAATTCCGAAACTTGCTAAAGCTGGTCTTGCTCCCATAGCCAACATTTCTTCTTGCAATACTTTGTTTTCTTTATTGGTAAGACCACCGCCACCATATTCACTAGGCCAAATCGGACAGGTCCACCCTTTTTCACCCATTCTTTCCAGCCAAATTTCTTGATCTGGATGCGAAAAAGAAGGTTTTCTTCCCCCCCAACTGACATCACCTGGTTTACGCATTTCTGATGGGCAGTTAGTTTCTAACCAATCTCTGGTTTCTTCTCTGAAAGTTTGAAGATCACTCATAATTTCCCTTTAAAGTTTGATTGCAAATTTTGATTATAAGGATAATCTAGGTATAACTAAACCATTACCAAACACGGGAGATTATAGAATGAAAGCTTATCAAGTTGTTGAACATGGAAAACCACTTCAAGAGAATGAATTGGAAACCCCAAGTCCCACAGGAAAAGAAGTTTTATTGAAAACTGTAGCATGTGGAGTCTGTCACTCTGATGTTCACATTCATGATGGTTATTTTGATCTAGGGGGAGGAGCTCAGCTCCCTTTATCCCTCCCAGAGCCACTAACTATGGGACATGAAATCTTTGGCGAAGTGGTTGGATTTGGAGATGAAGTCTCTGGAATTAACGAAGGAGAAAAATATGTTGCCTACCCTTGGATTGGATGTGGCGACTGCGATCTTTGTAATAATGACAAGACTCATTTTTGCACAAATAACACCAACTTAGGTATTCAAATAGGTGGAGGATATGGGGATCATGTATTAGTTCCAGATTCTAAATATCTATTTAAAGCCGGGGATACACCAGATAACTTAGCTGGAAGCTATGCTTGTAGAGGATTAACTGCATTCAGTGCCCTTAAAAAAGCTGAACCCTATCCTAATGACAATTCCTTGGTAATCATTAGTGCAGGAGGCTTAGGTTTATTAGCTTTAAAGATTGCTAAAGCGGCTTATGGAATTAATCCTATAGTTATAGATATAGATGATGAGAAATTAGCTGCAGCTAAAGAGTTAGGGGCATCCGAAGTGATTAATTCTTCCAGTGAAGGCGCCGCCGAAAAATTACTTGAACTTACTGGGGGTGGTGCGAATGCCATTGTCGACTTTTTGCTTACGGATAAACGAAGACATTATTTTGGCTGGCCTGAAAAACTGTTTGTCAGAATCAACAGTATCCTGCCAGGCATTGTTGATAAATCAATTATCAAACAACTACCTATCATAAAACGTTATTTTTAATGGAGAAAATGATGAAAGCGTATATATTCTCAATGATTCTGGGGCTGGTGAGTCTACCTGTCAGTGCCGATGTGATGCAAAGTGTTGCTGATTTGCAGCATGACTGGGCTAAAGTGAATTACACTTTAACAGGTGATGCACAAGAAAAAGCCTTTGAAAGCTTGGTTGAAAAAGCGAATAGCGTGGTGAAGCAATATCCAGATGCGGCGGAATCACATATCTGGCGTGGCATTATCGAATCAAGTTATGCCGGTGCCAAAGGTGGTCTTGGTGCTTTATCACTTGCCAAAGCCGCAAAAGCAGACCTTGAACAGGCGATGAAACTAGATGATACAGCACTGGACGGTTCGGCTTATACCAGCCTTGGAACCTTGTATGCAAAAGTGCCTGGTTGGCCTATTGGGTTTGGCGATGATGACAAAGCCGAAGTGATGTTGAAAAAAGCCTTGACCATCAATCCAACGGGCATAGATAGTAATTTTTTCTATGCACAGTATTTAATAGATAATAACCAGTATAAAGAAGCAGAAACTTATCTGTTAAAAGCTCAACAAGCACCTGCCAGACTAACTAGACCCCTTGCAGATGAAGGAAGACAGCAAGAAATCGAAAAAGCCTTACAGCAGGTCAGATACAAACTAGGGAATGATCAACATGCAGGTATTACTCATTGAAGATGATGTTTCACTCGCAAAAGGCTTACAAACCAGTCTGAAAAACGAAGGTTTTATCGTTAATCATTTGAGTGAAGGTAAGCAAGCCATTAATAGTATTGCTTCTTCTGAGCCGGATATTGTGGTGTTGGATCTGGGCCTGCCAGATATGGACGGTAATGAAGTCCTGAAACAAATTCGACGGCGTAATGCTGAATTACCGGTATTAATTTTAACGGCACGTAACTCTATTCAGGATAAAGTCGCAGGGCTCGATAGTGGTGCGGATGATTATCTGGCCAAACCGTTTGAAATGGATGAGTTACTTGCGCGCCTGCGTGTACTGGAACGCCGGCTCAGTAGCCTGAAACATGCTGATCTGACCGTAGGCAATGTGTCCATCGATACTCGTGCCCAGCAGGTGAAAGTTAACGGTGAGAATGTCGACTTTTTCCGTCGTGAATACATGCTGTTAAAAATGCTGATGGAGAATGTTGGCCGAGTGCAGACCCGCGATAGCATGGAAAGTAAGCTTTACAGCTGGGGAGAGGAAATCGCCAGTAATGCGATTGAAGTCCACATTCATCATTTAAGAAAGAAACTCCCTGAGAACTTCATCACAACCGTGCGTGGTGTTGGTTACACAATTAAAACGCAATGAAGTCTATTCGTCTGTATTTATTATTGGCGTTATTGGCCACAATAACGCTGGTAAACTTTGTATCGTTATTGCATGGCTACCAATCAAGCATGCATAAAGCACAAACATTGTTTGATTCCCGCTTAGAAAGTACCGCGATTTTGATTGCCTCTGCCAACTCTCGTCAGCTTGGTAAAGCAACCGTTACCAATCAGCAAACGCCTTATACCTTTTTTCAGATAATTGATGATAAAGGGGCTTTGCTAACACGTTCGGAAAATGCACCCGATAGAGTACTTAGCGACCTTGATGAAGGGTTTCAGAATACGAATTTTGGTAGCTATCGCTGGCGAAATTATGTATACCGTGACAAGGTTTTACAGCGATGGATCGTAGTAGCCGAGCGTATCGATATTCGTTATATGCTTGCTGAAGATGTGGTGATGGAATCGTTACTGCCTATTGTGATGGCAATACCTGTAGCCGCATTAATTATCTGGTTTGCAGTAGGGATTGGCCTTAAACCGCTCAACACCTTTGCCAGCCAATTGAGTGAGAGAAGAGCAGATGATCTCCGGCCTATCGAACTGGAGCGTGTGCCAAAAGAATTAACGACTGTGGTGAATAATATGAACAGTCTGTTATTGCGTTTGGCAGAGGCTTTTGACCGAGAACAGCGTTTCTCAGCCGATGCGGCACATGAGTTACGTACCCCCGTCAGCGTGCTCAAAGTGCATTTACATAATTTGCGAGCAAGATTGGGTAATGATGACGAAGACATCATCTTATTGCGTGATGGTGTTGAACGTATGGGACATCTGATCGAACAGATTCTTGCTTTATACCGAACATCACCCGATCAGGCGGCAGTCAAGTTTGAGAGTGTGGATTTATTTAAATTAGTTCAATCACTTATCGCTCGAAGTTATCATGCTTTTGAGTCTAAACAGCAAGAGATAGAAATGGATGGGGAGTCACACATCATCGAAGGTAATGTGTTTGCACTGGAAACGCTGATAAGCAATTTACTAAATAATGCGAATAAATACACACCGGAGAAAGGTCGTATTCATGTGGTGGTGAGGCGTCATGAAGAAGGGGGGTTACTTCGAGTCGAAGATTCTGGCCCAGGCATACCTGAAGAACAGTATCAGCGTGTATTTGAACGTTTTTATCGCCTGCATGGTGATCAGCACAATAGTGGTGTCATTGGCTGTGGACTTGGCTTGACTATTGTTAAACATATTGTTGATTTACATCATGCCCACATTCAGTTGGGGACATCCGCTTGGGGCCATGGATTAAAAGTCGATGTTATATTTCCTCTGAGAGCAGTCAATTATGCGTAGAGTTGGTTTGTTTTTATGCTTATCGTTTTTGGTAATGCCGGTGTTGGCTGGCCCTCCCGTGATTGAAATCGAAATTCGTGATCATCTTTTCTTTCCCGATGAAGTCAAAATCCCTGCCAATACCAAAGTCAAACTGTTGGTGAAAAATATGGATCCGACAGCTGAAGAGTTTGAAAGTTATGAACTAAACCGGGAGAAGGTAATTGCCGGTAATAGCCAGGCATTCATCTTTATTGGTCCACTTCCGGCCGGTGTGTATCCGTTCTTTGGCGAATTTTTCCCTAAAACGGCACAAGGCAAGGTCATAGCGGAGTAAATGACGTGTTACTGAATGCAGTAGTGATTGTTTTGCGCGAGGTGTTAGAAGCCTCATTAATTATTAGTGTATTTCTGGCGCTGAGTCAGATTTTGAATCGCAGTTTAAAATGGATGTTATTGGCATTAATCCTGGGGCTGATAAGCGGCGTTATTTATGCGCTAACGATTCGTCATGTATCAATGGCTTTTGGTGGTATTGGGCAGGAGCTTGTCAATGCCTCGATAAATATTCTGATTTTTATAGCCTTGCTCATTTTTGTCCATGTGGTGCCTCACCAAAATGACAGACGTTGTCGAGTTTTGACCATTCTGGCCATTATGAGCACCGTTATTTTGGCTATGATGCGCGAAGGTTCTGAAGTGTTGTTATTTATCACTGGATTCTTTGGCGTACCGGATTTACTAGGGCCAGTATTAATGGGCGGTGCGGTTGGCGCCGGTCTGGGTGTCAGTGTGGGGGTGTTCATTTATTATTTTATTGTGAACCTTATCCCCCGACATGGTGTGTGGGTTGGCTATCTATTATTGTTATTTGTGGCGGGAAGCTTAATGTCGCAAGCGATAGAGTTCCTGATTCAGGCAGATCTATTCACCTCATCAGAACCTATCTGGAATAGCTCTAATATCATTGATGAACATTCTGTGGCCGGGCAACTTCTGTTTGCATTAGTAGGCTATGAAGCCACCCCTCAAATTAGTCAGGTTATTGCCTACCTTTTCAGTATGGCTACCTTGTTTTGTGTGGCGATGTTCAGCTTTATAAAGCGAGACCGAAACTCATGAAATACCGTTTAATCACCATTGCTAGTGCTTTATTTCTTACGCCTCTCCTGGTGCAGGCTGATGGTTCATCCATTGATAAAATCTACCATCCCTATGTGCAGCCATTAGAAAAAGAAGTCGAGTGGCGGATGATTAGCGCTGAAGGCGACAGTTTACAAAAACTCAGTTATGGGCAGTCATTGTCTGATCGACTCTATGTTGAAGGCTATCTTACCGCGAGTGAAGAAAACGATAATTTTCGTTTGCATAGCTATGAACTCGAAGCAAAGTGGCAACTAAGCGAGCAGGGAGAGTACTCGATAGACTGGGGACTGGTCACCGAGCTTGAAAAATCCAATATTCGTGACCAATGGGAAGCAGCTACTGGACTACTCATGGAAAAACAATGGGGTAGATGGGTAGGCGCTGCGAATCTGTGGTTAGAATACGAGTGGGGTGATGATATTGAGGAAGAGCTTGAAACAGCCTTAGGCATGCAAGCTCGTTATCGTTTATCCCCCAGCTTTGAACCTGCTGTCGAATATTATGCTGGTGATGAAACGCGTGCTATTGGTCCGGTTGCACTGGGCGATATTCGCTTTTCTGCAGGAAAAAAACTTCACTGGGAAACCGGGGTATTATTTGGTGTGGGCAAACAGTCCCCTGATGCCACATTACGTTTTCTGACTGAGTTTGAATTTTAGTCAATGTAAAGTTTTGTTAACCATTTAAGGTTTTGTTAATAAGCCATCACTAATATGACGACTATCTCATGAGAGTAGAGCCAAGTGATGCAAACAGGGATAATAAAACACCCGATCGAGATAGACAGTGGGCTGGCCAGCCTTATCAACACACATCTTCAAATACCACATCTGACAAACACAGTTTTGACCTTCCGTTTGAATAAATCACCAGTGTTTTTTCCTCAAAACTGCCATCTATTCGGCTATCTGATACCGACCATACAAGCTCTGGCTCCCCACATACACACTTTGGTCTTTGCGCTTATTTCATCTCTCTTTTATTCAGGAAAACATGATGTTTAGTAATATATTGCGCCCCTTATTGATGACGATGACTCTGGGGTTATCATCGATCCCTGCATATGCGCAAAGTTTGCAGCTGGATAAAACCCAAATGGACAATCTTGGGGTGTCATATCAGGCTGCGGTATCCGTTTCTGAGACTAAAAGTCATCATTATCCCGCCAAAGTGTCTGTGCCTAATGCGAACCGCCATATTGTTCATACCAGTCAGGAAGGTGTCGTCACCCAAATGTTAGTAGCTGAAGGCGATGTTGTTAAGGCAGGTCAAGTGCTGGCCACACTTAATATTCCAGCCTTGTTGACGCTACAAACCCAATATTTACAGGCTGAGGGCTTGTTATCGCAATTACTGACCGAGATGCAGCGTGATAAACAATTATTTAATGAAGGCATTATTGCCGAGCGTCGTTATCTGGATGCCAAAACACGCTACCAACAGCAAAAAACACTGGTTGATAGTCAAATTAAAACGCTGCAGCTAGCTGGAATGCCATTAGAAGCCATTAAAACATTAAAGCAACAACAAACCATGGACAGCCACTTACACGTTCGCGCCGCCAGTGATGGTGTGGTCATGGCACAAAATGCGGTGATTGGCCAACGGGTAATGGCATCAGATGTTTTATATGAAGTGGCCGATTTATCAACGCTCTGGTTGGAAATCCATGTACCACTTGCCATCGCCAGTAACATTAATACTGGCACAAAAGTGGTGGTGTGCGACAGAGATGTCTCAGCTGCTGTTATGACAGTCGGTAGGCAAGTTCATGATATTGATCAGGGCGTGTTAGTTCGCGCACAAACGTCAGTTCATACAGAATTGTTGACGCCCGGTGAATTTGTACAGGTTTGTTTTGTGCAAAATAACAGTTCTGTGCTTTATGAGATTCCCTACAAAGCCATATTACGTATCGATGGCATAACCCATATCTTTTATTTTGATGGTCAATCCATCAGTCTGCGCCCTGTTCATATCATTTCTCAATCAGACAATAAAGTGACTGTATCAGATGAATTCTTAAGTACAGGCTATGTGGTAGAAGAAGGCGTGTCCTCACTTAAATCTGCCTGGCAAGTAGTAGGAGAATAGACATGGATGGTCTTATCCGTTTTTCATTGACGCAGCGTCTGATGATGCTGATTCTGGTGCTTGTTTTGATCGGTTTTGGCTGGAAAGCCTTTAACGATACACCGATTGATGCCTTTCCTGACGTCTCGACAACACAGGTAAAAATTATCCTCAAAGCGCCGGGCATGACACCGGAAGAGGTGGAAAGCCGCATTACCGCTTTAGTCGAAGTTGAGATGTTGGGGATCCCCAAACAACGTATGTTACGTTCGGTTGTTAAGTATGGCCTGACAGATATTACCGTTGATTTTGAAGAGGGCACGGATATTTACTGGGCCCGCCAACAAGTCGCTGAACGTCTTTCAGCCATTAACGATACCTTACCAGCCGATATTCAAGGTGGACTGGCACCGTTAACGACACCTTTAGGTGAAATGTTTATGTTTACAGTAAACAGTCCCACGTTGGATTTAATGCAGCGACGTGAATTACTGGATTGGGTTATCAGACCAGCCTTGCGTAGCGTCGAAGGTGTGGCTGATGTGAATTCATTAGGCGGTTATGTCAAAACTTTTGAAATTATTCCGGATTTAGCCAAGCTGGCTGCATTAAATATCAGCCTTGCCGACATCCAGCACACATTGGAAATGAATAATCGTAATGATGGGGCAGGACGCATCGATGAAGGCGAAGAGGTATTACTGGTTCGTGCACAAGGCAGTCTACAAAATCTGGATGATATAAAACGTTTAGTGGTTAAGTCAGATGCAAATGAACCCGTTTTATTGTCACAAGTGGCAGAATGCCGAATTGGTTCGCTGACACGTTATGGTGCGGTCAGTGCCAATGG
>ENA-ORDI01000195-ORDI01000195.1-marine-metagenome-genome-assembly--contig:-NODE-195-length-43210-cov-4.247629_pt1 | contig 43210 bp, 32 predicted proteins | sample MGYA00248628_ERZ508525 | MGnify/ENA primary metagenome ERZ508525 (study PRJEB26195, sample SAMN05422138) | marine metagenome | isolation source: East of Porto Seguro, South Atlantic Ocean | place... | reverse complement strand
ACTCGTTATAGCAAATAGCACCCAAACAAATGGATGATGTCCAATTATTCGGAAGATCATTAGCCCGTCTAACAACAGCTATAGCGATAGTGTCTGAAGACAAATTATGGATAGTCCCGTTGAATGTTCCAACGGAATCTGCACCAACATGGATCTCAGAACTGAGATAATTAAACTCAAAGGATGGATCTCGATTCCCGTCTGCAGCAAGAAAATGAAGTCCAACAATTAAAGCTAAAAAACGAATGATTATATTGTTACTCCCAACTTGCAGATCCATACCCAACCATAATAGCACCACCTTGAATCTGCTTCATATCATGGTTAATTCCTGAAACCATTCCATTATTAAAATTCTTGTCAAACCCCTGTGGCCCGGCCGCATTCCATTCAACTTCACATTCGGAGTCTAATTTAGTCACCGCATAGCCTGACACCATAAAATAACCGCCATCATCTGTCTTATGAATCCAACCATTACCACCACCAACATAGTCATTATATCTTTTTCTCCATTCTTCATTGCCTTCATCATCCGTTTTAACTAGGGTTGCATAGGGTGCTGGTTGAGAATATCCAAATAATAAAAAGCCGCCATCTTCCGTTTGAATTAAATCAAGTGGTTCCCATAAACTGGGATCATCATACACGTGCGACCAAATTAAGCTCCCACTTTCATCAACTTTCACAAGCGTAACATAGTTATCAGATCCACCCGTTCCGAGAATGGCAAAGCCATCATCGCTTTTAATAATCTTTCTACAATATTCGCAGGGTAAATCATTCTCTTCCAAAATTTCACCTGAGTCATAGTCGAGAATAGCAATAAGACCGGATGGCCAACTGTAAGCGGCCAAAGCCAGATCTCCATCGTCTGTTTCTAATATTTCTGCCTGGCCAGAGCTATAGTTGAGATCTTCATCAAAATATGTTCTTGTCCATATGGTTTCACCTTCAGAATCCATCATTACAATCATTAGTTTATTATTTCCTGGTGCACCAACTGTCAAAAATACCAAATCGTTGAATGACGTCTCGATCAGTGAAGTACCAATGCCAAGGCTGTACTCAGAATAACCAGAATTAGAAATTTCTATTTCTTTTTGCCATTCAATAGTTCCATCATTATCAAGTTTAATAATATCCCTATGATCATAATCATCCGTATAGCAGCATCCACTGGATTCATCACTATGAAAGGCTCCCAAGATCATATATCCCCCACTATGCATAGGTGTAACAGATGATGCTAGATCCCAGATTCCACCATGTATATAATTTTTCCATAGTAGCTCACCACCATCATTTACGGCATACACCATCATGTCGGCTGCGTCCTTAGTGTACCCATATTCTTGGTCACAAACCGGTGTAAACGAATAAATATCATCTTTTATTTTATCCCAGGAATATTCTACAGGACCGTTATTATCTTCATATGACAATGTAATTGAGCTGTCTCCATAGAGATACAACTCCCCACCCGTGATATAGCTTCCATCTTGAGAGACAATTAAAAATGTATCAGCAGTGACTTCTGTTAATTCGTACGAATCTTGAGCATAACAACTCACTGTGTCATCACAATTATCACCTAGAAAATCAAAAAATGTAATGCCATTTTCGTCCAAGGTTGCATATTGAACATCTGACTGGCTACAATCTTCATCATTGTAAAGATAGGTCCCAAAATAAGTGGGAATGTCAATTTCAGACAGTTCCTTTTGCTGATCCGCAGAATCATCTGAACATGTTATTAATAAGAAAATAAATGAAATGACTAAAATATAATTCTTTTTCATAGTTTTTTAATTATGCCCAATGGCCTAAATAATCATCCTTTAAATAAATAGTTCAATAAAACACCTGAAAATTGGATCATTCCCAATTTTCTATCCCATACCCAATCATGACTGCACCGCCATCTATCTTCCTTAAGTCATGGTTGATTCCTTTAACTGAACCATTATTAAAAAACTTTTCAAAACTAAAAGGACCAGCCGCATTCCACTCTACATTTCCATTTGCATCAAGTTTTGTAACTGCATATGCGGATGCCATAAAATACCCTCCATCGTCTGTTTCATGGATCCAGCCTTTACCACTCGTGTAGTCATTATATTTTATCCGCCATTCTTCATTTCCTTCTGAGTCGGTCTTAATTAATGTTGCATATGGAGGAGGGTCAGAAACACAGAACAAAAGATAACCATTATCTGACGTAAGAATTAGATCCAAGGCTCCTCTGGGTTTTGTTGTATCATCTTCCCAAGTTTTTAGCCAGAGCTCATCCCCCTCACTTGATACTTTTAGTAAATATAAAGGTCTATTGCTGAAGTTTTCGGGGTCATTGACGACTCCGATGATTGCAAAATCATCTTCAACATTCACAATAGCTTTAGCATATCTTAAGCCAACGTATTCTTTCTGTTCAATAACGGTACCTGAATAATAGTCCAATAATAAAAATGTTGCAAAAGTCCCGCCAATAACTGCGAGATCCCCGTATTCCGTTTCCAATATCTCATTATAACCACTCCAAGAATATAAATCTGGCAGGTTCTGGGTCCAGATAACATTTCCAGTTGTATCCATCATAACAACGTTAATAAAATTATCCAAGCCAGGTGCAATAACCACCAAATCGCCTTGCGACGTTTGAATTAGGGATTTGCCTATTTCTGTTCCCGGCGGCCAGGATAAAGTGGTATTATCATCAAAATTTATTTGTTTACGCCACTGTTCTTGCCCTTGACTATTTAACTTAATCATATCTCGCACACCCGCATTTTGATTATAGCAGCAACCACCCCATTCGAAAGCATCAAAAAGACCATAGACCATATAACCACCATCAGATAACAGCGTAATAGATGTTCCCAGATCCCAGATACCCTCATGTAAATAACTTTCCCATAATAAATTGCCGTCATCACTGACAGCGTAGATCATCATGTCTACAAGATCTTTTGTATTTTCGTATTCTTGGTTACATAAAGGTGTAAATGAATAAATATCATCTTTAAATTTTTTCCAGGAATATTCTATATGAACATTATTTTCTTCATAAGATAGTGTAATTGAGCTGTCGCCTTTAAGATACAACTCCCCACCTGTGATATAGCTTCCATCTTGGGAGACAATTAAAAATGTATCAGCAGTCACTTCTGTTAATTCGTAAGAATCTTTTGCATAACAACTGACTGTATCATCACAATCATCGCCAAGATAATCAAAAAAAGTAATGCCATTTTCATCTAATGTTGCATATTGAATATCGTAACCACCACAATCATTATCATTGTATAAATAAGTTCCGTAATAGGATGGGAGATCAATTGGTACCACATCAGATTGGGGGTCTGCGGCATCATCTGAACATGTTATTAATAAGAAAATAAATGAAATGACTAAAATATAATACTTCTTCATAGGTCTCGATTGAATGTGTTAGTTTGGGGAGACCAAAATTTAATCAAAAGAAAGTTTTTAATTGGAATTATATCATGAAATCAAAAAGTATTAACATCTACTTTTTACTTATTCTATCTATTTTCACTTTTTCATGTGACGATAAAAAAGATCAAGAAGACGAAACCTACTACACTGATTGGACGGCTGTAGGCAACGGATTAATTGCCGATGTTAGCAAAAATGTACTTACCGAATTTGTGGGATCGACAAAATGCCCCTACTGCCCTGCCTCCGATAGTCTCCTGTTGAGTTATTTTAATGCGGGACATGAAAATTATGTTGGTGCTGATATTACCAAAAACTGGTATTTGGTCAATTATCATACCTACTCTCCTTCTCGTGGTGATCCCATGTATGAATTTCTCCGAGGTGAGTCTGAAACGGGAGAAGATGATTATTGCTATGTCCGGTTTGAAGAGGGGAGTTGGTATAGTATTTACGGCGTTCCCACCACATATACGAACGGTAACTATAGTTCCATTACACCAGATATGGCGGTGGCTTTTATGGCAGAAAGTACACCGATCCAAATGAGTCTGGATGGTACAGAGATTGACGGTATGAATATCACTGTAAAACTTTCAATCAATAGCAGCACTGATCTTTCAGCTAATGATTCCCTTTGTTTGTTCATCGCCGCAAAAATAGACAATATTGATTATGAAGGGTATAACGGGGAAAAACACCATCAGGATGTTTTCCTTGGTTGGATCAATGAAGGATTAAACGGTGAATTATTATCATTGGGACATGAGGAAGTTGTAAAAAATTATTCATGGGAAATGCCCAGTAATTGGCCCCAAAACAACTATGAAACATCATGGTGGCAAGTTGAATATGACCCGGAAAATCTGGCTGTAGTGGCATTTATCCAAAATAAAGTCACCCACGAAGTTTTGCAGGTAGTTGGGACAGATTAAATTATTTTAAATGGAGTGTTTTACTTTGTAGAATAAGTCAAGCAATTGCTCCAATCAACTCATATTCATTGGCACTTTCGATCTTTACATTTACAAAAGTTCCTTTATCAGTATTACCCTTAATATGAACAATATTATCAATTTCCGGTGAATCAAATTCTGTCCGGCCCACACTAACATCTTCCCCGCATTGATCAACCAGTACTTTCATGGTTTCCCCAACAAATGATTCATTATGTTCGAGACTGATCTCATGCTGAATCTCCTGGATCAGGTTTTTCCGGTCATCTTTCACTTGCCGGGGAATATTATCATCCAAGACTGCGGCTCCTGTGCCTTCTTCTTCTGAATATGTAAAAATACCGAGTCGATCGAATTTGATTTCTTCTACAAAATCCCGGAGTGAATTGAAATCATCTTCCGTTTCACCGGGATAGCCAACGATCAAGGTCGTTCGGAGCGCAATTTCTGGTATTGCGTCACGAAGCCGATGAATCCTATCACGGATTCCATCCTGTCCAAGTCCACGGCGCATGGATTTTAATATAGCGTTAGCAGCGTGCTGAATCGGCATATCAAGATAATTACACACCTTTTCACAATCCGCCAGGGCATCAATGATCCGCTGGGACAAATGAGCTGGATGGGCATAATGAACACGGATCCATTCCAAATCATTTAGGGTGTTCAGTTCCCGAAGCAGGTCGCTTAAATAGACCTTTGTCTCTAGGTCCCAACCATAAGATGTGGAATCCTGTGCGATAACCAATAATTCTTTGGTACCGTTTTTAACCAATCGTTCTGCTTCATGCATAATTGAAGGAATTGTCCGGCTTTTCTGAAGGCCGCGCATGAGTGGAATACTGCAAAAGGAACAGCCGTTATCACAACCCTCAGCAATCTTTAAATAGGCATAATGGTTAGGCGTCATGAGTGAACGGAAAAAGAGGGGATCATCTTTTGCGTATTCTTTCCCGGTTAGAAATGAGACAATTTGCCGGTGATCGTTACTACCGAAGATTCGATCCACTTCAGGGATCTCTGTTTTCAATTCTTCGGGATAACGTTCCGAAAGGCAACCCATGACAACCAATTCTTTCAGATTCCCGGTTTTCTTTAATTCTGCAGCTTGAAGGATGGTATCCACGGACTCCTCCCGGGCAATATCAAGGAATCCGCAGGTGTTCACAACAATCGTATCTGCTTCTTCTGGATTATTGGTCAATGACACATGGGTCATTTTCAATCCACCGAGAAGGATTTCAGAATCCACAAGATTCTTTGCGCAGCCAAGGCTGATCAGATTTAATGTTTTATTTTCGCCCATAATAAGGGCGGGAATTTACAGGTTAAATTGTGTTGAAGTGTTTAGGTATTCGGGTGTTTAAGTCCGCAAAGGCGAATAAATGTTAATGTGTTTATGACTTGGAGTGAAATTAAACTGGAGTTATGGATTTTTGAAGTTATGATTTTTTATTTTTCATTTCTCCAGTGCTCCATTAATCCATATCTCCGACCAGTCCCTCATTCAATCAACCAAACAGTTGGGCTCCAAGGTTTTCTATCACCCTTCATCTTGATTTAACCCCAACAATCCATCCACATATTCTTCCGGATCAAAGGATTCCAGATCTCCAAGGTCTTCTCCCACACCAATAAATTCAACCGGAATATTTAATTCACGAAAAAGTGGAAAAACGATTCCGCCACGTGCCGTTCCATCCAATTTGGCGAGAATGGCACCATCTAATTGCACGTGATTTCCGAATTCCTTGGCCTGGATCACTGAATTCTGTCCCAAACTGGCATCCATGATGATGAGTGATTTTATTTCAAATTCCGGAAATCGATTCTCCACCACCCGATACATTTTTCCCAATTCCCCCATGAGATTAGCATACGTATGTAGCCGGCCTGCTGTGTCCACAATTACAATATTGCTTTTATTTGCTTTGGCCGATTCCAATCCATCGAACAGAACGGCTGTGGGTTCAGCAGTTTTATCATTGCACACTAAATGACACCCAACGCGATTTCCCCAGACCTTGAGTTGTTCTACAGCGGCAGCTCTGTATGTGTCAGCGGCGATCATGGTCACATTTTGTCCCAGTTTTTTATACACATGGGCCAGTTTTGCACAGGTTGTGGTTTTCCCTGTACCGTTCACGCCAACTACCAAAAGAATTGTTGGCATTTGGAATGGAGATGGATTAAATGCTACCGGCAAGAGTGACACCAAATGATCTCTCACTTTTTCAATAAAATCCGATTTGGAATGCCGCTCAACCACATCAAGGATGGATTCCGTCGTTTCATATCCCAAATCTGCGCCCAATAGTTGTTCTTCAAGATCTTCCAATAAATCCGGTGTAACGCGCTCCCCTACCAGGGCTTTAAACGCATCGGCAATGGTGGATCTGGATCGTGAAAGCGCCTTAAAAAGTTTGCTTAACACGTTTGTCCCGGATGGCTATAAAGAATTGTTTTAGATATTGAAGGGCACTGAAAGACAGCAATCCGGTGGCTACGTAAAGGCAACCCATTTTGAGCCAGGGCAAGGTATGAAAATCAAAAATGTGAAGAAATACGCCCAAGGTGGTGATGCCGGTAGCCCATTTCCCCCACCAGTTAGCCTGGAGAATCATATAATCATAATTAATGCAATACAAAGCCAGGGATGCAATGATGATATGCCTGCTTAAATAAAATGCGAAAAACCAGGCCGGGAATTTTCCGGAGAGGACCAAATAAAGAACAATGGCAATGATAACAACAAAATCTGCCAAGGGATCCAGCCATTTCCCGAAATGGGTTACCTCATGGGCTCTTCGTGCAAAATAGCCATCTAATGCATCAGATAAAACCGCTAATAAAATCAAGACCGCGGTGAGCCATTGCCATTCGGGTATTGCCATAGTATAAATAATGGGGATTGCCGACAAAGCCCGCAGCATACTGATGAAATTGGCAAAAGTCAGGACTCGGGTAGGATCACCGATGATCCGCTCTTTAAGATTCGGTTTTTTCACTGGTTCCAATTTGAGTTTTTTCTATGTCTTTTGCATCCAAATCGATGACCTGGTCGCAAATGGATTGAACAAAATGCTGATCGTGTGATACAATTATAAAATGCATCTTCGTCATGCATTCCCGTAAAAATGACCGCAATATTACGCGCTGATTCCATCCCAGTCCAAAGGTGGGTTCATCGAGAATTAAGACATCGAAATTGGCATGGGCCAACAGAACGACAACAATGGTTCGTAAAACCGCCCAGGGCAGATCCACACCTTTCACATGCTTAACCTGTTTCCATTGAATGCCAAACCGGGATAATCGATTTTTAAAGGTATGATCCAAATGCGGATCAAAAATCTCATTCCGAGTAATCATATCAAGAAATTCTGCCGGTGTTTTCAATTGTATCAAATGTTCGGGAAACTGGTCCGCATAGCCGATCTTCAGATCTGTTTTTTCATGAACGGATAAGACCACCTGCCCCTTTTGGGGGTTAAGATATCCGAAACATAATCCGGCAAAAGTGGTTTTTCCAGACCCGTTTCCGCCAAGAAGTCCCACAGATCGACACTCATTCACAGACAAAGTAATATCTGAATAAATGTCCCTGGAATTTTCATATTTAAAAGAGACATCAGCCCATTCCAGGGAAAGGAATCCTTCAGGGATTTGAATTGGATTATAATGGTCAGGGTTCGTTTTTTCAACTCTTTTGAATGAATCCAAATCAAGCATCCATTTTGAATCACCAAATTCCAGATCTTCCCTTTCCGATGTTGCCCAAACAATGATCGATCTCGTTTTTTCTGACCACTCTTTTAACCAGTTCACTGCCATCATTTTATTTTTCGGTGATAAAAAGGATAATCCATCATCGATAATTAAAATATCCGGACTGGACTGGATTGCGGTGGTTAGATTCAATAATTCTTTTTCCCCACCGGATAAAAATCCGGGATTCGTATCTGGATCTATTGTATCTGGAAGTTGCTCCAAACCAGACTGAATAATTGTTTTTAATTCAGAAACCGCTTTTCCTTCACATTCACCGCTAAAGGATAATTCTCCTCTCACGGACCTCCCAATGATTTGATGATCCGGATTCTGGAAGATCCTGAAAAAAGTCAATCCGGTATTTTTCGCCACAATCTGGAAATTATGGGAATGATTCGGGGTTTCCCCTTCCATACAGGAAAGAAAAACGCTTTTTCCAACACCGCTATCCCCATAGACCACATGGATACCAGAAGAGAAATTGACGTGTTGAGCTTTTTTCTGGAATTTGTCAAAATGAATTGTAAAACGGAGATCAGTCACGGATCAGACACCGAATGATGCGGGTGGATGAGCCCAAGTTTTTGTGGATCACATTGGTTGCAGCAAAACTGGCCTTTAGGAAATGGTCATCATCGGTGATCAACCTCTCAAGCACAGTCCGAAATTCATGGCCGTCATGGATGCAGAAACCGCCACCATTTTCCAAAAGTTCCTCTGCTTCGTGGGCATGATGATATTTTGGTCCAAACAGAACCGGTAGTCGTGCGATAGCAGGCTCCATCACATTATGGATTCCCGTGGAGAAACCGCCGCCAACATAGGTGATCTGTCCCTGCCAATAAAGTTTAGAAAGCACACCAACAACACCCAAAATGGCTACACGGTCTTCGGATAATTTCAACGATTTCTTTTTTCGAAAAACAGATGACTCAAGGCCATGATCAGAGAACTGGTTTTGAATACGTTCAATTTCGGAATCATGCGGTTCGTGCGGTGCATACAATACCTTTAATTCAGGATTCGATGCCACGATTCCCGCCAAGACCGGGATAAGGAATTCATCGTCTTCCCTGTGTGCACTCCCAATAATGATTCTTTTACTTCGTGATAATACTGATTTCTGGTGTTCCTGTGTGAATTCATCAGCGGTTTTCATCACCATGTCGTAACGAGGATTTCCTAATGCTCGCAAAATGGGTGTGCCAGAATTCCCGATGATAGACCGCATTCGTTTAAAGTCTTTTACTGCGACCGTATAAATTGTTGAAATTGATTGATACACTGATCTATAAAAGCCAAAGAACCCCGGTTTAAGTTTCAAGGATCCATCTTTCACTCGTGCGGCAAAAATATTGGTATGCACTTTTCTTTTTTCAGCGATCCAAACCATATTTGGCCAAATGTCATAAGATGAAAAAATGACTTTTTTCGGTCGGGTGATCTTTAAGGTATGTCTCACACTCCATGGAAAATCAAAGGGCATGTAAATTCGGAGATCTATGGCATCACTTTTTGCATTTTCAAATCCGGATGGAGATGAAAAACTCAAGAGCGCGATGCAGTCCGGTTCCACTTCCTTGAGTCCTTCCAATACGGGTTTCACTTGATAAAATTCACCAAGACTTGCTGCGTGGAACCAGTATATATCTTTTGTAGAGTCAACAGACTTAAAGAATTTTTTTAATTGAGATATGGAACGAAATCGCCCGAGGACTCCCTGCCTTAATTTAGAATTAAATAGGGATAAAATACACCCAACAAAAAAAATCATGGGATAAATAATGAGGTTATAAAGAAAGATCCAGGTCAGTTTCATATTTTAACCCATGGGCATTGTTTCAATCACATCAGGGACAGAAATGGAATCCATACAAACCTGTGTTTTTTGATAACAGGGCAGTTTCCCGTTTTGAGAACAAGGGCGACACCAAAGTTCCGTCTCTAAATTGGTTGATTTATCCAAATGAACCCCCGCACCTGTTTCTGGTGACGTGGGACCCAGGATCATGGTCACGGAAATGCCTAACGCTTCCGCAGCGTGGGTCAATCCCGTATCGCTCCCCACGACATGAAAGGAATTAGACAAAACAGCCATTGCCTGTCGCAAGGATGTTTTCCCGGCTAAATTGAGAACGGATGGCACTTTTTCAGCGATTTTGAAACAGATTTTATCCTTCTTTGCACCGAGTAAAACAACAGGCTTTTCAACAGTCTGGATGAATTCAATGTATTTTTTCGCAGACCACTGTTTTTGTCCCCATGCTGCACCAGGAATTATGGTGATGAAGTCATTGATATTTACCAGTTCAGTTGCTTTTGCTTTCTCGTGATCAGTAACTATCAAGGATGTTCCTGGGATAGTATCACCGACCTTCCAGATGTCTCCCAAATGTTCATGATACATTTTCAATGTGGAGAAATATTCCGCAAATTCATTTTGATGGAATTGGAAAAGCATAAATCGCTTCCACCTGGGTTTTTTCAATTGAAGGACTGGACTTGTCGTACGGAATGTTATTATGTTTGAGCGAAGTGAATTATGTAGATCAAAAATGGTTGAATACTTCTGTTTCCGAATGTAATCGGCAATTCCCCAGAGATCTAATCCTGACATATTTTTACTGAATGGAATGAGCCTGTCTATGTCCGGATGAAATTCTAAAAGGGGTGCAAAATTATCCAGTGTTAAAAAATTGATCTGTGCATCCGGGAATGTTTTACGGATTGTTTTCAATGGAGATGTAGCCAGAATGATATCTCCGATCGAACTGAATCGGATGACCAGAATTTTCTGATCGAAGGACATGGATTTATTTAACCCGGAGAGTGTTAAATGCGACGAGGTCGGATAAGGACTGTTTTACGTGAGAATCGGGGTAAAAAGAAATGGCATCCAGGGCATTATTTGAAAAATCATCCAATTTCTTCCGTGAGTACTCAAATCCGCCTGAATCAACAATCATGCCGCGAATATCTGTAAGGATCCTCCGGGTTTTCTTTTTGGCACCCAGCAATTTTTTCAATTGTCGATTTTCGGATTTCGTCATGTGTGAATATGAATATATCAATGGCAGTGTCATCAAATTTCTTTTCACATCACCCCCGCTATTTTTTCCTGTGTCACTTTCTTTTCCTAATAGATCAAATAGGTCATCTTTGATCTGAAAAGCCATCCCCAGGTTTTGCCCAAAATTAAAAGTGGCTTTTCTATCCTGATCCGTTTTTGACGTTGTGATAGCGCCCAATTCACAACTGGTTGCGATCAAGGATGCGGTCTTCTGGTTGATCATATCAAAATACACATCTTCCGTCATGGATTTGGTAATGCTTTTTTCAATCTGCAGTATTTCGCCTGCACTCAACTTTTCCGCCGTGATGGAAATCTGTTCTAGTGCATCAAAATCCTTGATGCCGATCATATTGATGAGCGCTTTACTTAAAATGAAATCTCCCATCAAAACAGAGATCTTATTTTTCCAAACCTGGTTGATGGAAGGTTTCCCCCGACGCATGGTGGCATCATCCACCACATCATCATGGATCAATGTTGCGATATGGAGCAGTTCCATCATTGCAGCGGCGCGATAACTATTGAGGGTCGGTTCACCACATAATCTTGCTGATAAGATGGTAAGTATGGGACGAATATTCTTCCCCCGATTCCGGATCATATATTTGGTAATGGAATTGATGAGGCGCACTTCCGATTTCAGGGCATTTTCGAACTCCTGTTGGAAGATCTTAATATCGTCCAGGATGGGTGCGGTGATCTGTTTTAATGTGACCAAATCTTTGTGCATGATGGCGCGGAAATTAACGAAGAATTCTGATGGGGTTCAATCAGGTTTTATTACGATTCACCATCCACGAAACGCCGATGCTCAACTCATAAAGCAGGATCAATGGGAAAGACATGATGAGCATGGACACAGGATCCGGCGGCGTAATGAATGATGACAAAATAAGGATTACAACAATGGAATGGCGGCGATAATGCCGCATAAAGGGTGGCGTTAATAGTCCCATGGCAGACAATAACAGGGAAACAACGGGTAATTGAAAGATCAATCCGGACCCCAATAAAAGCCAAGACAGGAAACTGAAATAATATTGAATGGAGAAATTATTTTCTACGTGCCCTGCACTGATGCTGCTAAAAAATTCCAGTGAAAATGGAATTAAAATAAAATATCCGAATGAGACACCAATCATAAAGGATGTGAATGAAAAGAAAACTACAGGGAAAGCATATTTCTTTTCATTGACCTTAAGCCCTGGCGCCACAAATTGCCAAAATTGAAAAATCAAGACTGGGAGCCCGATAATAAATCCGGATATAAAAGAAATAAACCATTTGATCAAAAACATACCCTGGACAGACAAAACCTGGAGATTAATAGGATTAGATGTGTTTTTGGTCGGATAAAGAAGGATTTCCAGGATCTGATCAATGTAGCCAAACGAAACAGCCGAGCCAGCAGTAATTGCCAAAATGGATTTAACGAGACGCCATCTCAATTCTTCAAGATGGTCAAGGAATTTCATTTCTCCTTTAGATTCAGAACTCATCTGGTTGGCGATCCAATAGTTTTTGTGCCATAATTACTGGCGCAGATTTAATGGAATTCAATGTTTGTGTGGCTTGATTTAAAAAGGCTCTTTTCTCTTCTGTCCAGAATTTATCTTCCAATCTTTCACGAATGAGGTCCGACACTCTGTCTCGATAGCGATTCAAGCGACGATTATCCAGCATGCCTTTCCCCTCCATCAATTTTAGATGATCCTGGATGCCCATAAATAGGTCTATGATACCTTGACCTTGATTTGCAACTGTATTGAAGACTGGCGGTTCTATTTTTCCACGAGCTGTAAAATTGTGGAGAATATTCTTTAAGAGTGATGCCAATCGATTCGCGCCATCCCGATCCGATTTATTGATCACAAACAAGTCTGCGATCTCAATGAGTCCCGCCTTCATGAGTTGAATCTCATCTCCAGATTCCGGAACCAGAATAACAACAGTTAAGTCCGCAGCCTTGGCCACATCATGTTCGCCTTGGCCCACCCCAATTGTTTCATATAAAATAATATCTTTCCCACTGGCAGCCAATACATCCCCTGCTTCCTGGGCTTTTCTGGCCAAGCCACCCAAATCGCCATGACTCCCCATACTGCGGATGAAAACCCGGTCGTCCCATAAATATTTATTCATCCTGACCCGATCCCCAAGAAGCGCGCCACCCGTGAACGGACTTGTGGGATCTACAGCGATCACACCAACAGTTTTATTACTCGAGAGGCAGGTTTTGATCAATTCATTGGTCAGCGTACTTTTTCCTGAGCCGGGTGGCCCTGTGATCCCAATCCGAATAGATTGGGATGAATTTTCATGGAGTTCGCTAAAAAAAGAATCCGGGACGCGTTGGCCATTTTCAATCCTTGTGATCGCTTTTGAAATGGCTCCGGTGTCATTGTCTAAAATGCCGGGAATAAGCTCTTTGGGCATTTAAGAATCGAACTCCTCGATAAATTTATTATAATTATTGATGAGGAGTTCACGGCCGTTCCGTTGGATAAAACCTTCTTTTTCCAGCAATTTCAGTGCTCGGGACACAGTTTCCCGGGAAGTCCCGGACATATTGGCTATATCCTGTTGGATCGGCGCTTTGGGAATACTCACATGCCCTTTTTGGATCACGCCCTGCTCTTCGGCGATTCGAAGTATACAAAGTGCAATTCGTTTTTCCGCATCACTCAATGACAGACTGGCAATCTGCCGATCACTTTTTCGTAACCGGAGCGCCATTTCTTTTAGTAACTGAATTGCAATCTGCGGATATTCTTTTATAACGAGTAAGAAATCATTTCGGTTCAATGTTAAAACTTTTGTGTCGTCCAGTGCGATCACATTGGCAGAACGGGATTCACCATCCAAGAGTGACATTTCACCAAAAAAGTCACCATCATTTAAAATAGCAAGAATGACCTCTCGTCCTTCCTTACTCAATCGGGTGATTTTGACACTGCCCTCGGTTACAAAAAAGCACTGTTCCCCTTCTGACGCTTCCAATAGGATCATTTGCCCTGCTTCATAATGTCTCAGAACCATTTTTTCCGAGATATATCCCAATTCTTTTTCGGTCAAATCCCAAAACAGTGAGACAGATTGTAATAATTCAATTTTATTCATAGCAAAAAAATACGGTGTCCTTTCTACTTTTCAAATTTTATATCCGTTGATTAAAAAAGGTTAAAGGCACAAAATTTTCCACACAAAACTTAGGATGGGTGGGTTTATGATTTCGTAAACAGATTATTGACTCTGAATTTCATGATAGTGTAATTTCACAAACTTTAAACTAAAGGAATTTTACTAAATGGATAGACATCCGCAACAATTAAAGCGGGAACGCCAAGACATCAAAAGACGTGCAAGAAATGTAGATAGCATGTCTCGTCTTCGCACGCACATTAAAAAAGTTTTATCAACAACAACCAAAGCCGATGCTGAAAAAGTATATGGTGATGCAGTGAGCATTATTGATAAAGCAGTGAGTAAGAATCTTATTCACAAAAATACGGGTTCACGCCGGAAGGCTCAGATCACCCGTCACGTAAACTCACTGAGTTAAATTTTACTCAGAGTGTAATTCGATCACCCATCTGAGATCTGGTAGTTAGGGGCTTCCTTCACTATTCGGACCTCATGCGGGTGATTTTCTTTCACGCCTGCCGCAGTGATTTGGACAAAGGTTGATCTTTCTCCAAATTCTGCAATTGTTTTACACCCGCAATATCCCATGGATGATTTGACACCGCCTGTCAATTGATGGATCGTATTTCGAACCGGGCCACGGTAAGGCACCATCCCCTCAATCCCTTCCGGAACTAATTTGGTTGCTTCGGCACCTTCCTGGAAATAACGGTCACCGCCGCCTTTTTGCATGGCACCCATGGATCCCATTCCACGATAAGATTTATATTGCCGTCCTTCGTATAAAATTGTTTCTCCCGGGCTTTCGTCCATGCCAGCGAGCAAACTCCCCAACATAACGGAATCTGCCCCGGCAGCTAATGCTTTGGCAATATCACCACTATAACGAAGTCCACCATCAGCGATGACTGGAATATCGAATTCTTTCGCTGTATCCACAGCATCCATGATAGCGGTTAATTGGGGAACGCCTACTCCAGCGATCACACGCGTCGTACAACTTGCACCTGCACCGATGCCGACTTTCACACAATCCACACCTGCATCAATCAATGCTTTTGTTCCATCGCCGGTAGCCACATTCCCTGCGATGACTGCAAGATTTGCATAGGTCTTTTTGATGTTGGCGATTGAATTCAATACCCCTCGAGAATGGCCATGAGCTGTGTCGATTATGATAGCATCCACTTCCACATCAGCTAACGCTCCGGCCCGATCAAAAGCATCTTCAGAAACACCAATGGCAGCTCCCACACGAAGCCGGCCATTTTGATCCTTACACGAATCAGGATTATCTTCTTTTTTTTGAATGTCTTTTACCGTGATGAGCCCCGTGAGATTCCCATCCTTATCCACAACCAATAATTTTTCGATCCGGTGCTTCTGTAGGATCTCCTTGGCCTTATCCAACGAGGTTCCTTTTGGAACCGTGATCAGGTTTTCGGAGGTCATGCGATCGGAAACCTTCAGTGAATCGTCCGTTTCAAATCGTATATCCCGATTCGTGAGAATGCCTACTAAACGATCATCATCCAAGACCGGGAGCCCGCTGATCTTGAATTGAGACATGATCTTTTTTGCATCCGCAATGCTAGAACCGGCACTTATGGTGACCGGATTCAAAATCATCCCGCTTTCAGATCGTTTGACACGATCAACCATTTTCGCCTGATCTTCAATTGTTAAATTTTTATGGATGATGCCCAATCCACCGGTTCGTGCCAAAGCAATGGCCATATCACTTTCAGTGACGGTATCCATGGCAGCACTTAAAATGGGAATATTCAAGGTGATATTTCTTGTTAAGCGGGTTGTGAGTTCCACATCTCTTGGCAGAACGGATGATGCCTTCGGAACCAGAAGAACATCATCAAAAGTGAGTGCTTGTTTAAAAGGGGGACGATTTTCCATGGTTACTCCAATGAAAGTTGATTCATGACAGTGTTTACCAATTCACCGCTTTGAATTTTTTCTGCGATCGATTCTATTTCACCAGAAAGGACACGGTCACCCTTTTGATATTTACACACAGACGTGAGGATTTTCAGGACAGCTTCTGTTCCTTTACCTGGTTGAAGATTGGGTGATGCAATTTGGTTTGCAGCACCGGCAACAATCAATTCCACGGCGAGAATGTGTCGTAAATTATGTTGAATCTGCAAAAGTTTTTTCCCGGCCCAGGGCGCCATGCACACATGATCTTCCTGCCCTCCGGATGTGGGTAATGAATCCACACTGGCAGGATACGCTAATGTTTTATTTTCGGATGCCAAAGCAGATGCAGTGACATGTGCGATCATATAGCCAGATTCAACACCGGGAGTCTTGGTCACGAAGGGTGGAAATTTTCCTTCGACACCCTTCATAAAAAAATAAGTTCGTCTTTCAGATACTGCACCCAATTCAGAAAATGATATGGCCAGAAAGTCCATTGCCTGCGCCACATGTTCTGCATGAAAATGACCGGAACTCACTACATCTCCATTTTCCATTATCAATGGATTATCGCTAACGCTATTGATCTCGTTATTGATCATGTCTTTGGCACTGGCGTTTCCATCTCTGCTTGCCCCGTGTATATGGGGGATACAGCGAAAACTGTATGGATCCTGAACCTTCCCGCAATTGGTATGTGATTGGACGATCTTGCTGCCATCTAAGAGTTGATACACATTCCTAGCTGCTGACTGTTGCCCGGGATGGCCTTTAAGAGCATGAATCTCCTTTTGAAACACTTTCCGGCTGGCGAAGCTATTTTCCACAGACAGTGCGCCAGCAATGTCCGCTGTTTTTAAAAGAATGTCGCCATCCAATAATGTTTTGATACCCAATGCAGTGGAAACCTGTGTACCATTGACGAGACTCAATCCTTCCTTCGGATGTAAGACCAACGGTTTGACGCCTGCTTTTGAAAGAGCAGTTTTGGTCACCATTTTCTTCCCTTGGAAAAAAACGTGCCCTTCACCAATAAGGGCCAAAGCCATGTGCCCCAGTGGTGCAAGATCGCCACTGGCACCCACAGACCCTTTTTCAGGAATGACGGGAAGAATATCTTTATTTAAGAATTGAACAATTTTTTCTGCCAGGGCTGGACGAATACCGCTGTACCCTTTAACATAGGTCAGGAGTTTTAAAACAAAAATGGACCGAACCAATCCAAGCTCAAATGGTTCACCAACACCCGAAGCATGACTCCGAACCAAATTAAGTTGAAGAACTTTTTGATCTTTTGGATCGATCTTGATTTGACTCAAATTCCCAAAGCCGGTATTTACACCATAAATAGTTTTCCCGGCATCAATTTGAGCAAGAAGGCAATGATGAGAACGTTTGAGATTTTTAAGGGAATCTTTCGTCAGGGAGGCACGGACGGGTCCTTCAAAAAGTGGGGCGAAATCCCGGTAGGAATAGGAACGGGTAGAAATACGTAGGTTTACCATTGGCGAATTTATGATTTTGTATCATTTTATGCCAACGAATGAAAAATGGTTTATTGAATCGAATCCATCTCCGAAAAGGGAGTCATTTCAACAGGCAAGGATCGAGCAAAGATCTCGCCATAACGCTTGGTGACAATGCGATTATCGAGACAAATAAATTTCCCTGCATCGTAGGTGGTGCGGATCAATCTTCCAAATCCTTGACGGAAACGGATGGCACATTCCGGAAGTGAATATTCCATAAAACTGTTTCCACCCATTCGACTCACAAATTCTGAATAGGATTTTACCAAGGGTTCAGATGGAACATCGAATGGAAGTTTCACCAGAATCAGGATCTCTAACAGATCACCAGGGAGATCAACCCCTTCCCAAAAACTGTTTGTTCCAAAAAGGATTCCGTTTGGATGCTGATGCATACCTTTGATGATTCCCGGTCGGGACGCACCGCGGATTTGTGCGAATAAGGGCAGGTCCCTTCCACCCGGTTTATCTTTTAAAACATTGGCTGTATCAGTTAATGCTTTCCTTGAAGTAAACAATACCATCATCCTTTTCCCAATAGTCTTATGTAAATGATATACCAATTCTCCAATCATGGTTGGGTCGTTGGAGATTTCCCGCGCACCGCCGTATTGATGATAGGTGACTTGCTCATTATAGAGAAAAGGACTCGAGAAATCTTTTGTTCTGACATGATCAAAATCATCTAAACCAATTCGCCGTAAAAAGTAATCAAATGAATTATTCACCTTAAAGGTTGCCGATGTCAATAAACAATGATCGAAACGTCTAAAAAATTCTACGTTCAGTTTTTCCGCAACGTCAACTAGGGATGCATGGAGCGACAAGGTCAATCTTTCTTTGGATGTATTCGGATTCCGGTATTCCCCTTCCATCCAATAGACCCAGTCATGGTCTTGATTCTCCGTCAAACGAACAAGAGATGTCATTAAACCGCTGGCGGTTTCCAATCCGCGATCTAATACAGAATGGAGTACAGGAAAATCTGTTCGGGATGGATCCATTTCCAAAACAGCCTTCCGAATTTTATCTAAAAGGGAGAAGACGCCTTCAAGGCTTTGCTTCATGGTGTAAAGTTCAACGGTGATAGGTGCATATACTTTCTCCAATCGACCCAGAATTGGCTTGTCCTGATAGGCTTTCGCCGGGGTAAACCTGTTATGATTATCATCGGATAAAGCCTGCATGAATTCTTTTAAACTTTTTTGTGCATGCTTTACCGCATCTTTAAGATTATCACGGAGTTTACCGATCCCCGGTTCTAATTCGCTAATCTTATGCAATAAATTATTCCAACGGGCAGATCGTGAAAAGGATGGATCCACGGTTTGAAGCAAATAAGATGTGTTCTGCTCACTCCATTCCGTTTTGAACTGTTCATAGGCAGATTTTACAAGATTATGAGCTTCATCCACGATCACAGAATTGAAATCTGGTAAGAACCCTGGCTGGGCTACATCTGTCATTAACAGAGAATGGTTTACAACAATAATATGTGCCCGAAAAATAGCCTTTTTCAATTTCCCATAATAACATCCATCATGTCGATTGCAGACCTCCCCTGTACAAAATCCCGGTTCACTGCAAAAGGTTGGTTTAAGCCACGTCCGCCGTGCATTAAAAAATCCTGAACATTCCGACAGATCACCGGTTTTTGTCCACCGCATCCAGAATAAAACCGGGATTAATGCTTCCACATCCACGCTGTCCAGTGTTTTTGCATCAGAGATCAACCAATCAAATCGTGTTTTGCAGATATAATTTTTCCGCCCTTTCATCATGACCGCCTTGATGGGGACATCCAGCGTTTCAGCAAGTTGGGGCAGGTCTTTGTAAAATAATTGGTCCTGGAGATGTTTTGTATGGCTGGCAACCACGGTTGGCCCTTTGTCTTCAACATACAGTGAATTCTTGAATGCGCCAAACAGGTATGCCATGGATTTACCTAATCCCGTGCCAGCTTCCACCACACCAACACTTTTTTCCTGTGTTAAAGTTTCTTCCGCCAAGGATGCATATTTTGCCTGATTGGGTCGGCTCTCAAAATTTGGGTGAACATTTTTCAAAAGACCCGTGGGGCCAAAGACATCTTCTGCCGTGATTTGGTTAATATCCCGTGACCCGTCACAGCGGTATGTATTCCATTTGAAATCATGTCTATTTTTGGATTGAACCAATGCTGATTTCAGATCACCCTGTCGCGTTAATTCATTACCGAGATCTACATACAATTGCTGGTTCGGAATTTCGGATCCCTTGATCAGTGCAATGACTTTTGAGATCATTTCCAATGGATATGTGGCTAATTCATCCAACATTTCCAAAAAGATCAATCCTGTATTTTCAGTATCCTTTTCAGCACGGTGAGCACCTTTTGTCGACAAACCGAAATATTCGGATAAAGCGCCTAAATTAAAAACAGGTTGATCAAAAAATAAACTACGCGATAGTTGGAGTGTGTCGTATTTGAGATGTTCACCTTCATCTCGGCCAAGACGAGAACAAAGTTGTGTCAAAAATTGCTCGTCGAAATGGATATTATGCGCCACCAAAGGATCGTCTCCCAGAAAATGAAGAAAATCATCAATAATGGTTTCTTCAGTGGGGGCATTCTGAACCATTTTATTTGAAATACCGGTGATTTCTGTGATCATTCTCGATATGGGTCGTTCAGGATTTATCAGTTCTACATATCGATCTGAGATCTCGCCATCGTCAAAACGGATGGCGGCAATTTCTATGATTCGGTCGTTGTAGGGATCCAGACCTGTGGTCTCAAAGTCGAATGCAGTAAAACGGGATAAATTGAGTATTTTGAGAAGCGCTTTTCTGTCCAAGGGATTGTTCAATTATGAAAACAGGATTTTAAAATAAAATAAGGGGCTCGAGAGTTCATCTTTCGGGATTTCGTTGGATAACATCCCGGAAATGATATTTTGGACTTCTTCGTTCCTTGAAGCCCGGCTGATTACAAAATTCAGGAGAAATTTAGATCGAGCAAGACTTTGTAATTTAGTGCTCGTTCTTAATTCTTTCCCTACTTCTCCCCAAAGCAATTCATCATATTCAGCAAAAGCCTTTTCGGAAAAATCGCCTGATTCCTTACTCTTGGCAGCAACTTCCATGGCATATTGACCTGAAACCATGGCGTTACCAATTCCCTCTCCCGTAAACGGATCTACGAGTCCGGCAGCATCGCCAAGAAGCATGAAACCATTACCATGGTTTTTTCGATGGATACTCCCGAGAGGCAAATTCCATCCCACCGGTCTCTCCAGTTGTTTTGCATCGGCAAATCGTTCTTTAAAATATTCAGTTTGAGTGACTTCATCCATGATCTGTCGAAGGGTGCGATTTTCCTTTTTCATATCACTTTTGCTCAAACCGATCCCGATGTTGGCTCTCCCATCGCCTGCAGGAAATAACCAAAAATAGCCAGGATTCACCTCTTTTACATAATGGAGCTCGATCTGATCGGTTAAGCCTTTCACACCTTCATAATAACAGCGAACGGCAACAGAAACATGGTCCATTTCCATCTCATAGAGTCCCAATTTCCGAGCAACGATTGAATTACACCCGTCGCAACCCATGACGATTGGTGCACGAAATTCTTCTTCGGTTCCTTCCCTTGTTTTCCCTTCTACGCCCACAACATGGTTATTTTCGAAAATAAGATCTTTGACCGAAAACCCTTGTCTTGTATCAGTGACTGCAGCGGCTTTTTCAAATAAATAATTATCAAATATCTCCCTGGGAATCACGAACCCCTTGGTAATGTGGTTATTATTTTGTGTTCCTTTCAAATTCACATCAAACTGAATATTTTTGGGACTTCCAAATGTGATTCGATTGATCTCGGATCCATCCAAATTATCAAGTTCATCCAGGATATCCAATTCCCGCATGATGCGGACACTTTTCCCGGACAAGGCATCGCCACAGATCTTATCCCGGGGAAAAACAGCTTTATCAAGCAAAATACAGTTCAGTCCAAGGCGATGGGCATACAAAGCAGCGGATGTACCGGCAGGCCCAGCACCGACAATGATAACATCATACATTTTTTATAACTCTTCTAAAAGGTCAACGCCAAAGGACGGGTAAACAATTCCATACCTGAAATAATTCACCGTCCGCAGTGTGTAAAATAATCCTGCCATAGGGATGAGGAACCACGGCGCACGGACACACAAAAACATGGCAAAAATAAAAAGTGGGTAAAATCGTGCCCGCTGTAAATGGCGAACATGGCTGGGCCACAGGAGGGCGATCATGGGGAATGGCAATGAAATCATACTAGCTGTACTGATGATGGGATCATCGAAATAAAACCCAAGAAGAACTGCTGCAAACATGAGCAAAACAGAACTGCCCAAGAAGAATTCTTTCCGATTCCAATAAAAGTTATACCACTCTCCTTTTGTTTCATCGAATTCGATGACGAATTGAAAAATGGCCAATCCACCTAAAAAGGCGACTAAATAGGGCAGGAATGATTTCAAATCATTTATTGAACTGTTCGGGGTCGCCCATCCAATAAGCAGCAATATAAGGGCGATACCGAAATGAATCCCGTATTCCTTTTCATTGAGTCGTTTTTTCCCCGCAATCCAGAGTCCCTTAGGTTGAAATACAAAAATGAATAATAGGGTAACGACACCAAGTTTGATAAATCCCAGGAACCATCCGTGCCATTCCCAATAGGCAAAACGATCCTTTAAGCCCATTTGCAAGACAATGCCTGCCACTGTGAATGTCCATATGGTGAAAAGTTGGATCAACCCACTCGCATCAATGATTTCACCGAATTGGGAAAAAAAATTCCGCCATTTATTATACAAGGACTTATCTGGCGGGAAAATGCGTTCTACGATCATAGATTATCCAATGATTGGGGTTCCGGTGATGGTGGCAATGATCTCATTCAACAGGATAAATCCAACCACGGCTGCGGATACCATAAATAAAATTCTTACAACAGCCGGATTGATATTGTGGTCATCCATACCAAGAACCATTTCAGTAATAAAATTCGGGACACCCCACCTGTAAAGGACGAATAAAGCGGTTAACATTCCGCCAATGGGCAGCATGTATTTCGAAGACAAATAATCCAGAACATCAAAGAAACTTATATCCATAAAAGATGTGATATTGAAAGCGCCCATAGAGAGTGAACAAAAAGCACCCACAACCGTTACCACCGATCCGAATATGATGGTGGCCTTTTCCCGTCCCCAGCCCTTCTCATCGATAAAATAAGCCGTGATCACTTCCAATATGGAAATGGCAGATGTGAGTGCCGCCATAAAAAGGAGGAAGAAAAATAATGTTCCCCAAATGGCGCCCCCGACAATTTTTGGGAAAATCGTTGGAAGAACAACAAAGATCAGTCCGGGGCCAGCCCCTGGGTCAGCGCCCATGGCAAATACTGTTGCGAAAATAGCTACACCCGCCATCATAGCAATAAGTGTATCCAAAAAAATGATCCACAAAGCTGACGACAACAAATTCTGATCTTTACGTAAATAACTTCCGTATGTAATCATGGTCCCCATCCCTAGGCTCAAGGTAAAAAATGAATGGCCCAATGCCAGCACAATACTGGATGCGGTCAGGTCCTCAAATTTTGGTTTAAACAGAAAATCCAGTGCCTGGGTGCCATTGGGAAGTGTGAGTCCACGTATCATGAGCACCACCAAAATCACCAAAATGGCCGGCATCATAATTTTTGTCCACTTTTCGATCCCACCTTTCACGCCTTGTACAATGACAAAAATGGTGAATCCCATGAATACAATCTGCCAGAGGATGGGTGCCAATGCTCCCTTGATGAATGAATCAAAAAGCGTACCCGATGTTTCTGGATCACCCGCTAATTGGCTAAACCCGCCTGTGAGAGAAATGAGAGTGTATTTCAGGGTCCAGCCACCCACAACACCGTAAAAAGAAAGAATCACAAATGCAGATGCAACACCCAGCATCCCAACCCATTTCCAATTGGATTTTGGCGCAACTGTTTCAAATGCGCCTACGGGACTTAATTGTGTTTTTCGACCGATAACAAATTCAGCAATCACGATGGGAAGCCCTACAACGAGAATACAGATCAAATAAACGATGGTAAAGGCACCGCCTCCATTTTCACCGGCCATGTGCGGGTATTTCCAAATATTTCCCAATCCCACAGCCGATCCGGAGGCAGCCAGGATAAACCCAAGTTTTGAACCCCATTGTTCTCTATTCTGCATCTTTATTTTTTCCCTTTTTTTCGCTTTCTAACTGACTTTCCATGAGATTCTCAAATTGGTACAAATGGGCATCTACCACCGCATCAATCATGCCATAGACATAAATAAAACCGATCCACCAGGCATACTTGTTTCTTTTTTCAAGATAGCGGCGCTTTCGCAGCGGATAATCTTTATTTTCAAAATGTTTATAAATGTCTCTGTTTTCAGTCCAGGCAACATAAGCTGCGATCTCTAACCCAACGATCATGGCAGACTTGATCCATTTTCCATTATAGATCTGTCCAAGACCCGGAATCAATGAATAATAAAATGCCACTTTCGGATTCTTTGATCTTTCTTTCTCTTTTTCCTGACCAAAGGCTAAACCGGTCATTAATATCAAAATAAGGGAAAACTGTAATCTCATTCACCTACACAAACGCAATACATTCAATTTCGACCTTGGCACCCAAAGGCAATCCCGATACTTCTACTGTTGACCTGGCAGGAAAATCAATTCCACCAAAAAATGCCTTAAAAGATTCATTCACATAATTGAATCCTCGCAGATCCGTGACGAAAACGGTGAGTTTAACGATATGGGATTTATCCACACCTGCTGCCCGAAGAATTGCATTAATGTTTTGCAAGGCACGGAATGTTTCAGTTTTGACCCCGCCTTCCACCAATTTCCCTGTACCTGGAACGATACCAATTTGGCCTGCTGTATAGATGAATCCTTTCGATTGCACAGCCTGATTATAGGTGCCGATGGCTGCAGGTGCATAGGGTGTATGAATTATTTTTTTCATGAAATCTCGAACCTTGTTTCTAAACAAATACAGGGAAGTCCCACATCCTCATTGAGTTTACGATAAGCAGTCCCGTCAAATTTCCGCAGGAAAAATTCACCTACTGCTGCGACTGTGGTTTCAAACAAATGGCCGCCGATGGTTTGCATATCATGGTCGGATAAAACCACATGAGCATGGACAAAAGGAGCCCCATCTTTCAGGGTCACATTCCCTACAAAATTAACCAATTCCCAAACTTTAGGAATGGGTTTACGGATATACGCTTTCGCGATGGTATCAAAAGCGCCAATTTCGGATTTTTTTACCACACCGATCCCTGAAATATTTGCATTCGTAATTCCCTGATCCATACAAAATTGAGTTAATGTATCTATGACCTTTTCATTTTTTTCGATATAAATGAAATAATCTTTTTTGACACATTTAAACTGCATTCCGATCTATCCTTTTAACTTTTCAGTGAGTAATTCTTTCGTTTTCTCCATCGCCGGTTCTAACACATTATTATCTCTTCCACCGGCGGTTGCAAGATTGGGTTTTCCGCCACCGCCACCGCCCATAAATCCGCCAATTTCTTTCGCCAGTTTTCCAGCAAGAATCCCGTGTCCGTTCAGGTTTTTAGAGACAACAACCACAGCAGAAGGTTTCTCTTCACCTTCCATAAATAATACGCCAATTCCGCTGGGCAATTTATTAAATAATTGGTCTCCTAAGCCCTTCAATTCGTCCATCGTGTCTGCAGATACTTTTTGAATGATGATGGCATGATCTCCAACAATTTCAGCGCTGGATAACAGATCGATTTCCGAAGATGACTGAGATTTTTTCTGTTTGAGTTTTTTCTCAAGGTCTTTCTTTTCCCGAAGCAATCCTTTAACTCTTTCAATCATACCAGAGGGTGGTGTATTGAGTACATGCTGGAGAGATGAAAGCACAAATGCATTGGATTGCATTTCCTCAACGGCTTTCTGTCCCGTGATGGCAACAATTCTTCGAACTCCCGATGCCAAAGATGATTCTTCCGTGATCTTGAAGGAACCAATATCACCTGTCCGTTCCACGTGGGTTCCGCCACAAAGTTCCATGGAATAATCGCCAACCTGAACCACACGGACTTCATCTCCATATTTCTCTCCGAATAAGGCTTCAGCTCCCGCAGCCTTGGCATCATCATAACTTTTAATTGTAACGTCTAACTTTGTATTTAACAAGATCTGTTCGTTGACCTTTGACTCAATTTCCCTTATTTGATCGGCGTTGATCTTCTCAAAATGTGTAAGGTCAAATCTTAAATAATCCGGATGAACATATGAACCCGCTTGATTCACATGATCGCCCAAAACCGTTTTAATCGCTTTATACACCAGATGTGCGGCAGTATGATTGTTCATAGTGGATTGACGCCTAGGTCCATCCACTTGACAGGTGACAGTCCCCGTTTTACCCATAGCCCCGGTGCAAATGTGAATAAAAGAATTATTTTCCTTCTTTACATCCAAAACCTTGAGATCAACTCCGTCGCCGGAAATCGATCCTGTGTCTCCGATTTGTCCGCCGGATTCGGCGTAAAATGGTGTTTGATCCAACACAACTAGAATATGGTCATCCTGATTCGCATAGCGACGAATTTTCGATTTTGATTCTAATGATTCATAGCCCCGGAAATCCGAATCTTGCCCTTCGGAAACAGTCACCCATTCTGGTGAAATGGTTCCTGTCTTGAATTTGCCTGCCTCCTTGGCTCGCATTTTTTGCGCTGACATGGCTACATTGAATCCATCATCATCCACAGTCAATTCCCGTTCCCGAGCCATAAGTTGGGTCAGGTCTAGTGGGAAGCCATAGGTATCATAAAGCTTGAACGCATCAGCTCCAGCGATCTTTTTACCGTCCAATTTGGATACAATCTTTTCAAAATGGTTGATGCCCCGATCTAAAGTTTGATTAAATGAGCCTTCTTCAGCACGGATCACTTTTTCAATATGGGATCGCTTTTCCACTACTTCCGGAAATATTCCACCCATGATTTCTCCAACCGTGTGAACAAGTTCATACAAAAATGGATCGGTCAAACCTAAAGTTCGTCCGAAACGGGCAGCACGGCGGAGTATCCGTCTTAAAACATAGCCTCGTCCCTCATTAGAGGGTAAAGCGCCATCAGCGATGGCAAAACACAACATCCGGATATGATCAGCGATCACCCGAAAAGGAATGGGCTCATTTCTGTATGAGCGATCAGACAGTGATTCAATTTTTTCAATAATGGGTAAAAACAGATCCGTATCGTAATTACTGTTTTTCCCCTGGAGCACTGTGGCGATCCGTTCAAGACCAGCACCTGTATCCACATGTTTTGCAGGAAGTTCTTCTAAGGTGTCCACATCAATTCGGTTATTCTGGATAAAAACCAGGTTCCACAACTCCCAATATTCATCTGATACATTCACCCCAGAGGCATCCTGGTTTTGCGGATCATCGCCCACATAATAATGAATTTCTGAACAGGGCCCGCAGGGCCCGGTTTCTCCCATTTCCCAGAAATTATCTTTTTTCCCGCAACGGAGAACCCGATGGGGTGCAATATCCGTCACTTCAGTCCAAAGCTTGAATGCCTCGTCGTCATCTTCGTAAACGGTTGCCCAGAGCCGGTCCTTATCCAATCCCCAAATATGGGTGAAAAGTTCCCAGGCCCATTGAATGGCTTCTTTCTTGTAATAATCCCCAAAGGACCAATTCCCCAGCATTTCAAAAAATGTATGGTGGAAGGTGTCCACACCCACTTCTTCCAGATCATTATGTTTCCCCGAAACACGAATGCATTTTTGACTATTCACAGCTCGCAGATCATTCGGTGTGATTTGATCCAGAAAGATGGGTTTAAACTGGTTCATCCCCGCATTGGTAAACAATAAAGTATGGTCATCATTCGGCACCACTGGTGAACTGCGGACGAACTGGTGTCCCTTTTCCGAAAAAAAGTCGATAAACGATTGCCTGATTTCTTTAGATGTCATTTTCTCGGCCATCCAACTCGCCAAAATTTCCAAATGTTTTTTCGGTAAAAAATCTTTTCCATTTTAATTTCAATCACTTTGTGCTTCTCTGTGTACTCTGTGTTTAAAAATTAAAATGAAAAACTCGTTTCAATGCTGGTCATATTGATCATTTCATCCTCATCCAAAACGTCACCATCGCCATTCATATCCTGGAATGTTCTTCTGAAGATATAGGTCAGAACCATGCCATTCCCCAATTTGAGTCCCACATTGTAGCCCATGATCGTGGATTCAGAATATTCAAAATCAAATGGATTGGGCACATTGCGTTGCTGGTAGAACCAGGATGCCCTTTCAATTTTACTGATAGTTTTTTTCAATTTTAATATTGCCGTAAAACTCTGGTTGGATGCTTTTTCAAAATCATTTATGGCAGCATTGTATTGGTCCCCTTTCAGGTTTTGATAGGAAAAGCCCACATCAAACATGCTTCCCAGATCAAGATTCAAACCGGAAAAAAATCCATTTTGTTTTCCAAATGTTCCCAATTTGCTTGCTTTGGTGATCAGTATTCCCTGATTCCCTGTTACACTATGAAAGGTAGCACGTTCAATCTCATAGGAACGATTAAAATACCCGAATTCAAATTTTCCCTTGGGTGCCATCCTGAATTCAAGAGTAAAATGAACCGGACCCATTTTTGCTGATAAACCAAAGGGAACAATACCATATCCAGGGTCAACTTGTGAGCGATCAATTGGATCTGTTGTTTTACCCAACAATGCAGCATATTGTGCATAGACATCTAAGGAAATGGGGCCATCCCGTAAAAGCGGAATGCCCACATCCAGTGCAAACGAATTTATGCCTTCTGATTCTTTTTTAACATTGAGAGGTTCAGGTTTTGATTGGATATCACTATCCAAAACGATGACCGTATCCAAATTCCAACCGGGAATCCTGCTATCTAAAGTATCTGTGAGACCATCACCATCAATGTCCCATTCTAAATCATCACTATCTGCCAATCCGTCTCCATCCGTATCTAACCAGAATAATTTATCATTCGGAAAATCATCCACCAGATCAGGCCGGCCATCGCTATCGGAATCCCGAAGTCCCAAATACTGATTACGGTCCCCTGCCCAGGAAATGCCACCGGTAAATCCATTAGAAATTGGTGCAGAAATCCGTAAACCACTCACACCCATGTTTTCCTTAAAATCATTGGTGAATCCATAAACCGTGAGTCCCATGGTTCGTGCTACAAAATCCATTCCAACTTTTCTAACCTGTGGATAAAGAAGTGTGTTCGTGTAATGGTTGATCAGGATCCCATATCCCATGGTCACATTGTCCAAAGCACCAACCTTAAAATAATTGCCACTCCATCGACTCCCGTATTTGATATAATAGATCTTATCAATGAGAGAATTCTTGACTTTTTCTCCCGTGGAAAAATCCCATTCATCTTTGTGGATATTGCCATCCTGGTCGATATAAAAAACAAGATCAAGAGCAATGACCAGTTTTCCAAAGGGCAAAATAGGCCGCAGGGCGATCTGGTTCCAGATTTTTCCATCAATGGTGACAGCTCCAAATGCACCTTGCACAGACTTATTGGATTGTGCCGTCAGGGTTTTGACAATCAGAACGGATAGAATTAATATGAATTTAAAACGCATTATTCGGGAGATTTCAGTCGGGAAAATTACCCTGTGCCGTTTATCTGAACAACGGGTAAATCATGCAATATAGTCCTTCAATCATCTTGATTGATGGATAAATTGACTAAACAGGTAATATGATTTTTTTCTGTATTAAAATGAAACCCGGAAAAAAACAATTTACCAACAATCAGCATAATTGTTGGACATGAAACATGTCATCAAATTTAGTGTAAGACAATCCCGATGACAGTCCAACTTTTTTCTTAATTTTCTTTATCATTCTTTCGGGTTTAGAGATCAATTTTTCAAAACATATCATTCCACTCCTTTTTTGCTCAGTAAGCTTATTTTCCCAAACGAGCCAACTGCAATTCATTACCCTTGAATCCAAGGCCAATGGAATTGTGGTCCTATTGAAGATGGATACTTTACCGGACATAAACAACATTACTGCTTGGCAAGCCAATTCGGGATGGTTTTATATAACACTCTATCAAGTCACAGGAGATTCATCTGCCCTCATGCCCCGTAAAATACCTTCAGATATTACGGATTTTCAAATCATCGAAAATGATGAGTCCCTTCAACTGGGTATTCGTTTAATCAAGACCATCGAAAACCATGAATTCTCTTCTTTAGAAGATGAAAATTCTATTGTGGCTTCGCTCCATTATTCTACGGAATATCTTGCCCAACTCGACACAGTGAAAAAGATGAATTTAGGACAACAGAAAAAAGGAATGCCCCCAGGGTTAAGGAATTGGCTCTATATCACCGGTACCGGATTGACGGTTTCAGGATTACTCCAGGATTCAGAAGATCGAATGAATCCACAGACTCAAAGCGGATTGGGTGTATTAATCACAACTTTTTTATTAGATCTTATTTGGTGATGCCATGAAAGATTCGCTCATATTTTTATCGATTGTTTGGGCAATTGTTTTTTTGATAATGGGTCTTTATATCCGTTTCAAATACAAAGACAGATTTGATGATTTGGACGAATAGATCCTTTCTATTTATCTCAATCTGCTCTGGTTTGTATGGGCGAGAATTATCTGTTAAAGATTCCTACGATGCTCTTTTTCATTCCAGTGATATTGTCCATGCGACGCTACATCTCAACAATATAATTCGACAGGGCGCCAACGGTTTAACAGATTTTGAAAAATCACGATTGAGCGAAATCGGTCTATCTGTACGTGGAGATCAAATAATTGCTCTGAAACGCACTAATCTGGATCAAACTTATGACACAGACCATTTTCGGTTTTATTACACCTTGGATGCATCGTCGACCGATGCGGTGGAAAATGAAGATTATGTCATTGCCATGGGCGACGTTTTTGAAGAAGTATGGATATTCCATCTCGATTCCATGGGATTTGACCCACCGCCCCCCAATCCAAATAATGAACATGATCTTTATGAAATTTATATTGAATATTTATCGCCCCAATACTTTGCGCTAACGTATGGAGAAGGATCGGGATCATCCTGTTACGGATTTATTAAAATGCGGAATTCCTATACTGCGTCTCAATTCAATAACCATACGGAATTGGAAAATATCCAGGTTACCGCGGTTCATGAATTTTTTCATGCCATCCAATTCGGCTATAATTGTTACGAACGATTTTGGTTTATGGAAGCCTCCGCCACTTGGAGCGAAGACGAATTGTATGATGATGTCAATGATTTTTACCGGTATATCCCGAACTTTTTCTCCAACCCGGACAAAGCTATCAACTCAGAAGGAACCTTTATGTATGGCACCTGTATTTTTTTTCAATACATAGATGAACATCTTGGCGGACCGGAAACAATTCGTACATGTTGGGAATATTCCAGTGAATATGCCACTCCGGTAAATGATATCAGTTTTAAAGCTATTGATGCAGCATTACAGGAAAATAATTCCAGTTTTGAAAATGCATATAATCAAATGCGTGTGGCAAACCAGATTTTAAGTTCCAGCGAAAATGCCAGGATGTATTCCTATGAAGAAGCAGATGGCTATTTAACCGTGGTGAGCCCACCTCCAAAAGAGGATTATTTCTTTTTTGAAAAAGGCGATATTGAATCAATTGATAATTTTTCACTCCAACTATACGAGTCTCACTATTACTCCCTGGCAACAGAAACGCCTGTCTCGATTTCACTTTCGGAAGTCAAGGGAGAATTTTCACTCACATCTATTGTTAAAACAAGTGCTACAGATCAATGGATCGTGATAAGTGGAAATGATTTAAATATTGATCCAAAAATAGGCATCGAATGGATTACCTTGATCGTTTCAGCTTTAGGGGAAGATGAAAACGATTGGGATTATACATTGCGATTAGTAGACGGCTATTCGGAAGATTTTACTTTTTATTCACCTTACCCCAATCCATCCATGGGAAATATTGTGAATTTTAAATTTCAAGTTATTACAGAACAAACAATCGAATTTCGAATTGTGGATATTTTAGGACATGAAATCTTGAATTTTTCTAACCATTATTCCGAACCGGAAGTCGTCACGCTGGAATGGAATGGGAAAAATAAAAATGGGCAACGGGTAGGAAATGGGACTTATTTGTGTATCATGGAAGGCGATTCAAACCAGAGGGTTCATAAAATCACTTACCTGAAAAAATCAAATTGACTCGGTGAGCTTTCGGATTTCATTTAAAATTTCCAAATAATTTTCCAACCCTTCTTCATACTTGGTTTCGTATTTCATGGGGCCATCCTTTTTGGATGTCAAAATTACGAATGCGCCTGCCTCTTTTCGAGCGGCTACATTTATTTTGGATAAAAATTCTTCATATTGATCCAATTCGATCCTGTACTTTTCCAATGTTTTTGCAATTTCTGTAATATTTTTCGAATAAGCAGATTCCGGATCCTGGAATAAGGATTCATTTAATACCTTGTTAAAATAATCAATATGCGGCTGAACCAAATCCCGTTTATATCGAATGGCATATAATTTCTTTTTTAAGGGAACGGATTGTTCTTCAATATAAATGATCTGTTTTTTTACCTTCCTGAATCCTTTGTTTAATTTTTCTTTTCTCTCATAATATTCTTTTTGAGCTTTCTGGATCTTTACACTCAATTTTTTGATCATTTTTCGATAGGTCATATCCGTTTTCGAATTGAAAGAATCCAACCCTGCGGATTTTGATCTTTTCATTTTTCGAACCGTTTTGATCAATACTTTGGTCAGGCTATCCACAGTGGAAATCGATGATTTCATTTGGGCATAATTAGGTTCAAGCCGTTTATAGATCCGCAGATCCGTATCAAGATAATGACGGATTTCTTTTTTCATGATGGGTTCAAGATCATCCATGTCATGGCCAATTGTTTTAGACCACTGGCGTGTGTTCAGGATCTGGACATCTACAGTATAAACATCCTGGAGTTCCCAGGGCTTGATGCGGCCCGCGCATCCTGAAAATAAAAACAGGGTTCCCGCTAAAGCAAAAACCCTGTTGAATTTTAATAAGGGTTGGATCAAGTCTTTAATTCTCCCACACTGTCCAGTTTGAGTAGATCATCGTAGCCTCCAACAGGCTTTTCATCAATGACAATTTGGGGAACTGTACGCCCACCGGTCAATTCAAAAAGATCCTCCCGGTTCCATCCTTTTTCTTCTATATTTATTTCCTCGAATTCTAACCCACGGTCAGAAAGTAAACGCTTGGCGTTTACGCAGGCAGATCACCAATTTGTTGAATAGATTTTGATCATTTATTTCTCCTTGTTCCCTAAATTTGTCGAAAGGAACATTTTCTATTATTTCTCACCCATTTTTCATTTCCCCTTTGTTTCGACTCCGCTCAACAGCCTGGGGAAAATGTGTAAAATTATTTTAATAAAAGCAATTTTTGGACTTTCGTCTTTTCACCATACTTCATGACAGAAAAATATGTTCCTGAAGCCACTGTTTTCCCAAAGCGATTTGTTCCATTCCAGGAGATCTTATAATGTCCCGGAGCCATCATTCCATTTTGGAGTATTGCCACCTCTCGACCTAAAATATCCACCACGGTCACTTTCACACGTTCAGCTGTTGGAATTTTTAAATCCAAATGAGTTACAGGATTAAATGGGTTCGGATAGGCTGGACTCAAGGAAAATTCATGTGGATTTAATTCATCATCCACTGCCAATGGTGCCACATAATTATCCGGCGCTTCAGTGGTGAAACGGATTACCCTTTCATCTGCTAAGGGAGCAGCGCCCGGTGCATATACATTGTTGAATACGTACTGAAGCCCATAATTCTTGGTTGGGGATTCGATTCCCACAGTGGAATAATTTTTCGTTACATCCACATCTTCCACTTCGAGATATTGGAAATCAATCACGCCGTTGCCACTTTCCGTGGGCATGGCATTTTGATCATATAAAATGATCTCAAATGTTTCTTCTGTTACCTCATCGTACCCATTCAGGGCCCGGGACCATTCAATGATGAATCGTCCATTGGCTTCATCATGCCAAGTGTAAACATGGATCCACACATCAATGTTGCCATCATTATTTGTGTCTATTGTTTCAAGATCATCAGAAAAGGGTGCCAGCATTGCTTTCGGTCCCATATACATGGGAATGGACATATTCCAAAAATAATCAATATAACAGGGGACAAAGGATGTCCAGCCGTTGGAACTGACCGTTATCTGATTATAATCAATGCCGTGATATTTGAAGGTATACGGCAATTCAATATCTTCATGGTCATCATCATCCATCTGGTAATACGTGCCATTGCTACCGCCATGAGCAGGATCCAGTTCGACCCAATCGAAAGTGGGTGTTTGTTCAAATCCTGCGTCGGTGTCATCATAAGCCCAATAGCCGTAATTATTGGGTGCGACAGGAATATTATCAGATGGCGGTTCAATATGGATCGGGACTTCTTGACTAAATAAGGGGTGATCATCTTTTAGAAATTCCACCAATAATGTAATGTCGCTTCCGTAAGAGACATCACCAATTCCTAAATCAGCATAATAGGTGAACAATTGTTCTTCAAAGGCTGCAATAGATGTTACAGGAACAGAATTATCATCATGCGGCCCAATGATACAATCAGTGGAATCATTCATACAAGAGATATTGACCCAAATATCATTATACGCAACATTCGAATAACTTTTAATGGATAAAACAGGCTCAATGGTTGAATTTGGTGTAACAGAAGTATTTTCAAATGAAATATCGAAAACAGGCAATTCAAATTCTATTGCAAAATCGCCTATCTTGCTACCATTTGATTTTTCCACTTCTCCATCAACAATATTCCCATAATGAGGCCCATAAAGTACCGCAGGACCAATATCAGAGATAATGATCGTTTCACCGACATTCATTGCTGGGAAATCAAGATCGTACGTAATGGGTGGAACAGGTGGATCTCCTATTATTCTTAATAAACCTGAGAAACTACCTGTTTGGTTCCCGGATACGTTTTCCACCGAAATTGAAAAATATAATTCTTCACCAAATGCTAAATTTCCAGAACCGGTTGCTTGGGTAATTTGTATCTCAGATAAAATATGATCACCTATTGTATCTACGACAGGTTCTATCGCATGCCCTTGGATAAACCCGCCTTTATTCGCATAAATGTCTAATGAGTTTACACCATCAACATTCACATTTGTAACGACCCAACCATCTTCAAGTGTAACACTTTTACCGAGAAATTCATTTCCATTCATTATAGCCACAACAGTACCCCGCACAGGATTTCCATTTTCATTTAGGATTTTTACGCGAACATATCCGTCATTAGCATTTATTTCATTGATCTGAAAAGTGAATTCCTTCGGCGTATTTAAATATACGGGAAGCGATGGATCACCCAAAATATTATAAACGTGGGCATAAAATTCCTGGGCTTCTCCGGGACCATTTTGAGCGGGGAATTCTGTCAATAATCCAGATTGTCCGGCCTGCATTGCGGGACCCAATTCAACCACGCTGTGGTTCAACATAGCATCATAAGTATATGCGTTGATCACGTTGTTGTATTTTGTACTGGTATGGAGATCAGATGGCCCAATAAATGCAACACCGCCTTTGGGCACGGAGGGTGTACCACCGCGGAGAACTGCTTCGGATAAACACGGATCAACATTGTTGGCGAAATCATTGGAGTTACAGACATAACTCATAAAAACCGGTGTGAGCCAACCGTTGTTCAGGTCATTCACATCATCCACATGAAATTCTGGATAATGCCAGCCATTGGCGTCGCCCCAACCGCGATAATTCACAATCCCAACGCCATTATTGATGGCCGGAATAATATAAGGAGCGCCCTGCTGAACCGGTGGATAAAAGACCGTATCGATCTGACTATAGCCATAATCCAAGAGTTCGTCCCGGAGCCAGTACGATGTCCATTTTGGCGTGATGGGGATGGGATAAGAGTTGGAGTAGTTTCCAGCCACGATAAGTCCCCGGCTCAGCCAATCAGAATCGTAAAGAAGGGGATCCGTGGCATATTGTATCGTCTTGGCAATGATCACCGCCAAGTCGGATAAGGAATCAATTGAGAGTCGGCCAATAAAAACATCGGGGATATTATCATCCCCCAAAATATGCGTGTATTTCTGGTCGGATACATCATTATCGGGACCATAATAAAAAGACGGAAATGCCGCGAATCCATCCACATCACCCATTAATAAAACATATTCCAACATGGGATCTTCTGCTAGTTTACTTGCGATAGTAGATTTAATCGCAGGTGCAGATTCACCTGCTTCAGATAATGCGATTACATCCACGTCAAATCCTTGGGAATTCTTGAATGCAACAAAATCGCCGAGATACTGCACGATTCCGTCCGGTACGATAATGAGAAATGTCCCCCGCTGGGGATTGATCTGTGAGGGCAGAATATTATAATTACTCGTTACCATATTGGCAAATGCCAAGGGGATCGGCTGCCCAATGAGTTGGTCTTTTGTTTTACCACGGAAGGACACCCCATCTCCAAAAAGGAGAGAAAATGAAAACAATGTTGGTTGTATTAATTTCCATGAAAATATATTTAAAATGGTTTTACCCTTCCTCTGTTTGGACACACTACAATTGTTGCCATGCTGAGCTTGATGAAGCATAGCTCCACCCAGGATTTTAATCTTCGTCAAACTCTGGGTGACATTGATTAGTTTTTGAGTATGATGCATTTTTTTACGACTTGTTGGTTTGCTGTTTTAACCCGGACAAAAACCATCCCGGAACTTAGGGGACGGCCATTAATATTATTAATGTTTAGATCTATAAATTGTCTGCCGGGAGACAATTTCTTAAGATCAATCGATTTGATTTCCTGCCCGAGAAGATTAAAGATACGTATGGTGCCATCTCCGCCGGGAAAATTAGTAAGATCAATATGAAACTGGCCCTTGGATGGATTGGGATAAAGTCCGTTGATTCTCATGGGAATTTTCGGGGTTTTACCTCCGGCAGTTTCAACCACACCAAGATATTCATCGTACCAGGAATACAATGTAAGATCTTGTAATTCCCAGCCGCGATAATTCACAGTTTGATCCGGTGTAAATTCCAACCGCACTTTCACTTCATTGAATCCTGTGTCTGTGGTCGCTGTTACATAATCAGTTTCGTAATCTCCCCATCGGTTCCCGGTCCAGGATTTGTATCCAAGAATATTGTTGTTGATATCCCGAATCGACACGACAATGGGATCGTGTTCCCATTCCGTTTCAAACTTATGAGTGACGGTGACAAATATCCTGTTTAAACCGCCGGTAATTGAAATTATTTCAGATTCCATCCATTGGGTTGATAGTATAGAGTCTCCATTATCATAATACAAACTTTCTTGCGAACGAAGTATCACATTTCCTGCCGACCAAGGTCCTTCAGAATTTTCCCAAGGCCATGATTCACTAAGCAATATTCCATCAAAAAAATTATACTCAATGGGGATGGAAATATTATGATCTAAAAAGAATGATTTTTCATAAGGTAACCCCAACATTTTAACCGTGTAGGCTCCTTCTGGTTTTTCAAATATAATATTATCATCTGTATTCATAAAAATTGTGTCATGTCCAAAATCACTGATTAAGATGAAATCACTATTTTCTATAACTAGATCTGGTGGGTGTATTAAATCAATATGTAATTCATAAATCGGCGCCGGTTGCAAAAAAATATCTTCCGTCGTCATGCCGCTATTATTTGCCACTGTAATAATTTCCTGTGGTAAATATCCTTCCGCCCTGATTGATATAGTGTAAGTGCCCGGACCCAAGATTCGTCTATAACGGCCAAATTCTTTTGTGGTCCGCTGTTTTAGAACCAAGCCTGTCTGTTCCATTATTTCAACGATGGCACCTTCGATGGGCTGATTTGTGGAAGCATCATAGACAATGCCCGTAATCTGGGCCGCATCGGCATAATAACCAATCGTTCTATCCATGAGATAAACCATAGCAGGTTTCGTGCGATCAATGGTGTCTTCTATCAATGTACTGTCGGGCTGCAGGTTTGCTGTCCCACATTCCACCAAATACTGGATACAGCCTGTTTCTCGATAAATCCAATCGTGGAGTTTCCCATTTCGGGAGCCGCTATAAACGGATAAATAAGTCCCTGTGCCATCTTCTGTTTCAATTAATCCGGCAAAATGGTCTGCGATTGTTTTCATGATTCCCAAATCCGGAGAATCCTTTGTTTCTTCCCATCGCCAAGAGGTAAACACTTTCTCCGACAAATTGCCTGATCTTGAACTATGCCAGACGATGGAAAAAACAAAATCATTTTCCAATGCCAAGTCCCGAAGCGCAATGGTTTCCCCTTCAGAAAAAGGTTCTTCCCCTTTATAATAATCGTAATGGGAAGCAAAATCGGAATTATCCGGTTCAAGAAACGTATCGCCAAATGTCCAGTTAAAATCAAAATTCCGGTTCAGATCCACGCCATCCACATCGTTGCCGATGGAAGGATTATAATCAAAAATGCCATTGGGATAAGGTCCTTCAGGGGAAAGATCTTTCTTATTTTTCCGGTAACTCATGTCTAAACCCTCGTGAATAACATTGAGCCCTTCAGGATTCGCAGTGGGAACGAGCCAAATCTCCATGAATTGTTTCAAGATGTTCATATGAGAATAAATGCTGTTACTTGGAAATAGGAGATCATTCATAAGATCCAGAACCGTTTCAACACCGAGAACCTCTTCAGCATGAACTTGACCCACAAAAAGAACCCGGGGCTCATCTTCTTTAACATTCACATTATCGGAAATTTTCACGGCAAGAATGGGTAATTGGTCCTGGGTAGAAAAACCAATTGTGTCCACAAGAAACCAGCCATCCAATTCTTCTAATTGATCCAATGAATCAAGAAGCGCATTGATCTCCTGGACAGAATGGTAGCGCTCATCCAAGCCCTGTCCTTTTGCAGGAACTAAGATTAGGAATGATATTAGGATTAGGAGGATTTTTTTCATTACTATATTGTCGATCGTTGAGCCTGTCGAAACGCAAGACAATTGTTTATCGCTCGATACCTTTCGTCAAGCTCAGGATGATATTAATCCTTTACTTTAAGTAAGTAATCTTACCTTTCTCTATTGTTTTGTTTATTATGAATTCATAGAAATAGATTCCACTGGGTGACAATTGCCCATTCATGGATTTACCATCCCAACTGACACGATAATTCCCGCCAAATCCGGGCAGGATCAATTTATCCAGAACAACCCTTCCGATAAGGTCATAAATACGGAATTCCACTGCTTCCTTTGCGGGCATGGCAAAATCAAAATTCACCTTTCCATTAAACGGATTGGGGTAAGCAGCATTCAAGCTGAATTCGGTTGGGAGTTCACAATCACAGTCAGGATCAGTCGCAAGCAATTCACCTTTCATCAAGGTCCGGCCATAATAATTGGCCAAGTCTTCTTTCCCGGAACTGCGATAATCAATCCAATCCAGGAAAAATTCTTGTCCTGAATGATGGGTCACATTCACATTTTGCTGTTTGTGGTAAGCGATACAGATAGGAATTCCATTTACATCGGTGGTCATTCCCTGGCCAATCTTGTAACCGGAGCCGTAAAGATCCACACCATTGATCAATAATGGATCTTCGTTGATGTAACCTCTGCCATCTTCCCAAATGAGGAGGAATTCATTCGCTATAACGGATTTCACCAATGGATTATAATTATTCAAAGAGTCATTGACCACTGATGTGAACTGGATGGATTCACCCACAAGATTTCCATTTTCAAGATCTAAAACTTGTCCAAAGATTTCAAAATTTTGTCCATTACGGAAATCCTCCCAAACTACGAGGGATTTATTATGTTCTTCATTGAGATCGAAGGAAAAATTTGTTTGATCATTTTCCGCATCGGAAATAATGATACCACCCTCATCCCATAACTTATTTCCATCCCAATCAATGGCCTGGGCATAAATATCTGCAAAGTTTCCCATTTGAATCCAATAACAAATAATTCCACTTTCTTCATTAATCATTTTTATCTGAAGCTCACTGGAAGAAGAATAGGGATCACTTAAATTGACACCGGCAGGATTCCAGCCAATTGCAGGATTGCCATCCGTGTCAATTTTTAAGTATTTTATGATCTTGAGGGTTCCGGATGGAAGCCATTGCTCATTGAACCAGAAAATCATTAAATGATCATCCGGTGTTGGAATCACAGCCAAGATGTAGTCATCGTTACTTGCATTCACCAACTCGACACCTCCAGACTCAAGCAATTTATTTCCATCTGCATCCAGTTTCTGGTAAAAAATATCGTAGGACCATAATCGGTTTTCAGACCAAAAGCAGGCTAAGCCATCTTCCACCGGAATTAAGGATGATACCCGCATATCTACAACAGGAGTCAAAGCCACACCAGTGGAATCCCAAAGATTGTTCAACTGATTATCCATTTTATTGAGCCGGATGAATTTTGGTGAAGAAGAACCATCGAATGTTGCGGAAAATATTCCTGCTTCGGATTGTGTAATAACAGGCGTAGAAAAATCAATTTCCTGGGATGAATTATCACTAAACGTTAATTGGACTCCATTCTCCATCTGAACAATGCCATTTGTTATTATCGTCCCAAAAATTTTCTTTGTGGCACGATTATCCTCCCAGGTAAGAAAAAAGTCTTCATCTCCTTTTCTGAAATTGTTTGTGTATTTAACATCTCCATCCAACCCTACCATGGCCGTCAACCCACCATTGTCCCATTCCGGGGTGGGTCCGGAACTCAATTTTTGTATTTTTAAATCAATGCTGCCCGTTCCCTGGTCAGCATAAATGATGTAAAGTTCACCTTCTGAAGATCTGATAATATTTGGAGAAAACTGGTAACCATTTGCGCTTGAAATATTTAAAATATCTCCTGGAAAAGTTCCATCTGGCTGAATATTTTGATACATGATTTCAATTTCCGGAAAAGTTCCTCTTTCCCAAACAATATTCAAATCTCCATTGTCACCTGCTGAGAACCGTGCACTGAAATCCCGTGAACTGTCGGGATCAACTTTAATACCATTCCCCCAAACACGATCACCACTGGTATCAATCTTTTGTAAATATTGGTCACCATCGGTTGATTCATCTCTATAATCTGTCCACTTTACAAACACTTCTCCGGCGGAACTCCTTTTTACCCTGGGCAATGCTTGTGTTGAATCATGATCAGAAATAGGTCTTTCAGCATCGAAAACAAGCCCAACGTCATCCACAAATTGGTAGAATATTTTGGAATCTGTACTCCCCTTTTTCCAAGTGACGAAGGATGTTTCACCATTCATAAACGTTACCCGTGTTTTTGTTTCCTGGTTTGTCGTATTGGCAATGGGAATGCCATTCTCTTGAAATAAACCATTCATACTTAGGTCCAATCTTTGCCCATAAATATTTGCATTTTCACCTTCACGATAATCAACCCAGGCAATAAATGCCTGATTATTCCCGGCGTATTCAATGGATTTTGCATTTTGGTTTCCACCTTCAGCCACAATGGCTACACCCGATCCTGGCGCAACTATTTCATGATCTGCAGAAACGTGGGTGCCATAAATATCATCATTAATGCCGCCTCGTTTGTCCTGCCACGTAACAAATACGCCTCCGAGACTATCGGTACACATGTTGATGGTAATTTGTCTCCCCGCAACCTGGGCCAAGGCAATCCCGTTTTCATCCAGGAGGAGATTTCCGTCTGAATCTAGATGTTGAATAAAAATGTCACCTTCTGCGTCAAACCGATAATCGACCCAGCCAATGAAAACACCACCGTCGCCGTCAGCGATTGCCACAGGATCTTCCTGCCTTCCCGGAAGGTCGGTTACAACGGCACCCGTTGCACCCCAAAGAAGGTCACCCTCCTGGTTCACTTTATGAGCGAAAATATTTCTCATACCAAAGCGTGTATCCGACCAGACAAAGATCGCTTCACCTGAATTTCCCGGTGCGATAGTGCGATACCATTCAATATGCACACCCTGGCGAATGGGAGCACCGTCTTCAGAATCGAAACCGGATGCAAATAAACTTGAAATGAATAAAGCAGGTATAATGACCTTTTTCAATTTAAAATTCCTTTTTCTATCAATTGTTCACTTCGGCAAGCTCAGCGAACGAATCATTTATTGTTCAATGGTTATGATCTGCAATCCTTCACGAGAGCAGACCAACAATTTTTCTCCCCAGAATTGGGTTTTGTACACATATCCAATGTCAAAGATCCCTTTTTCAATGGGCTGCGACGGATTGGTCACATCGTACAATGCAATACCTTTTGTTCCCAGTGAAAGAGCGGCTATATTTCCTTCAACTGAAATGTGATCTACAGTTAAACCTTCGGCAAAATGAATAATTACATCATGATTAATAACATTATTAGCCGAATCAACTTCCATTTCATCCAAAGGAATATAGAATGCACCATAACTCCCAGATGAAACATATAAATTATTTTCATCAATTAATTTTACTGATTGAACCGTCCCAATCAGATCAATCGAGTAATGAAAAATCGGGTCTGTGTCAAAGGATTCTATTTGCCAAGATTGAATACCTAATTGACCAACACCAATGATGATTCTACTGTCGATTTGATCAATACTCGAAGGTACAGCATTAATGTCTAATTCACTTCCATTAGAAGTAGAGTCTGTATCCCAGTACGGGATTCCCCACACTTCACTACTTTCAATTATTTGCCATTTTAAATGATGATGTTTTTTTTAATAAAAGTAATAAAATCGTTGTTTCTATTGACACATACATTGAAGGAAAACACTTTGTAAATTTTAAAAATCCAGGATTTGTTATAAAAAAAATAATTAGATCTTCTATTTCTGATTTAATCTGCAAAGGTTCTACTCCAAAATATTACTTCATATCTGCCTCAGGAAATAAAAAAACATTTACTAAAAGCAATTTATTAAAAATTAGCAAATCATTTAAAGAAGAACAAAAAAAATACAATATTAATTTAGGAGGAGGTGACACAGTTTATTCTAATAAACTAAGCTTTACGGTTACAATTATTGGATTTGCTAAAAAAATTGTATATAGAAACAAGTCTAAACTTAATGATGA
>ENA-ORDI01000191-ORDI01000191.1-marine-metagenome-genome-assembly--contig:-NODE-191-length-43598-cov-4.936881_pt1 | contig 43598 bp, 39 predicted proteins | sample MGYA00248628_ERZ508525 | MGnify/ENA primary metagenome ERZ508525 (study PRJEB26195, sample SAMN05422138) | marine metagenome | isolation source: East of Porto Seguro, South Atlantic Ocean | place... | reverse complement strand
TTATTGATTTCCATGATGGTTTTTTTACCATTTGTTTTTTCCATGACCATTTTCCCCGGAGTGATAAATCCATTTTTCTCAATGAAGTTAGAAATAGTCAGTGTTTTTTCTAAGTGCGATTCTTCAGAATAAAACTCAATTTTCCGGATTTTCCAATTTTGGGTATTCACCCAAATTTTTCGTGAATGATAGACACTCTCCGTTTTGGGCCACGCCATAATGACCTTGCATAGTTGGCCCCTTATGAATTCTGTGCCAATAAGCCTCAGAGAATCCTGCCCTGTTTTCCTGCTTTCCAAGTCTTCATAAATGAAATCTGTCCCCATGAAGGATTTGCCTTTTTCTTTCGCTTTCACTCGTTTGGCTGTTTTGAGTTTAGGCAGGAAAAACCATTGATCTGTTTTCCCATTCCGGTGCACCCAACTCAATAAACCCGTTCCTTTCACCGTAAACGGTTTTTTAAATCTTGCCAGTGATTTAGATTTATATTTTCCTGTATCATAGTTTTTCTGATACCGTGTGAATTCACGCACTTTCACTTTTTCTTTCCCACGTTTCACGCGAACAATTTCTAATTTAATATCTGTAATGGACGACTTTGGTTTCGGAGATCCTAAAACTCTTCCCATGATTTCCAATGCAGACAGATCCTGAGCGATTGCGGAAGATAAAAGAAAAATGAAAATGAAGAATTGTTTATTCAGGTTCGTTTTCATGGGGTTTAATAAAAAATAATGAAAGAGGCGTGAAAAGAATACTAACCAGTGATATAGTCAAATAATCCTGGCGATATTTCAATTCATAATACCCTGCGACCTGGAGACAAATAAAAACGTATCCAATCAGGATAAAATCCAAATAAGTATCGATAAAATGAGAGAAATATTCGGGGAAAGAACTCCATTCAATGGGATTCTCAAACCCTGCGGATCCAATACCATAGACCATGAGAAATCCTGAAAGGAGTAATAACATGCTACTCAAGGATTTATCTTTTTGTTCTGTTTTCATCGATATAAGAATTTAGGATTTATTAAACTGGTGAGGGCAGGTAAGGTAGCCAATGCGCCAAATAAACAGAATGAGATGGATCCCATGACTAAAATGCCAAATATTTGCACCGGAACAAAGACTGAAAAAAGCAGGGCAGAAAATCCAACAATAACGGACAATCCGTTAAAAAGAATGCCCTTCCCAGAGATCAGTAATGTATTGGCAATGGCATCATCCAATGAATCGCCTTCCCGGATATGATCTCTCAAATGCCATAAAAAGTGGACGGTATAATCCACACCAACACCCACCAAAATTCCCGTTAACATTGATGTTGTCATGTTTAAGGGAATATCCAAATATCCCATGAGTCCAAACATCATAACCACGGAAGCTACCATGGGAAGCGTGGCTAAAAGTCCACCTGTTATGGACCGAAAGACGAGTGTCATAATAAATAAAATAATTAAAATGGAAAAACAAAGACTTATCAATTGCCCACGTAAAACCATTCGGGTCAAAACGCCCAGTAATGCTGCACCACCCGTGAGTTCCATGGGTGATTCATCATAGAAGTTGGCTTGAATAAACTGTTCTGTATCATCCACAATCTCAGCGATGGTGAATGTTTGTACTTCTTTGAGTCTTAAAAAAACCTGGGTAAAAGAAGGCTCTTCCATGTCATCCAGAATCAAATCAAAATCATCGCCATCCCCTGTTATGGAATACAAAAACATGTATTGTGAAATCAGTTCGCGATCATCGGGAATAATTTCATAGGCAGGATCGCCACCATTAAACCCGGCATTCATTTTCTTTATTACATCCACAATGGAATAGGACTTGGTTACAATCTCGTGTGTTTCCTTGATATGGTCTGTGAGCATCTCAATATTGTGCAAAGTTTCAGGATCAAAGATGTCGCCTTCCACCAGGATATGCATTTGTGTCGAGCCACCGAACGCCTCATTGATCTTGGTATTGGCGACTCGTAATCTGGAATCGTTAGGAAAATAATGAACTGGGTTCGTATCCACTTTTAAATCATTGATGCCCATAGATAACCAAACACCCACTGAAAATAAAAGTATCAGAACAGGAATCCTGAATTTGGTAAATGCCCGGCCCATTCCCACTAAAAATTTATTAATCCCTGAAAAACTGTCTTTTTTGTTTAAATAAGTTGGGCGTGGCACGAGAACCAAAACAGCGGGGATCAGGAGAATACTTAACAGGAATGCCACCAGGATTCCGAAAGAGATCAACAAACCCATTTCCCGGGCTCGCGGCAAAACATGGAATAAAAGACTTAAGAAACTGATCATAGTTGTCAGACCTGCCAGAAATATTGGAACACCCAATTTGCGGATGGTTTTACGTAAGATACTCCCTCGAGTGGCTTCCGGATCCAATATAGAGAATTCATAATAATGGGAGATAATATGAATACCATAGTTATTCGCAATAGCGATAAGCATAATTGGGATTAATGTGCCAATGAAAGCCACGGACATATCCAACCATCCCATGATCCCAAAGGTCCAAAGAATTGAGAATCCCACCACGAAAAAGGGCAGGAAAACACCAGTCCAACTTCTAAAAAAAATCATTAAGAGCAAAATTCCTAACCCCAGAGCAATGGGTGTAAAAACCCGTAAATCCCGCTGCATATATTCAATTACAGTGGCCCTTGTGATGGGCAGACTGGCGACATAGAAGTGCTCCGGGGAACTGAACCGGTTCACCAGTTCAAATACTCTTTTCCGGAACTCAAATTCATCATATTCAAAGGAAGATGTGATTTGGCCGATGAAACACAACTTATTAAAATCATTCGAAACCAAATTCCCAACTATTCCTGATTGCTTCAGTTTAGATATCAATTCACTTTGACCGGCAGAATCATCAGGGATGTCCACCAACAAGGGTTCGATTACAAAACCATCCTCTTCCGGTAAAATGTGTTTTTGGGTAAAAATAGATGTAACCTTACCGATCAGTTCAATGGATTCCAATGAATCCTGGAAAGCGGATAATTTTTGGAGTGTGGAAAAAGAAAAAAGGCTGTCTGATTCAACTGCCACTATGATAATATCACTTCCCGAGAATAATTCATCCACTTTTTCCATAGAATGAACAATCTTATGATCCCTGGGAAGCATGGATTTTAATCCCGGATCCAGTTCCAGGTTAAAGACCTTCCACCCAAGGATGACAGTAATAAAGATCACACCCGCAATAATTGTCCGCGGGTAGTGAGCATCGAAATCAAATAGTCGTCTTGAGAAATCTCTGATATTCATGGCAATAAAGATTAAAAATTTACAGGATTATACTCTTGAATGGAATCCGTACTACACTCATTCTTCATTTTGTAATTTTCACCATGCCATTATACATTTCACAACTCAAAGGTCCTTTTGTTTTATTCGGGAATGGTGAAATCCCGATCCATAACATTCCCATCAAAATTCTCAAAAGCGCCGGAACGATCCTGTGTATCGATGGTGGTGCAGATAAACTTGTAGATCTCGGACTTCACCCTAATCTCATTTTAGGTGATATGGATTCTCTCTCATTTGCTCGCGAAAGTTATAATTGTGAATTAATCAATTTAATGGATCAATCCAAGACCGATCTGGAAAAAAGTCTGGATTGGTGTTGTGAAAATGGGATCACTGAATTATCCCTGGTTGGATGTTCCGGTGAACAAGATGACCACAATATGGCCGCCCTTTGGACGGTGGTATCCTATTACAAAAAAATGAAACTTATCTTTTACTCAAATTATTCTAAAATTAAATGTGTAAAAGGAGATGCCAAGATTGGCTCATTTCCCGGGCAAACTATTTCGATTATTCCTGCAAAAGATAATGTCGAAGTCAACGCTGATGGATTAAAATATCCCATCAATAAATCAATTTTAGAACCGCCTTCTTTCGGCACAAGAAATTCGGTTATAGGTGACCATTTTTCCATTCAAACAACTGGACCAGTTTGGGTTTTTTTGAATTACACTGAATGAGTCATTTCCATTTTCTTGATTGGGCGATTCTTGCCGCCTATGCTGCCGGACTGATCTGGATCGGAATATTCCGGCTGAAAGATCAATCGGCGTCACAGGAAGAATTTATTTTAAGTGGTCGTCGATTAAGTCTCGGTGGATTTGTAGCAACTTTGGTCACCACATGGTACGGCGCTATTTTGGGTGTGGGTGAGAACACATTTCTATATGGAATCCAAACCTGGTTCATTTTTGCACTACCTTATTATGGATTTGCTTTAGGGTATGCAATTTGGATTGCACCCAAAATTAGAGAAAAAAAATTCCTTTCCATTCCGGATCATTTCCGATCAACTTACGGCGAAAACGCAGGGATTATTTCTGCATTATTCATCACTTTTTTGGCGAGCCCAGCTCCTTACATATTAAGTATGGGAATTTTACTTCAATTTCTTTTCGGAATTACCCTTGGCGTTGCATTATTAATCTCAACCATTTTCAGCGTGATCTATGTATGGAACGGTGGATTTTCCGCGGTGGTGAAAACAGATATTCTTCAGTTTATTTTGATGTTTGTCGGATTCTTCCTATTGATTGGATTTTCATGGAATGAATTTGGGTCACCTGCTGTTTTGATAAATTCCATCCCAGAATCGCATTTGGATCCATTAGGCGGGAATACAGCCCAATATGTTTTGGTTTGGTTTTTTATTGCAGCCTGGACTTTCGTTGATCCGGGATTCTACCAACGATGCGCTGCTGCAAAATCACCCGAAACAGCTAAGAAGGGTCTCCTGATTTCCATCGGATTCTGGGCTGTTTTTGATTGTCTTACAGTATTAAGCGGACTCTATGCCGTGGCGTTGATCCAAACCGATCAACCGTTACTTTCATTCCCTTTGTTAGGGACTCATATTTTACCAATTGGCATTTTCGGACTATTTATCACTGGAATTTTGGCAACCATTATGTCCACCATTGATTCCTTAAGTTTAATCAGCGCTATTACATTTGGACGCGATATTCTTTGGCGAATTCAGCGACCCCAAACAAATTCTAATCCGGTTCCCTTGGTGCGGAAGGGATTGGTTATTATTTCATTTCTGTCACTCTTTCTTGCATTCGCAGTTCCATCAGTGGTTGGCCTTTTTTATATCATTGGGTCCGTACTCATTCCAGGATTAATTCTTCCTTTTGTCATTACATTATGGAATGAAAAAATATCACTTTCTGAACGATTGGCAAGCCTGTGGATCGTAACACCGGTTGGCGTCTCCCTGGGATGGTTTGGTATTTCACAATTAAGTGGGCAACCCTTTATGGGAATTGAGCCCTTTTATCCCGGGATGGTAATTTCATTTCTATTTTTATTATTCATAATTATCAGGACAAATAATGGCCATTGAAATTGAACGAAAGTTTTTGGTGAAAGAAAAACCATTTCACCTGGCGAAGAAGTCACTCCGAATCCGACAGGGTTATATTGTGAATGACCAAAAACAGGTGATCCGGGTTCGAGAAAAAGGGGACGACTATTTTCTAACCGTAAAGGGAAATAATATTGGCATCTCTCGGCTGGAATTTGATTTCCCTATTTCAAAAGAAGACGCTGAAGAACTCCTGAAACATTTTTGCAAAACTACCATGATTGATAAAACCAGACATTATGTTGAAAACCATGGACACACCTGGGAAGTGGATGAATTCCATGGCGACAATACAGGGTTGGTTGTTGCGGAAATTGAATTAGAAGCAGAGGTTGAACAATTTGAACGACCCGATTGGGTTGGCGAAGAAGTCACATCCCACGAACGATATTATAATATGAATTTGGCAATAAACCCTTTTAAAAATTGGAAACCAAAATAAATTGATAATAGGTTTAAAAACAGATTGAGTCTATTAAAATGAAAGTTTCCTACTTCTTCTTTATTTTTCCAATCCTTGTGTTCGCACAGGTGGATTACAACAATTCGATCCAGCCCGTTTTTGATGAAAGATGTGCCACAGCTTCCTGTCATGGGACTGGATCTGGCGGTTTATATTTAACATCCTATGCCCAGTTGATGGCGGGGACCAGTAATCATGGTCCCGTGGTTATCCCCGGGGACGGCGAAGGATCGATTCTTGTTCAAAAATTACGCGGTACTGCAGGGTTTGGAAGTGCTATGCCGCCGTCGGGTCCATTAAGTGATGATACCATTGATTTGATTTCATTGTGGATCGATGAAGGAGCAACCGAGGAACCGGTTGTGGGCATTGGAGATAATCAGGATTTCCCAACTGATTTTATACTACACCAAAATTTTCCCAATCCGTTTAATCCAACTACGACCTTATTATTTAACATAAAGAACTCAACAAGTCAGAACAATACGTCTTTGCAAATAGTGGATATAAATGGTCGTTTGGTAAAAACATTGATCCGGGAACACCTAAATCCGGGAAAACATCAAATTCAATGGGACGCCAGTCATCTTCCCAGTGGTGTCTATTTCGCACAGCTTTCAGGTGGTGGAAAAATTCAAGTCATCAAAATGGTCTATCTAAAATAAAAAAGGTTCCATTCGGAGCCTTTAATAAGAAAAACTAACATAGTTTTATTCCATGTCTGATGAATAGTCGCCTTTGGTTGCCAGGCTATTCAGTTTCGCCCGCTTGTAAAACGCATCTTGGGCAACTGGAACATTTTCTTCCTTTCCACGCCACGCATTCAGGGACGGAGCTTGTAAAGCTCTGCCATAGGAATAAGTCAAATTCCATGGACTATGGTTACCCAGAATCTTATTCATGAAATTCAGGCGTGCTGTGGCATTTTCATTACTTTGTCCGCCGGATAAAAATGCAATTCCCGGGACAGCAGAGGGGACACAGCGTTTCAGCACAGTGACAGTCATTTCTGCCACTTCGTCAATGGATGCTTGCTCTGAACATTTATACCCAGACAGGACCATATTCGGTTTTAAAATCATACCTTCCAAAAGGACATTCTGTCCATAGAGTTCATAGAAAACGGAATGAAGCACTTCTTCGGTCACAACAAAACTATCTTCAATGGTATGGCTTCCATCCATGAGAATTTCCGGTTCAACAATGGGAACGATTCCATTTTCCTGGCATAGTGCCGCATATCGTGCCAGGGCATGAGCATTCGCTGCCACACAGGTACTGCTAGGCTCGGTTTCACTGATGGTGATCACGGCACGCCATTTTGCAAACCGTGCGCCCAATTCAAAATACTCTTTTAACCGTGCATCCAAACCATCCAATCCTTCTGTGACCTTTTCACCTTCAGTACCGGGCAAGGGATGGGCGCCTTTGTCAACTTTGATTCCGGGGATTACATTTAGATTGGTTAAATATTCGGGAAATGGTGTCCCGTCTTTCACAGTTGATTGACGAATTGTTTCATCAAATAGTATCACACCGCTTATGAATTCTTCCATACCTGATGTGGTAAAAAGCATATCCCGGTAGGCATTCCGATTGGCTTCCGTGCTGTCAACACTGATCGAATCAAACCGTTTTGTACAGGTAGGTGTACTTTCGTCTGCCGCCAAAATTCCACGGCCTTTTTCCACCATGGTATTTGCTATTTCTGGTAAACTATTCCAACTCATTTTATCTCCATTTATTTAATAATTATTGTCCAATTTCTTTTAGCATGGATTGATACCAATCCGTATTCACATCAAATGGTTTCCCACCTTTAATGCGTTCAAATTCAATCAATCTTAATTCTTGTCCATGATCATCATCCAGTCCAGCCACACCGCTTTCCCCAGTGGTGGCTTTATCCGCCCCGAAAAATGCGGATTGCTTGATCAATTCCAGATCTTGTTCATTCGATTTTGCTGATCGTGCAAAGTATCCACTTTTCTGAACCAGAACTTTTTCTGCATCCAGTGCTTTTGCGAACTGTTTTGCAAACCATTGTCCCGGATTGATCTCATCCAACCGTACATGGCTAAAGGCATCCCGCGGTACTTCTTCTCCGTTTGATTCCATTTTGCGGACGATGGTCTCCAGTCCCGCACCTTCGCTCAAGAAAATATTCACACCGTCCTTTTCATCCATCCGCTTTTTCAATCTTTCACATTCAGTATTAAAATCAAAATCTGTTTCTGGAATATAGACCGCATCAATATCCCATTTTTCCTGATTGATCAGTAATTCTGGAAAGAATGTTCGTTTTTTCAATCTTTCTCTATAATCAAAAGCAGTGTGAGCCGTAAGCCAACCACAATTTCGTCCCATGACTTCATGAATAATCAACTGCCTTGTGCTGGTTGTATTTTCGTTGGCGATATTTTCAAAAAAGATAGCGCCCTGTTCTGCAGCTGTCCAGGCGCCCAAAGTTTGGGTAATGGGGTAAACATCATTATCAACAGTTTTTGGCAAGCCGACCACAGTGAGATCGTACCCATTTTCCTTCAGGTAAAATGAAAGTTGGGCAGCCATTGTATTTGTATCATCACCGCCAATAGTGTGCAAAATATCGATTTTGTCTTTCACCAACTGGTCCGCTGCAATCTTGAGCGCATCTTGTCCTTCCGAGACATAACCCCGTTTCACACAGTCATCCACATTGGTCAATTTTACCCGACTGTTTCCAATGGGACTCCCGCCAAAATCATAAAGCGTTTCATAATTTGATTTCACAGATTCAGGAAATGCAATTGATTTCCCCAAAAGCAATCCACGATACCCGTTCAGGTAACCAATCATGTTAGCATGGGGTGCGATCGAATTATATTTCTCGATCAGGGCACCAATAGAAGATGATAGACATGGGGCATTTCCGCCGGCAGTCAGAAAGGCTATTTTCATAAAATAGAAATTATTTGTAGATAATTAAGCGCGAAAATTAAAATAGAACTCGTAATACACCTACTGGTTCTATTTTAAATAATAACTTTTTTTATCAAAGTTTTGAGTAAAATTGTCATCAATTTTTAAACTAATTACTAACTATAATATGGAAAATATTCTCTGGACACCTGACCACCCTGAAAAATCCCAAATGGCTCAATTCATTCACCGGGTCAATGAAATCTATGGTTTAGAAATAAAATCTTATGATGAACTATTCAATTGGTCAGTAAATCATATTTCAGAATTTTGGGAACAGATTTGGGATTTTTCCGAAATCAAACATTCGATCCCCTATACAGAAGTGGTCGATGATGACAAAAAAATGCCCGGTGCAAAATGGTTTTCAGGTGCCAAACTGAATTATGCAGAAAACCTGCTTCGATATCGGGATGACCATCCTGCAATCCACTTTAAGGGTGAAGGTCAACCGGTTCGATCCCTGACCTATCAAGAATTATTTGTTGAAGTTGAAAAGTTGGCGCATTCTCTTCGGGAATTTGGTGTACGAAAAGGAGATCGCGTTTCCGGATTCATTCCCAATATTCCAGAAGCGATTATTGCCATGCTGGCTTCTGCTTCCATTGGGGCAATTTGGAGTTCTTCTTCACCGGATTTTGGAATCAAAGGTGTCCTGGATCGATTTGCACAAATCGAACCAAAAATCATTTTTGCTGCAAATGGGTATTTTTATAATGGGAAAACATTCGATTCTTTAGACAAACTTCAGGGGATACTGACCAATCTTCCCAGCGTTGAAAAGGTTGTAGTCGTGGGCTATACCAAAGAAAATCCTGATATTTCTCAAATTGAAAACGCTATTTTATACTCTGATTTTACCTCGAAGTCTCCATATCCATTGGAATTTGAACAACTTCCTTTCGATCATCCACTTTATATCATGTACTCATCCGGGACAACCGGGCTTCCAAAATCCATTGTTCACTCAGCCGGCGGCACGCTGATTCAACATATGAAAGAATTGCAACTTCATTGCGATTTAACTCGAGACGACACCATTTTTTATTTTACAACCTGCGGATGGATGATGTGGAATTGGCTGGTTTCTTCTCTTTCTGTAGGTGCCACTGTGGTTCTGTTTGATGGCTCGCCTTTCCACCCGAATGGGAATGCCATGTGGGAGATGGCAGATGAGTTAGATATTACTGTTTTTGGCACAAGTGCCAAATTTATTGATGCTTGCAAAGATGCGAAAATTCGCCCGGTTGAAGCGATAGACCTGACATCCCTCCGTACAATTTTATCCACAGGATCGCCGCTCGTTGACGAATGTTTTGACTATGTGTATAAGCATGTTAAACAGGATGTACTTCTCGGATCGATCTCCGGTGGGACTGATATCATTTCCTGTTTCGCCTTGGGAAATCCAATGCTCCCTGTCGTTCGGGGTGAACTCCAGTGTCGCGGACTGGGCATGGATGTCCATGCTTATAATGCAACAGGCCAATCTATGATCAATGAAAAAGGTGAATTGGTTTGTATCTCAGCATTCCCTTCCATGCCGATCCATTTTTGGAATGATCCGGAGGGTATCAAATACCAGAATGCGTATTTTGGGACTTTCCCCGGAATTTGGTATCACGGTGATTTTATTCGTCTGTCTCAACATGGCGGAATCAAGATCTTTGGACGCAGCGATGCTACACTGAATCCCGGCGGTGTCCGGATTGGAACAGCAGAAATTTATCGTGTGGTGGAAGCAATGGACTTTGTGGAAGATAGTCTGGTGATCGGACAGGAATGGGAAGGTGATCAGCGTGTAATTTTATTTTTAAAAATGAAGGACGGTTTTATACTGAGTGATGAATTGATTGTGGAGATCAAATCCCAAATACGCTCCAACTGCTCACCACGACATATCCCGGCTAAAATCCTTGAAACAAAAGGGATTCCTTATACCATCAATTTAAAAAAAGTCGAAATAGCCGTGAAAAAAATTATCCAAGGGGAAGATGTGTCCAATCGCGACGCATTGGCCAATCCGGAAGTTTTAGACTATTACCGGGATATTCCGGAATTACAATCTTAGTCCAGCCGATCTAACACACCCAGCAAATCCGCTACTCGATTGGAGTAACCCCACTCATTGTCGTACCAATTCAACGTTTTAACAAAATTCCCATCCACGACCCGTGTGAATGGCGCATCAAAAATGGATGAATGGGGGTTTCCAATAATATCTGTAGAAACCACCGGCAACGTTGAAAATTCCAATACATTTTTTAAGGGTCCTGTGGTTGCTGCTTCCCGAACGGCTTCATTCACATCATCAACGGTTACATCTTTTTCTAATAGAATATTGAAATCAACCACAGATCCGTCCGGGACAGGAACGCGCATGGCGATACCATCCAACTTTCCATTTAGTTCCGGTAGGACTTTCCCCACAGCGCGTGCGGCTCCGGTTGTGGTTGGAATTACATTCTCTGCGGCCGCACGGCTCCGGCGCCAATCTGAATGGGGTACATCAGCCAATCGTTGATCATTCGTATAAGCATGAATCGTATTGATCACACCCAATTCAATGCCAAATGAATCATTCAACACTTTCGCCATGGGTGCCAAACAATTGGTGGTACAGGAAGCATTGGAGACAATCCTGTGTTCAGGTTTTAATCCATCATCGTTTACACCCAACACGACGGTGTAATCAATGTCATCTTTCGCTGGGACCGTTAATACTACCCGCTTTGCGCCGGCCGATAAGTGGTTTTCAAGTTGGGCTTTCGTTCGAAAAATTCCGGTGGATTCAATGACAATATCTACACCCATTTCTTTCCAGGGTAAACTTGCAGGTTCTCTTTCGGCTACCAGTTTTACGGATTGACTTTCTGTTTTAAGAATATCACCTTCCAACGATAAGGTTTCAGGGAATCGTCCCATAACGGTATCGTATTTCAAAAGGTAGGCCAAGGCTCCCTTATCAAAAATGTCGTTGATAGCCACAACATCCACGTCCGGTTTTGAATTTAAGATTCGGAATACAGAACGGCCGATGCGGCCAAATCCATTAATTGCGATTCTCATGCTTCATCCTCCAACGCCGCATAGGCATCAATCATCTCTAAAATTCGTTTTGAAAATCCCCAGCCGTTATCATACCAGCAAATGGTTTTCAACAATACATCTTTTGTAGTCATAGTTGCCTTGGCATCAAACACCATTGTCTCTTCCCTGCCACTTACATCACTGGAAACAATGGGATCATCGGTGAATCCAACAATTCCATTTAGAGATGAATCAGCATACTGCTTGACCGCTGCATTGGTTTCTTCCACCGATGGCATCGTTTTCAATTCCGTTGTGAGATCCACGCAAGAGCCATTGGGAACGGGAACATTGAAGGCAATGCCATCCAATTTCCCTTTGAATTGCGGCATTATTTCTTCAACAATTCTCGGTGCAGACGATGTATTCGGGATAATATTTTCAACTGCTGATCGGCTTCTGCGGAGATCTATCCCCACCGCATCCGCAAGGGGCTGGTCTGATGTATAAGCATGAACTGTGGTCATCATAGCTCGTTCAACACCAAAGGATTCATCCAATATTTTTAACATGAGTGCCAGAACCTGGGTCGTGGAAGAGGTTGTGGAAATAATTTGATCTGAGGCTTCAATGGATGATTCGTTGATCCCAGGAATGACATATCGATCTATAATTTCTCGTGGATTTCGACTGGTAAAAACACGTTTAGCACCGGCATCTATATGGAGAGCAAGTTCAGATCGTTTTAAAAAACGCCCGGTGGCATCGATCACCACATCCACGTCATAGGCGTCCCAAGGAATGGTGCCAGGTTTTCCACCACTAATCACACGGACACGTTGACCATTTACAACCAAATGGTTGCCATCCAAAATGACTTCATCTTTCATGGCACCATGGATTGAGTCCCGGACGAGCAAATAATGAAGGGCTTCCACAGATCCAAAATCACTGACCGCCACAAAATTATAATTGGGATTATCGTAGCCTAATCGAAAGATATTTCGACCAATTCGACCGAAACCAAATAAGGCGATGTTTACGGGTTTGGTCATATGTTATTTTTTCTTTTCAATTTCAAGACCAAAGTTAATTTAATAAATCCCAATCAATAACAACCATTTGAGTTATTAATTAAAAATAATTTGAACTCGTATATGTTGTCACTCGTAATAGGTAGTGTAAATAACAAAAAGGGAAATACCATGAAAGAAACAAATAAAACAAAATCAACTGTAGTTGTCGGCACATTGCTCGCAGGCACAGTTTTCATTTTATCGGTCACTTTTCAACATTGGCCATCGAATGAAATTGTATCAGCATCGGTCGTTGATAAAGAAATATCCAAAAACATGGACAACGTTGAACCTGAACTAAATTCAAATGAATATGAGGTGGGACTTCAGATGATCGTTGTAGAAGAAAATATCACCGAACCGATTGAACTCCTCTTTACGGATGCATTTAAACAGGCACGGGAAGCATTTGGTCCGGGGCGCACCTTTGTTTGGGAAGGGAATCTCTACACAACAGATCGTGCAGACGATGATGAGTTAGATTCAGTTCAATTTGTCTTAGATACAACAATACAAGAAACAACTTCAGCAGGTGATATTGAGGTCGCACCTTAACCCACAAAACCCCCTCCGCTGCTTGTCTATCGTTTTCGCCATCAGGCGAATTAGGTGGAGGGGCTTTTGTTTAATCAGAATAATCCTGGAATCGTTCCCGTGCCTTCAAAAAAGCAAATAACAAAAGAATGACAAATAGAATTCCTATCGTCATATTTTACCCGATTGGCTAAATCCCAATGCACCATACCTGTCGTTTAAAACAATCACGCCATCCATATCCCGGTTAGAGCCAATATAGGCCGTAGGCTGTTCATATTTATTATAGGTCTGGACATATCCATTCTCATCTTTCCCAGTTCCCAGATACAAGGTTCGTTTTTGATCCTGATTATAAGCGGTAATGAATCCGCCATGGCCATCATCCTGAATGGTGATGGAATTCACAACGATGTCCCCAAGATTTCCATTTTCTTCGAAACCCGTCAGTACAAAAAATAAGGCGGTGCTTAATATACCGATCAAAAAACTCTTAAAATCAATTTGCTTCATTTTAACTCCTTATGAATTCAGTATGGTTGGAAGGTCTGCAATTGAATCAATTAATCCGTCAGGATTAATTCCGCTGGACTCAACCATCCCTTCATGATATTTACCGGATTTTACTAGTATACCCGGTATCCTATGATTTTGTGCGCCTTGCACATCATTGATGAGATCATCACCAAACATGACCACATCTTCCGGGGTCAAGCTTAAATCATCCAAGGCACATTGAAAAAATGCTTTATTCGGTTTTCCCACCACATGTGCCTTTTGACCTGTGGCAAATTCCAATGCGACTACAAATCCACCGGCATCCAACCGTAAACCGCTATCTACTTTATAATATTTCCCTTTATGAAGTGCAATGATTTCCGCACCATTCATCACATGCTGAAATGCTTCATTTAATTTTTCAAAGTCCCAATCGTCATAATCTCCGATCACGATAGCTTCAGGATGATCCAGGTTTTCTTCAAATTCCGAATAGTCTTGTTTCAGGTTGTCGGTGATAAAAAAACGGCAGGATGGCGATCCTTTTTTTCGTAAGAAATCGATTCCCACGTATCCTGCAGAGATGATCTCATTTTCAGCACACACCAATCCAATTCCCGATAATTTTTCCTGGAGTGAGGACCGATTCTTAATGGTTGTATTTGTCAGGAACCGAAATGGAATTTTATTTTTTCTCAAATAAATTAACGTTTCAATTGCCCCTGGAAGGGGTTTCCCGGATTGATAAAAAACACCATCCAGGTCAAACAGGAATCCTTTAGCCCTCCTGACCGGTTCCATCCTGTTCTTCCAATTTTTCTTTTAAGTCACTCATCTTTTGGATGGATGGATTACTCCCCAATTCACTGTCATCGTACTCTTTGTGCCATCGTTCTTTCGCATAAAGGATTCTCATGATCAGAATAGTAGTATAGATCAAAAGCAGGCTTATAAAACCCACTACATGAACAGGATTATCCCGATCTACCATTAAGAGTAATACGAAGAGAACGACGGGCATCCAACGGATCAGTTTTTGGATAATCTTTCCCATGGATTCAGTTCAAAGTTTCACTCACAAATGCTAACATTTTTTTTTGTTTGGTCAGGTATCCGAGACGCGCTTCAATATTCACATAGCGCACATTTTGTCGCAATGATTCCCAGGACAAACTTCCGTCATCCCTTTCCGATACCGTATCCTGGAGAACCACGTTGTAGGGTCCATTCGCCAGTTTTTCAAAATCTTTTTCACGGGTGCATAAAATAAAATCTCTGGGGTTTTGTTGTTTTTTGATAGATGTCTTGCGACTGTATTTCAACTCATATTTCACATTGTAGCCGCGAAAATTGTTATGTACAGAAATCAAAACGCCATCCTTATTTGGCATAATTATTTCCAGAAATTGGATCCGATCTTTGTCAATTTCATCTAATGCTTTTTTTAAGGTTCCCGGCGGCCAATAAGGTTTGAATTTTTTTAACGCATAGTAAGACCCACGCCGTGAGAAAATCCGGTTGGGATCGACTCGCGTTTGGAGATAGGGAACCTCGCGATCATCATTTTGGATGAAAAATGCCTTTCCCGGGAAATGACTTATATGATGATCCAATGCCATTTTTGCTGTTTTTTCATCTCCATGGAGCCAAATGTAATGGACCGCTGAATTACCATTTTCTATAAGACTAAAATTTACGCCTGCAAATGTGATTGCTTTTGGTAAGCTATCCTTTTCTGCATTATCAGATCCATAAATGAATGATAAGGCGAGCCCAAAAAGTATAAACTTATTTAACAAGAATCGCCTTTTGGGTTTGGATGAAATCTCTTGAACGCAATTGAATAAAATAAATACCGCTGGGCTGATTGGCTGCATTCCATTGAATTTCATGAATGCCCTGCCCCAATTGTTCATCTACCAACGTTTCCATCAAGCGTCCCAAAATATCGTAAATACGTAGAGACGTTGCCTGCAATGTTTCTCCGTCAATATTAAACCCGATTGTGGTGGTTGGATTAAATGGATTTGGATAATTCGGGAATAAATGAAAACCATTCGTAATCACATTCTGATCCTCGTCAATAGCCAATAATGTATGGCAGTTTTCCAGATCCCAGCCATTTTCAGGATATACAAGAATTGGAGAATTTGGTGGACAATCTTCAAATACATTGTGGTGGGCAAAAATGGGTGTCCAATCGGTGGTATCTAATGGCGGATTCCTGAAAAGGTCATATCCATAATCAGCATAATTGTCATAAAATGAATTTCCTAATGTAATGGAGCCACCAATCTCGGGAAAGGCTGTCTCATCCACATAGATCCCGCCACCAAAATAACAAATGCAGTCACATACACCGGACACAATATTGTCATGGATCTCATTTCCTATGATGAACGGTAACGATTCGCCAATTATAGCAATACCAGCCCCTTCGCCCCCACAACTCCCGGCATTATTATTTCGAATAATATTGCGATTTATGGTTGGACTGGAATTTTCGATCAGGATGCCGCCGCCGGTTTGACTCTCATAACCATTTTCAATGATGAGTCCCAACAAAATCGCGGATTGACCCTGCCCGCCATTCATGGTGACTACTGTGCCCTCCAAATTCCCATCAAGGATTGTTTCAGATACGAGGGATTGGTCAAATCCAGAATATAGAAGCGAAGCGACAGTAATATTCTTATCTAAAAAGTCGATTCGTTCCTGGTACGTCCCGGGACTGATCAAAATAATATCACCATTTTCCGACCACTCTATGGCTCCCTGTATTGAGGTTGTATCTTCCGGAATTCTAAAAACTGACGGACCATTTTCAGAGCGGAAATCCAAAATCATATTTATTAAATACTCGTAATCTTCCGGCTCGGTAGGATCTAATGTTGTGATATTGAATTGATAAATAAGTTCACCTTCCCGGTTTAAAAAATAAATTCTGCGCTGCACAGCACCATAATCGGTCCACACCGGATAGCCATCTGCCTGCACATCTTCCACCCAGGAAAGGATACGGTCATTCACCATTCCGGGAAGATGTTCGTTGTAGGCATCTTTTCCTACACCGATTATTCCAACGTCATCAACACCCATGGATTGGAGATCCAAATGAATCGTATTTAAAAAGCCGAACCGGCTTCTGCAGGTTGCTCAATATTCATGCCCAAAAAAAACAATACAAATATCACCGAGATAATCATCCGGGCCAATGACTTGACCATAAGTACTAGAATTGGGATTTAGGTCTTCCAGATTAAAATCTCCCTGTGCTATTAACGTAGAAACGAGAAAAAAAATACCCAGGAAATTGAGGGTTAAAAATGAATTCCTTTTTTTCATTCTTCTTTCGAATCTTCATCCATGCGATACCACAAGGCGAAACCGAGCGAGCCTGTGATAAATACCACTGCAATAATAAAAAGAATCATTTTTAAGGTCAAAATACTGCTTCCTTTTTCATCCCTGAATTTTAAAGAAATAAGGTAAAAAAGCCATCCTAAAAAATAAGGGGGACAACACCATGGCAACAAGAATATGAAATGATGGAGCAGACATCCAGCAATTAATCTGAACAGGTCAAAAGGACTAAATTTTTATGATTCATTCTTACAATTGATCCGCCAACAGCAAAAGGTTAAAAATATCGTTGGTTCCATTAAAATCAAGATCGCCTGCAGTTTGCTGTATTTCAGTCGGCTCTCCAATTTGAAGGACAAATTGCAGTAATAAAATAAAATCGGCCATGGTTACACTTCCATTACCATCCAATTCCCCAAGCGAATCAAATATTCCGGCAAGATGAAAAGCATTTTCGATACAGACCAAGGAATAGGGAAAGCGGTCGCCGTTTAACACTTCAGTGATATGATCCCCGGGATACACTTGATACGCATGATTAATATTCTCTTCATTCAAAAACTCACTGAAAGAGTCGGAATGATTATAAAAGAGATAATCATCCGCATCACCGCAATCCATGTAAAAACGAATCGATTGATAGGTTGAATCCGGATTGGATTCATAACTTGGTGGCAGGACGATTTCGTAATACATGTCGTACCCCAAAGCATCGCTGTAAAAATAGGATGTGATTGCATCCGCTTTCAGTGTAGAAACGGTGCTAAAAATCAGAATGAGTAAAATTTTTCTCATAAGTCTCATTTAAAATTTAAGAAGTTTATATTTGTTATCCCCAAACCTGAATTCGATCTTTTGGGACATATTCCGCAATTCGATTTTTCAATAATGCTAAAGCCGGCTGTCTTTGGTGAATCGGAACAGTGACTGTATTGGATTCAATAATGTAATCAGAATAATATAAATCTGATCGTGTCTCACGTTTTTTAATGCGCTTGAAATAATCCTTATTCATCCGAAAAACACCCACCGTCACATCCAATAGTTGATCAGCTTTAATTTCTTGAAAAACCGTTTCTATAAAACGGCTATAGGTCTCTTCCCACCCATTCACAAATAAAACCGGATCAAAACATAATCTCACGGGCCATCCTGTTTTCAAGGCATTTTTCAGGGATTTTAACCTACGATGAAGTGGCGGCGCTGTGGCTTCATATTTTTCACAAATAGTATCGGGCGACAGCGTCCAACTCAAGATCACTTTATCGGTTGGTTGAATGTTTTTCAATGAAGAAAAAAGAGCGCTTTTGGTTCGAATCTCAATTTTCAGATTTTCTTGGTTCCGGGCAAATTCTATCCACCGTGAGGCCATGGGAATTATATTTTCCATGGCCATGAGATCCGTATTGTAGGAGATGGAAACGACCATGGATTTTGCAGAATCATCCAAATCATTTAATTTATTTTTTATGGAATTGAAAAAATCTTCTTCATTCACAAAAACGACCAGATTCCCCGATGGATACATGCCTTGTAAAAAACAATAATCGCAATTGTACAGACAATTCAAAATTGGCGTATTGTAAAACACATTGGGTGTTCCGTATTCCTGGACCATGTCCGATGCAGGATATAAAAAGGGCTCTGTTTTTTTCGCCAGGATCAATTTCATGGATGCTTTCTGGAGCTGGAAATCCTGTCGTGGACGATTGAACACATCCTTGTAGTGATCGATCTCCAAAATTTCAGCTTTTGGAAATTTCGACAGGGTGAGTTGGGTCAAAGGATAAACGACGGCATCCTTTTCAAGGTATATATGGGAAAAATTAGGCTGAAAGTTCTGCACAGATATTTTTGAAGATTTGATTTCGGTCTGTTTTTGATTTTGGTTTATCCTGATTGATTTCAGGAAACGGTACGATTTGATTTCGTAGTCTAAAACCTTTTGATCGATGAATAAGTTGTTGCTGCTGGGTTTCGGTTATGGAATAGTGATTGGAAATTGAATGGATCCATTCAAAGTCTGATTTATTCAAAATCGGTTTTTCTGTCGACAGCAAATTTTTAAACTCAGTTATAAAATTTTCAATCTCTTTTAATTTGGATGAAACCAAGCCGGAAACTTTATGGAAGGTAAACTCCACGACATCCAGATCCATAGGGTCAGACACAATTTTTAAAAAAGCCATTCGGTGAACCGGAATATGAGATGAACAAATTTTGAAAATTTCTAATGCTTCCATATCCACCAATCCTGAAAATTTGTTTCCTCCATTTGAAATTCCTTTTTGGACGGTAACAAGAGATTTTTCTTCAAAATTATGTTTAATTAAAATATCAGGATAATAGGATTGTTTAGACGACTCATCTTCAATTTTATGGATCAAATAGCAATACCCAATTTTGGTGGATTTTGGATTCCCTCCTGCAATTCCAATATTAATAAATTGAATTAAATCAGGGTTATTTTGATTCAGAAATGTTTCAATCCTGTTTTTTATATTTTTCTTCCCAACACCAATGCCAACAAGATAAAGGTCATTATTCTTAAATACAGGAAATTGAAATGAAGTATCGCGATTAAGATTGAATTGATCGATCAGGGGCTGGGATTCTGCTTTTAAGGCAGTGAGGATACATTGCATGCTAAAAAATCAAAAGAAGGAGAATCGAATAATCTTCTTTTTCGGTTTATATTTTTTCTTCCATGGTTTTTTGCCTTTCCATGTGAAAAACAAAAACCGCGTTCTCCGCCCCTCCGGACCATACATAAATTGGCTTTCTTTGCCTCGTTTTTCCATATCCAAGTTTATGGATTCAAGCACAAGTTTTTGGATTGAATAGTCAATACGATCAAAATCCTGGTAAACGATATCCCGTCCAAATCTGGCACCGATCAGGTTCAATGTTTTACCCAACAAATAAATGGCAAAACCCCCTCCGACACCAATGGCCATGTACTCGTCGGTCATTTGACCTGCAGCGGATGCACCTGCGGCTGACGCCATGACCAGTGCACCAACAAAGGTACAGGGCTTCCCCAGGAAATAATATGATTTTTCAGCATATCGAACTTCCACCAGACTTTTTATTGGCACGGTCATGAGCACAACCTTGTCCTGCCAAAATATTAATTTTTTCTTTTTAATGGTGAAGTTATTCGATGATGTGAATATATCATTCGTTTTGGTAAACAGCATGATTCGCTGTGGAAATCCAACGGAAAGAATGAGCACCAGCGCAATGATATGTATCGATTTAAAATTCATTAGAATTGGCAGTAGAATTTAAATAAGAGAGCGCAATGCGCTCATCAAAAGATCAACGTCCTTTTGAGTATTATACACTTGGATTGAAATTCTGATATAACGCTGGTTATTCCATTCAAAAAGGGGAATTTCAATTTGATAATCATTCCAGAGTTTTTCCTTTAAGTCGGGCGGCGTTTGGTCCGGAAGTGGCTGCGCCGCCATTTGGCCCAACCAAGTCCCACCTGTAGAGATCGGTTCTGTGTTTAAAACAGCTTGAAATTCTGAATGAGCATCCTGGATGATCTTTCGGCAAGTTCCCTGATTAGACCTGATCTCTTTTTGATAAAAGTCAATGGCAGTAGGCATGGTTAAAAAGGCAGACATGTCTCGTGTCCCCTGCCAATTAAAATCTTGAAGGAATTCAGATGGTGTCGGATCATCACCATTCTTTCCCCAACTTACCACCAGGGGTTTGATCCAACCCTGGTGCTCCTTTTTCACAAAAAGAAAAGAAGACCCTTTGGGGCCACATAACCATTTATGGCAGGCGCCTGTAAAAAAATCACATCCTAATTCATGAATATTTAAGGGTATATGTGCCGGGACATGGGCACCATCAATAATGGTCAAGATATGGCGTTTTTTTGCCATTTTTATAATTTTTTCTATGGGAAAGATTAATGCGGTTGAACTAGTGATCTGGGAGAGAAAAATGACTTTTGTTTGGAGGGTTACACCTTTCCAAAAATCTGCAATGAATTTTTCTTCCGTTGTGAGAGGGATCGGAATTTCCTGCTGTATGATTTTCACATTCGTCTTTTTTCCATACATTGTCCAGGCACGAACTAAAGCACCATATTCATGGTTGGACATGAGTACTTCATCCCCTGACTTCAGATCCAAATTATAAAGAACATTGGTTACGGCTGTGGTGGAATTCGGGAAAAATATGAGTTCATCTTCGTCACACCCCACGAAATCACACAAGGCAATCCTGGAATCATTTAACGCTGAATACACATGATCGGTCATGAATTGAACCGGTTGATTCTCCAATATTCGCTGCCATTCCTGATAATTTTCAAAAACCGGTTTTGAGCAGGCACCAAATGAACCGTGATTCAAAAATGTCATGTCCGGATCCAATAGGAACCAGTCTTTCATTCCATTCATGAAGGGTATTACCCGATGAGATTCAGTTCTTCCGGGGATGCATAATTGGCATCCCAATGGGCCAATTTATTTTCCATGATCTTTCGGTATTGCCACGGCAGGAGTAAAATAAAATAAACCATGGACAGGTATCCGTAAGGCAGCATGGGTGCATTCACATTGGGATTCAATTCCCAGAATGGGAGCGTTCCCTTCTCGTGATGGGCTGAATGGCGGGTGAGATTGAACAACAAATAACTGCTCACTTTATGATTGGAATTCCAGGAATGTTTGGGTTCGATGGGTGTGCCGGAAAGACGTACCAATCCATAATGCTCCAAATAATTTACCGTCTCCAATAGGATCTTTGCCCAAATGACCGAAGCAAAATAAACAATTAGACTGGTGGAGCCACCGAGGGATATGAGTGCAGTCAGGATGGCGGAACGGAAATAAACCTGAATCATTTTATTTTGAAATGAAACAGCGGTTAATCCTTTTTGAGCCAGTCTTTCCGATTCCCATTTCCAGGCATTTTTCAGGGTTCCAATTGTGGACCGAAAAATAAATGAGTAAACACCTTCGCCGCGTCTGGCTGATTCCGGGTCGTTGTAGGTCGCCACATATTTATGATGCCCGTGAACATGCTCGATTCCAAAAGCGGGATCCCATGTCAGAGCCAAAAGCCAGTTGCTAACCTTGAATCCTACTGAATTCTTTTTTCGGTGGACTAATTCGTGCCCTACGACGGTCCCGAACCCACCCATGAAAAGCCCTGAAGAAAGAACAATGCCAAAATAATCCAGATTGGAATAGGATCGCTGCCAACCGGAAAAAAATGAATCTGCGGATAATATTTTGAAAATGATTGCTTGGGTATCACTCATCCCCAAAAGAGTGATATTGAAAAGTTTTATTAAAAGTAAGGGCAAAATAAGATAAAGAATTGGATTCAATTTATTTTCAGCGTTTTGGTATTGGACACGATCATTTCCAAAAAGTGTGTCGCCAATGATCACAAATGCAGAAAACCCTAAAAAGAAAATCCACACGGCAGATGGGTCAAGCCAATCACAGACCAAAAGGCCAAGGAGAATAATTGGGGTTAGACAATATTTCAGCATATCAAAACGGAAGCGGCTTCATTTTTCGGAATCCTGCATAAAATATGAGAACATGAATTATCCCCACTATTTCAAATCCCAGGATATACCAAGGCCAAGCACCCAAAATCAAAGGATTTGCTGCAATTGGCCGCTGGCTAAGATACATATAATTGGCATCCAAAATTTGATTCATCATTGCAATAAATATCAGGATAAATTGCCCTAAAATGACCACAGTCAGCCAGGATTTTTCCCGGATTCGGTAGCCTTCAACAATGGCGAGATAAAAAGCAATCAGAATAATTCCGCCGTGACTCAGGTAATATTCCATGATCTGGTAAGTATCTCCGCCATTGACCAGTTCCGGTGTGAGAAAACTGTGGAGTGCTCCTGGGATGCCCAACATAATCAGAAATTCAAAACCGTCCTGGCTTGCACGTAACATCATAATTCCGGATAGAATTGAAGCGATTCCACACAGATGAAGGGGTAATGAATTCGAGGTATCCCACATTCCAATTTCTGACAGATACCATTGGCGCCAAACCTCACGGGATAACTGCAGTACACCCATGAAGATCATAAGCATTCGCCGCCTGCCCGGTGGAATCCGAATAGCGAGTTGGATGATTCCAACTGAAATTATACTCGCCCAAAAAATGCCTTTCCACCACAGGGCAGACAAGGGTTCAATAATAAAATGATGTTCCATTTAATATTTCTTGGGTAGGAAGTGTAGACCCAAATGAGCGAATGATTCAACCTTCTTGTATCAGAAGGATTTATTTTCTCTTTTTTTATTTTTGTCTTACTGATTAGCAGATATTTTTAAAAGGCTGAAGCCTGAAACCCGTAAAATGGGCATTTCTTGCAATTCTTATGTCAGCTCTTCCGCTTCGCTCCATTGCTAACTCAAGTCTTGCTAAAATCCTGCCCGTAACTGAGACATTACGAATTTTGTTTTTGTGTCTATGCGGTTTTGGTTGAATTTGGGTACGGGGCTTCTTCTGGATTTCTATAAAGTCTTTTCATGATCTGGTTCTCCTAGTAGATCAAAATGTACCAGACCACATAGATCCAGGATAAAAGTCCATGGATAAAAGCCCAGAACACAGATTGGTTTATGTTAAATGAAATAGCCATAGCCATGGCTGACCCAAAGGTCACCCCGGTCTTAACGATCTCACCACTTGTGTAATGAAATGTTTGTCTCATGTTTTCTTGAACATATTCAATTCAATTTGGTTGTCAAAATCGCCGTAATCTTTTTTTCATGATCCGAGCATGCTCAACCAGATCATCAATCAGGTCTTCAGACAATGATTTTGAAAAGAATGTGCTGGATAGTTGTCTCATATCCCGCTGGGTTGTTTCATAATTTTCCAGCGCAGGTTGCTGGAGCGACACTTTAATATTCTCCCGGTCTCCCTCATCCCAATCCACTTCAAAATCATCGAATAACCGTTGAACCAGGGTGATCTGGTCTTTTTGGGTCATGCCTAATCCTTTTAACATAATGAAAAAATCACCCATGGAGATTTGAAACCCGGTGAGATAACCAGAGCGTGACAAATGCCCCCAATGATCATTTTCCAATTCCAGATCCCTTTTCACCATACCGAGAATGTGGAAAACCTGAGTCATGCCTTTATGTTTTGGCGTTGGATCGTGCCCGTGTTTTGGTGACCCAATTTCTGAATCATCTAACAATAACTTAATCCGTGCTAATTGATTTTTCACCAGGTCAGTGTGATAAAATCGCATATTTTGTGTAACGGCTGTTCTGTCTTTTTTGGATAAGGTCATAAAATAAACTGTATCCTTCAAAGTAGCAGCGACATCATCGATTATTTGTTTATTTTTCTTTTCGTTTGAATCCAAAAGAGATATTTGCAGATCCCGATTATATTTTAAAAGAGGGCTATCCTTGTGATTCAAAGATGATCGTAATTTTTCAAGGTTTTGCTTGAATGATATTTCGATGGATTCCAAAACACCATCAGAATCATACTTATTTCGGAGTTGTTTTGTGGTCGGAATATTTCTCATATTGACCGGAATGTACCTTTAGATGTTTATGTGAAGCAACGAAGCAAAAGAATCTATTTCAGGAGTAAAATCTTTTGGGTTTTCATTTCTTTTCCGTACCTGAGTCGGGCAAAATACATGCCCGAAGCAAATCCATCTGCTTGCCATTTAACGGAGTATGTCCCCGGGAGTAAACGTCCATTTACCAGAGTTTCCACTAAGCGGCCACGGATATCATAAATATGGAGAGTTGCAATTAATCGCATTTCTACTTCCGGGATATCAAACCGGATCGTGGTGATGGGATTGAAGGGATTCGGATAAGCCGGATACAGGGCAACTTTTGTGGGTAAAATGGAACCATTCACATTAATGGTCCCCTTTTGAACAATTTTTTTCGTCCCATCTATCAGTTTGTAATAAATGCCAATATCCTGGATTCCATTTTCCAATTTCATTGAAAATGTATCTTCGACCACTTCGCCGGTTCGGGCAAATTCTAAAATTGAAAATCCTTTTTCCGGATTTTGGTTGGTGATAAATAGTTCACCACTTTTATTTTGTCGATGGTCAAACTGAATGGGACTTTCTCCAATCTCATAGGAAAACTGGATCTGTCCGGTGTGAATGTGTTTATCAAGAATGATCCAAAGGTCATTATCATTCTGGATCATTTCCAATGGACGTCCCACCGCTGCTGTATCTTTTGTTATTTCTCCATAGGTTTTTTGGTACCAGGACCACATACGCACAAATGCCATACCGTCTTCGATATCAAATTTACTGTCCGGTGTAGACACAAAATGAGGGGCCTCACCAGTCACAGGTGCGAGTTCAAAATTATAGTCCTTACCTTTCCATTTCTTAACCAAAGTATCCAGATCAACAAACGATAGGCTTGAATCTAAATTATAATCGCCCAACAGTGGTGTCACATAGGTGTAGGCAATATCCACGGTTGAAAGGCCTGCTTCATCTTCCATATAGGAAAAATAAACCGTGATGGAATCAAAACTGGTGAAGGGAGGCTGCAAAGTAATTTCAATTGCGGAGTCAGATTTTGTTGAATCAAAATTCACCGAATCTGCCACCACTGCCGTGACCGTGAATTCCAAAGAATCCACTTTTTCGTTAAATGAAAAGGTTATGGGTGTGTTTTCCATCAGAATAATAAAAGAATCAATCGGTACAGAAATAGTCTCAATACTGGGCGGTAAAATATCATAAAGCTGGATGGTATCGGTAATCGCCTGACCTGACATTTGGTTCCCTGAATCATCATAGATCGCTACACCATTTTCCACAGTTATGACCATGGTTTCATCTCCACTGGGTGTAGAATTATACTCAAGGTTTATCCGAATATTTGTTTCGCCGCCAATGAGAAAGTTACTGTCTGTGCGAGTCAAACTCGTGATCATCACTGTATCCGTCACACTTCCATGACTAAAAAATTCTAATTGAATGACATTTTCACTGATCGCACCATATTCCTGGTCCGTTCCGTATATCTCTTCATCAAAGATCAGATCCAAATAGGAATTATCAAGTGCCAACGCGGAAGAGTCAACCGTCGGTGCTAAATAATCTTGAATGGTGAACGAGGCTTCAAAATTGATTTCGACTGCATTTCCATTCACGTCTGCTAATGTTGCTTCAAAAGAATAATAAATGACAGATTCACTGGGATAGTCTTCTACCGGATTAATTGTCAGGGTTGGCGGACTGCCATCCAGGGTTAGGGTGAATGGTATATCGGCACCCGTACTATCATCAATTTTCAGGGTAATAAAGCCAGCCAAGTCTGAAACAGTTGCTATTTCACCTGTTTGGGGAATGTAAAGGTCTTCTGAAAAAATGAGGGTCAGGGAATCACCTTGGCTTACATCCGTTGCCCCATCTACGATACTATCATCCCCCATGGGCGGCTGCTGGTCATTAAGCTGAATGGAGTCTGAAACTTCCGAGGTTGGCACTGGAATTCCTGAATAACTGTAAATACTATAAGCTGTTGTAGGGGCAATAATGATCTTTTCTTCTCCGGAGGGTAAATTATTAAAACTCATGATCAGTCGAATCGTATCTTCTCCCCCGGAAAGGGGATTATTTTCACTATCAGTCAAACTTGTAGGCGTTACACTTGTTGCCGAACCACCATTGGAAAAAAGCGTTACGGTCAATGCGGATAAATAAAGGGATTGTGTTTGAATTGAATTTCCATACACACCAACGGAAAAGTATAAATCTACAAATTCATTACTATCTGCCAGTGAATGAGATTCGATATAAGCTGATGCAAAAAGTGTGACTGGATCCGATTCAACGCTAGAAAGCATAGCATTACCGGATGCATCAAAAATAGACAAATTATTTGCAGGAGAGAATACAAGTGTTTCAACTCCACTGGCGGATCCACTCAATTCCAACAGTGCACGCACAGTTGATTCGCCCCCCTCCACTGCGGTTCCATTCTCTTTTGTTAATGCGGTAACAGATGCAGACTCACAATTCCCGCCATTGACAGAATACACATAAGTGAGATCGGAAATATCCAACCCACCTGATCCATTATCATTGGCATAAACCGGTTCATTAAATTGGAGTGCAACATAGGAATTAACCGGAGACATTGAAGATGATTGTATTTCGGGTGGCAGGTAATCACGGATGGTGAATGTTGCTTCAAAATCGTATTCAATTGAATTACCATTTTCATCTTGCAAAACAGCACTGAAAGCATAATAGACGGTGGCGTCACTGGGATAGTCTTCCACGGATCTAAGGGTAATTGTTGGCGGTTCACCCTCCAATTCAAGAATAAAGGGAATGGGTTCACCACCGCTGTCATCAAGGGAGAGGGTGATGTAAGGTGCAAGATCAGCAATCGTTGCCTGGTTCCCAGTTTCCGGAATGTAAATATTTTCATTAAAGGAAATGGAAATGGCAACATCTTCGTTCATATTCGTCGCACCATCTTCAATATCATCAGTTCCAACGGGAGGAGCCTGGTCATTTAAAAGGATCGGACCATATAATTCACCTTCAGGGACTGGAACACCGGATAAGCTATAAATGCTGAATCCTGTTGCCGGTGATAGCGTAATGGTTTCCACACCGGACGGAAGTTGGTCAAAACTCATATAAATTCGAATCGAATCTTCTCCTCCCACCAAGGCATTATTCTCAAGATCTGTAATACTGGTTAAAGTCACGCTCGTTGCTGTGCCACCATTTGTTTCAATGGAGGATTCAAAACCAGATAGATAGACAGGAAGCGTCTGGAAAGCGTTTCCATAAATGCCCACAGAGAATCCCAGATCCACATACTCATTGCTATCTGCTAAATGGGTGGATATCAATAAAGCGGAGGCCAATAGAGTGACTTCATCAGATATTTCTCCGGCACTCATTGAATTGCCCGCAGCATCAAAGATGGAAGAATTGTCAGCCGGTGAAAATATAATTGTTTCCACCCCACTGGGCGCTGCACTTAATGAGATAAGGGCATGGATGGTTGATTCACCGCCAGCTAAATTGGATCCGGTATTACTTGTCAAACCGGAGACGGAAATGTTGTCGCAGTTTCCACCATTAGAATTAAATGTATAAGTCAAGTCAGTTGCATCCAGTCCACCACTGCCATTATTGGTTGAATACACACCTTCATTAAAGGTGATGGCGACATAATCATTGATAGATGAAATTGAGCTGGATTGGATTTGGGGCGGCGACTCATCTGCCGTCAAGAAGCGAAGTGTATCAAATGCAAAACCATTCCCATTTTGATCTTCAATCGTTGCCAGAATTGACAATTTAATGGCCGTGTACTCCGGTAATTGCCCATCCGGATTTATGACAAACTCAATTTGGTCAGATGACGTGATGGAAAATGTCAGTTCATCACCGGAAACCGCTTCTGCCAACAAAAAACAATCCGTGGCATTGGCATTGGTGATATTTGCACCATCGACAGAATTCATGATCTCTTCCGTGAATTGCACAGTAATGTTTGAAACAGTTGCAATATCAGTAGCACCATTTTCCGGGTCTGTGAACTCGATGGTTGGCGCCAATACATCAATCAATGAAATTGATATGCCATCAATATCCAATAAAGGCACACCAACGCTATTAAAAATTGAGGATACAGAAGCTGGTCCAACCGTCAATATTTCTCCACCACTGGGTGTGTTTGGATACTCCAGATTTAGAATAACGGTTTCTTCGCCACCGGCTAATGCACCTCCGGTAACAGATTCTAAAGATGTTAAATTGGCTTGATCAGCATTGCCACCGTTTGGATTGATTTCCACACTATAATCACTTGTTTCCAATCCGATACCATTTCCATTGTAAACATCCTGGTAATCACCGCCAAAAACACCCTCGCTGAAAAAGTAATTCACTTCAGTAAAATCACCGGATGTAGATGTGGAATCCACAATCAAGGAATATCCAAACCAGGTGCGAACTGTACCAGTTCCGCCTGCACGATCATCAACAACGACATAGTAAGAGCCCGCATCCCAATCAAGAAGGGGAAGCATATTTGCGTAGGTTGGATTTGATTCAAATCCAGAGATACATTCAAATTCAAATTGTTCTGAAGTCCCGTCCGGGTAATAGATCTCCAAGTTTGAGTCATCCTGAAATAAGATCCAGGATGATTCATCACAATCTGCCGTATAAACCGCAATCTGAATATCAACATTTGTTTCACTGTCGCAAGTTGTGATATAAATGGTTGCAGGTTCAGATAATGTCAATTTGTAAGTATAATCCATTCCATTGGCACCATTGCTATGTTCTCCGCCATCGGGATAATTAAATGTACTTTGATCCCAATCGTCATCCTCCGTGGTCAGATCCGCCAAATGATTAAAAGGAAAATCCGCTTCCGTGATCTCCATATCAAAACAGGGACCCGTGGCACAAGGATTTGGCGTACATGTTGTTCCTTCCCCTTGCCAGGTTCCGCCATTTGCATCACATTCCCCTTCGGTTGAGACCTCACAATCACCGCTCACGTCATCGCAGCACGCACCGGTAGGGTCATCATCACCAAAAACATCATCAAACCAAAACCCACCTCCATCCTCATAGAGATTTCCAGGATATCCATTTCCTGTTTGGTCCACAACAGTTGTGGATTGGTTATCATTAAAATTCCAATAGGCTTCCAATCCTTCTTCCGCACCGATGACCTGATTCATATTGGCTTGAATATCGGATTGGGTTTGAGCTATGCTCCAAACCCTTACTTCATCAATGGCGCCTTTAAAATAATAGTCATTCGAAGGTCCTCCGTAACTAATCCCTTTCCCGATATCCAATTTTTTATTGATATCAGCCCACTGAATTGCCCCACCACCTATATTGTATGTTTCTTCTAATTCACCATTTTTATAAATTTTTACCTCCGAACCGTCATAAGTGCCTGCGACATGGACCCACTCGTCAAATTCCAATTCTATACCAGGCCAAAGTTGCAGGCCTGTGCCCCAAATGTCTGTTTCACCGCTAGCACATAATAAAAATCGCCATAATCCTTCATAAAAAATAAAAGCGAACCCTGCTTCATTTGTGGGACCGCTCAATGTCATATAGTTAATGATGCCAACAAAATTATCCGGTGTATCTTCAAAGGATTGTTGAACCCAAAACTCAAGTGTCATCCCTGCCGTGGGTTCCAGGTTTTGGTCTGCGCCCTCTGTTTGATCGACCGTGCATTCTACAAAGTCACCATCAGGGATAAAGAAATAACTGTTATTTTCTTGAGAGAATGCCCACCCGGGAATAAGGATTAGGATTATGGTAAGGACACGGAATCGGGAAGATGGAGATAAATTATTCCACATTGATAAATCCCGATCCAAAACTTTTTATTCTGACTGAATCATTATTGGCATCCCGAAGTCTGGTATTTTCACCAAACAGGAGTTCCGATTCACCCGTGGAAACGGGATGCATGTAAATTGTTGCCAGGGGCCACGTTCCGCCTTCATTCTCGTCTGATTCTGTATCTGGCAATAAATAAATAAAAATGTCAAGTATGCCTTGCTCGTCAATTACAATTTGAACAGGATCATTCTCACTCTGAAAAAAAGTATCAGCAACAACGGAATCAATTTGAACGCTGCCCCAATCATACCGGACATCCAAATGGGCAGCGGCAGCTGGTTTTAATTTTAATCCATAAAGTTCCACCGAAAAGGATGAATCCATGGTGGTATTGATCTCTGGGGGATGAAAAAAAAGGGCCGGGGGGTCCAGATCCATATTTTCCGGGTCGTTAGGATTATCCAATTCATATTTGGCTTCTTCACAGGAAAAAAATATAACGGATCCAAGGATCAGGAACGGTACGCAAGATCTAACGATTTTAAAAATTAATATTGAATTGAACCTGGTTAACATCGGGTTTGTACTCTAGATCGAAAAAATATTCCCCGTCAAAAAAATCATCATTGGGCGCCACAAGATAGGCATGAACCATATTCACCGCCCAGATAGAAAGTCCCACACTGCGGATATTTTTTATCAACGCATTATATTTCCTGCTATCTGCAGCATATTGGATTATCTGGGGACGCAATTCCATCAATTCGTGGGGATCAGTCTCACTTTGATAGGCAATATAGGTCTCCTGAAAACCACCCCAGGCCTTGTCATATTGGTAGTAAGCGATAAAAGCAGCTATACCTAAGGTGGCTTCTGTGCCCATGAAACCGTAACCGGGATATTTTCTTTCTGCCCAAATTTGGCCACTTCCCGGGAGTGCTGTGGACATCATGAGTGCTTTAATCTTGCTGGGAATGGGCGGGAGTTGGATCCATTGCCGTTTCCGTTTTATATCTTCCGTTGTGGCAACTTGAGACATATCGGTACCCACGGACAACGTGTCCGGGACGGGAAGTCCGCTCACATTATATGCCATTTTTTTCATTTCCAGCAAAAGGCTGTCCGTGATCCCGGAACTGCTCATAGCAAATTCATTGAGCAGGGTTTCCATATCTACGGAAAATAATCGACCCTTGATGAGAAATTCATCATCCCCCTTTTTCTGGATATTGCCTGCAATCACGTAATTCACGCCTAAGTGCCTGCCAAGGTCAATGGCACATTCTTCGCTCCAACAGGCCCAATAATCCTTTTTCCTGGGTTTGAAAATTTTTAATTGATTGGTGATGCCACGATCCTGGACCTGGAATATTTTCAAATCACGGACTGTTTCACGAAATTCCTCTGTAATAAATTCTGTAAGCGGCTCGGATACAGCCCATCCTTCGAACTCAAGAACAGCAAGTTGATTTCCTGTTTTAAGAGAAACGGATTTTGTAATCTCCGCAGCAAGACAGAGACTCACAAGATGAATTATGATTATACCTCGGATTATGGACATCATTGAAAGTGAAGGTTTGTTTTCCGCTCTTCCCGAAAACTTACATCACTCTTGTAAATTGTCAAAGGGTGCGGTTAATAACGGAAAAGGTTAAAATTGTTTCATGGGATTGTCTGTATACCACTGATCGATGAAAAATGAGATCAATTGATTGATTGCTTTTTCAACATCCCGATAAAGGTTTTGGCTGGTGGTTTGTCCCATGATCTCATGAGAGAAGATCTTACTGGTCATGAATTGTTTTGTGATAAGTGTATCAGCCAGGGACTTGTAATACATCGGCTCGGATATGGAATAATTATAAACAGAATATAAAACGAGAAAGGAAGAAACCTCCTCTACCCGGGAATCAATAAGATGGATATCCACAACTAATTTCGGCATTTGGTCTTCCACCATCCGGATATCATATTCCAGAAACCGAAGTTCGATGAAGTTTACGACACGATTTTCCCAGACAGCATCTTCTAACCCTTTAAGATTGAATTCAAGATTCAGTTCTTCAATCCCCTTCAGGTTACCTTCATACCAAGTGTCCTTTGCATAGAGACCTGAAAATAACAAGACAAGGATAGTCATCCATTTTTTCATGGATTATTTTTCCGACCTCTTAGCTTCTTCCAAGCCATGGCGCCCCCAGCTCCGATCAAGAGTTCAAGGCCACCAATGGGGGCCTGGGATGGGGTATTGGGAAAGTCCACGCCTTGCGCCATGAGCCATGAGGTGATTGAAATGAGTGTAATCAGTAAAGTGTTTAATCTTGTTTTCATTTCTTCCCCCTACTTGACGTATGTGACTTTCTGGGTGGAAGTTTGAGTGCCTGTCTTCAGTTTAACCAGATATACACCTGATGAGAAACCATTCGGGTTCCAGGTAATCTCATGATATCCCGGTTTCATGGGTTGATCCAAGAGAGTCAGGAGATAGCGTCCGCTTACGTCGTAAACCAATAAAGATGTTGGCTGCATGATTTCTAACGAATTTGGAATATCAAATCTTATGGTCGTGCTAGGATTAAACGGATTAGGATAAATAGGATGCAATGCAAAGTCTATCGGTAGTGTTCCTTGTTGATTATTCCCCAATGCATCATAAGTCACATGCAGTGTAAACCGTGGAACACCTACAAGCGGGTAAGGGCCAATGGGACCATCAGGGACCGCACTAAAACTGCCTTTCGGTTCTGTGGTAAAACTGTATTCATCTTGAGCGGAAAGATCAATCTCAATTCCCGTAATAAGATCTGTGAGAGAAAGTTCAATATGGTTGGGTAATTGATCCAGTTCCCAAGACAGGGTTGCGTCTCCTGCTTCCGTCATAAAATTGTATCCATCCATGGCAAGAAGCAGTACATCCAATGGCAGTGAAATAATTCCATCATACTCAAAGGGAAGATTATGGATATCCAGGCCTGTATCTTCTGCATAACTCAACCCAACCACTCTTGCACTGGCAGACAGGGGCATGAGCTTATAGCCATCTGCAATATCTAATCCGGACTCACCATTATTCATGAAAGAAACAAAGGTCTGATCCATGTAATCTCCGGATACAATATTAAAGGTTATACTTCCTGTACTGCCTTCATCTAATATTCTGTAAAAGATTCCTGATGAACTGGATTTATCAGCGACATCAATGTTAATGGATCCTGTGCCGCCACTTGCCAGGAATAAAAACCCCTGAAGAGGAGCGATCAATCCATTCGTTAAACTTCCCGAACTACCATTCCAGGATTTATATCCACTGCCGGCATCATCCCAAACGTATGCAGTAGTTACATTCGATTTAGTGACGTTGTCCCAGTCAATCGTATATGGAAAAGGATTCCCTGCAAGCGCATAATTGCCATCTGGAACACTGCCGTAAGTGGCACTGGAACTGTTATACGTACCCGATATGCTCAAGGTAACCGGCAGATCATCGTCACCATCAAAATCCGTATCGGAAAATACGTATACCAGAAAGCCTGCTCCTGCAGTCAAACTTGCACCACTACCTGATATATCACTCAATGCGGTCCAGCTTGAGGAGCTTTGACTTCCAGATGTACTTAGGGTCCAGACATTGGCAGTCCCATCGGTTACATCAGCACCGGTCATTCCCTGGGTCCAAAGTTCATCTAACAGATCACTGTAGATCTGACCCGCTAAAGGACTGCTCATCATCCTGAAACCGGCATTGCCGGAAATAACTGTTGAGCCCATCGACCCATCCGATTGTATGGTGAACGTTTTGATATACCCATCGGAACCAGGTCCCTCATACCCGAGAACGTAGGTATCAGCATCCAACTGAACAATAGAGTTACCTTCTCCATTACCCGCATCATGTTCAAATGAAGCCACTTCTGTAATGGTAGATCCATCCGCGGAGATGGTAAAGGTTGTGATATACCCATCGTTATCAGTACCTGCATAAGTGAGGGCGTAGGTATCAGAATCCACCTGAACGAGAGAGTTCCACGTGCCGTTATCCGTATCATGCTCCTGTGAAGCGACTTCTGTAATGGTAGCCCCATCGGATGAGATGGTAAAGGTTGTGATATACCCATCGTCACCAGATCCTGAATAAGCGAGGGCGTAGGTATCTGAATCCACCTGAATGAGAGAGTTATATTTTCCGGTATCCGTATCATGCTCCAGTGAAGCGACTTCGGTAATCGTAGATCCATCGGCTGAGATGGTAAAGGTTGTGATAAACCCATCGGAACCAGATCCTACATAAGCGAGCGCATACGTATCAGAGTCTACTTGAACAATAGAGTTTTTAACTTCTTGACTCGCGTTGCTATCATGCAACAGTGTTTGAGCTAATGTAATAGTACTCCCATCAGCTGAGATGGTAAGCGCACATATCTGTGCACCGTTATTATTTCCATACGCAAGAGCGTAGGTATCAGAATCCACCTGAACTAATGAACTCCATTTTGATTTATTCTCATCATACTCCAGTCTAGCAACTTCTGTAATGGAAGTCCCATCGGCTGAAACGGTAAAGGTTTCGATCCACCCATCCTGACCTTGCCCTTGGTGCGCAATAGCGTAGGTGTCAGAGTCCACCTGGACAGTAGAGTTATAGAGCCCGGAATACGTGTCATGTTCCAGTGAAGCAAGCTCTTGAGCGCTAAGCCCCGGTAGAGTGAGAAGTACAAATAATGAATTAATGGGAATGAACTTATTTATGGTAAAAACTCCTTATTCTCTTATGCTAATATAATATAAAATATTATCCAGATGGATTAGCTATTAAGCGATGAGTGAAGAATTTTCTTTGAACAGAATCCAATAAATGAAGATTCTTCTTCGCCTGCTATTCAACAGACTCATCTGAATGACCCGTTTACTTTATGAGGATCAGTTTCTGGGATTGCACCTTGGATCCGGATTGGAGCCTTGCGAAATAAATCCCACTAGATTGCCCTGCCGCACCCCAAACAAGTTCATGCTCCCCAGTTCCCAACTCACCACTCACCAATTCATCCACCACACGGCCGGTTAAATCGTAAACGGTTAACGTTAGGGGACGCATTATTGCGTCCCCTACACCAAAATTAAACCGGATCGTGGTGCTTGGATTGAATGGATTTGGGTAAGCGGGAAATAATTCAAATTGAAATGGAACCGCTACAGGATTATCTACCACCAGTTCTTCTCCTGCCAACAATACCTCGAGAATATAGATCATGTATTCTGTGTCAATTTCGTTATTGGCATACACCAGAATCCCGTTTTGATCCACAATGAAATCCCGGGGATAAGGTGAGCCTTGGTTGGGGATGTAATATTCATCATAAGTCACGCCGCCAAAACCGCCGGGTCCGCCACCGGTGGATTCATCCTGGAGAATGGGATAGGTGATGCCTGTTTCTGATACAAATTGGGCGATCTGATTTTGGTTAACAGATGTGATCCCAAGAACCAATACACTATCTTGGGGAAATGTTTGCCAAATGGCTGTTTCAAAGTCCGACAACTCCGGACTGCAAACGGGTCATCCCGGTGCGAAAAAAGCAAGGACAACAATTTGCCCTAAATGATCGCTTAGTGTAAAATTGCCTGTTCCGTTGGCAACAATGGGTAAAGTAAAATCCGGTGCTTCGATGCCAACGATTCCACCTTCATAATTCCCCAACAATAGCACTTGAATCTCTGCTTCATCGGGATCATTGGATGTGATCTGCATCACGCCAGATGCATTTTGGTTGGATCGTGTATAAATGATCTGGGCTGTTGCTGAATCTCCCGGTTCCATGTATTCCGGGAAATTGGTAGCAGAAAAATCGGCATGTGTAATAGAAGGTGGTGTCATGCCTAAAGGATATTGACCGTTATTTTCCACCAATAGATCAAATGTATCACTTTCACCAATCTCTAACGCCGAAAAAGAAATATCCCATGAACTAATATCCAAATCCGCATCTACTATTTCCCCAAAGGTGAATGTCTGTAAATGTTGCCATTCAGCGGAAAAGATCACGTAGTCCCTAGCGCCGATGGCCATGGTTCGTTTTCCCGTTGCTTTATAGCCAACTAACTGAAGTTCTTCTCCCGTCCATTTCAGGATCTTCACATCCAACCAATCAGCCACGGCGACTTTATTACTATCAAACAACGCAATTTTATTGGCGAGTCCGGGAGTATCATACGAATCAAGAAATATAGGATTATTAATATCGGAAATATTATAAACGGAAACACCGGCTGATCCTTCCGCGATAAAAAGCAAACTGTCCTGTATTGCAATATCCTTCACCGCACCATTCGTCATAAAGGATGAACCATCACACGAATCCAATAAACAGCTTATTTCTTCCAGGATTACACCATATTCTCCATTGCCAATAGCAATATGATATGAATCAATAAAAGCAACCGTCCAGGCATTTTCACATGTCCGAATGTAATTTAGTTCAGGATTTAACGGATCTTCGATATCAAATAGAATGACACCGTCTTCATGGCAGGCAACAGCCAGCCTATCGCCAAAAATATCCGATCCTTCCAGAGATGGACTATTTACACCTGATCCGGTAAATGACAAAGATCCCACATGGCTTGGATTGGAAGGATCACTAAAATCAACAATAGCCGAACCGCCGCCCCGGGTTCGGCTGGAAAAATAAGCAACGCTATCTGTTGCGGAAACCCAATGTCCCGGCTGGGCCCGGTTTCCCATGGGTACTTCAATATTGGATAAATGAACCGGATGGGTGGGATCAGAAATATCGTAAAAATCATAGCCGTCCAGATTCCCGGGAATAATCATAATGTCGCCAATTATTTCCACATCCAGGAGTTCCCGGGCCGGGGGATTGAAACGGTTTTCCAGGGTCAGGTTTTTTGAAAAACAAAGCACTGGCAAAAGAAGAATCCACATTCTATTCATGCTTATTCCGATGTGAAATTGAAATAAAAGTTAAAATTATTCTTTCACCATGGGTACGAATCGCACCGCCAGGATTTTTTCTTTTGTGACAATTCCCTCTTTGTCCTTTTGAACCAGCCATAAATATTGCGCAAAAATACTCCCACCTACAGGTAGGATCATGCGACCGTTTGGCGCCAATTGTTCAACCAGTTTTTCTGGAATTTCATTTGGCGCCGCCGTCACCATGATGCGATCAAAAGGTGCTTCCTCGGGCCAGCCTTTGTAACCGTCACCGGTTCTCACTGTAATATTCTCATATCCTAATTCCATCAGTACTTTTTCAGCGCTTTCAGCCAATTCGGGGATAATTTCAATTGTAAAAACATGATGAGCCATTTCCGCCAAGATTGCGGCTTGGTATCCTGAGCCTGTCCCAATTTCCAATACATTATGAGATTTTGAAACCTGGAGATGCTCTGTCATGTAAGCGACGATGTAGGGCTGGCTGATGGTTTGCTGATGGCCAATGGGAAGCGGGTTATCGGAGTATGCTAAATCACGGTATTTTTCCGGAACAAACTTTTCTCTTTCAACTTTTTGAACGGCTTTTAAAACACCTACGTCCTTCACGCCTCGTCTTTTGATCTGGTCTTCTACCATGATCTTTCTCTGATTCTCATAACTGTCTGTGTTTTGAGAACAGCCCAAATTGAGCATGAGTGAAAAAAGAAACCATTTCATTATTTAAGTAAAATTATTTTTTTAATTTGCCTGAAATCCTCGGCGATCATTTCTACAAAATAGATCCCACTTGCATGGTCAGATGCATTCCATTCGATCTCATGGAGACCCGCATCTAATATCCCATTATTCAATGTTGCAATTACTCGACCGGTAATATCATAAACGGTTAACGTTAGGGGGCGTGTTTTTGTGTCCCCTACACCAATATTAAACCGGATCGTAGTGCTTGGATTGAATGGATTGGGATAAGGCGAATTGAGGAGAAAATGATTTGGCTCATTTGTGTTTAGTTCTGCTGCCAAATATTCGCCAACCACAAAGGAGATCGTGTCGGACCAATAAAATTTTCCGGATACCATAATATTCAAAGTAAGAAATAGTTCGGTGTTTAATTCACACCCATCATCAAGGATCAAAATAAAAAATCCTGCTTCCTGTTCAATAATTTCTCCCGGTAAAATGTCTCCATAACTATGGGTATTGATATCTACAATACTAAAACAAGATGTATCATAGTCAACGATCTGTGTATAAACATTGGGTACCGTTCCAGTGCTACCCTGATTTATCAATTCGATGGACATGAGTAAGGTCATGCCCGCCATAATCTGGGGATTATCGACAAACGAAAACCCATGAATACTCACAGGCCCCGCTGTGAGGAATTGTCCAACAAAGTCATAGGTCACATTCAAACCGCCATTAGCCTCAATATGAACCGCCATGCGAAAAAGAGCTTCAATGTCAGGAACGGGAAAGAAACACTGTGCCAATCCATCTGCATTTAGACTCATGTCCAAGGTATCCATTACGGATGAATCCGTAGCGGTAACAGATAATCTTGCTGAAATGAATTGTTCGCCATAGCTACTCACATCCACCGTTGCTTCCAGTGTATCTGATCCTGGTTCAAAATATCCAGAGGGGACAGAAATATCGACCTGTGGATTTACCCCTACCGAAGCCCATGCAGTATAAACTGATGACCATATATTAGGATTATCCGGAAAATGATCTGCTGCTACCAAAAGCATTTTTTCCCGGGCATCCCAAAATTCATCTTCAGGTGACAGGTACTGTGTATTCCAGATGAATGTGAGTTCTGCCGCCAATTCCCGCGAAAGATCAATATTTTCATCTAAAGGATCTACCTGCCAACCATAATGAGTCCCCCCTTCCACCAATAGATAGAATACTTTGTTGGGAATGCCGGAATTGGTATGAACACCACCGTAATCATTATCCGGTGTGGGATTGACGGTTTGGGGAATATAGTTGGCATGAGACATATGATCCGGTTGGCCATAAGCGGGAGGATCGGACAAATCTCTCAAGGCATAGCCAATAGGATACAAAAACATTTCCGCAGCTAACTCCCAACTTGTATTTCCGGTAATGTCATATTCAATTAAGTAGCCGAAAATATCCGATAAGGATTCATTCAGGGCACCGGCATGATTCTGGTACAAAAGTCCTGATGAATGCATGGTTATTCCGTGGGTAAGCTCGTGTCCCACAATATCCGGATCAGTCGACCAGGGCAGCGTGGTCCATAATCCGGGAAATGTGCCACCCAATCCATAAGAGGTTACATCAAACAATTGGTTGTAATAGGCATTGAATCCGGTAAAATCCACAACCACGCCTAATCGTGCGCCTGCCCCATTTACACCTGCATACCCGTGGGAATCATAGAAATAATCCAACCCGCGGCGAATATAATAATGGGCTTCTGTACCTGATCGTTCAGATGTAGTTGAATCTCCTGAATTAAAAAGACTGTCTTCGCTTGCGATCCAATACAGTAGGCCAAATTCTGTACCAAATGAAGAAATTGTATAAATATTTCCCAGGTTCGAAGCACTTTCATCCACAAGGTAAAACACTGAATCTGTCTCCGGATGTTCGGGCTGTGCATTCGTTTGACAGAAGTCATCTCCCAAAGCCCAGAACCAGTAAAAATAAAGATCATCATTCCAGCAGTCACCGGCACAATCCTCTATAAATCCTTCATCGCAACTCCCCTGGTCAAAAGAGAATTCACAATCAGGAAAACTTTCACCGCCACAATCCCCATAATCCCAGCAAAAAGCTGCACATAAATAATCAGGGTATAAATTGGGTCCTGCAAATCCATTCCCGGAATACATCTGCAAAGAATCAATAATCGTCCCCAGGTTTGTGATCCCCTGTCCAATGGTGGAGCCTTCTTCCACGGTTTGCATGATCTCTTTTACGATCTCACCGGAATGGGCATCAACCAGAATGGTTTTGGAAATGGGGATCCCGGCCAAGTCGAGCTTATATACCAAACGTGCAGCATTGCCATTAACATAGATCGATAATAGGTTATCCTGTACAAGGGTTCTGTTCTCTACCCGCTCTCTTGCGATCTCCCTGGCAAAGGATTTTGAAATGGCGGGAATTGGATCAACATGAATCTGCTGAGCCAGTTGATTCGAAATGGATGAGATCTGACCTATTGAATTGGTGTGAACTTTCAGGTCCCTGTATAGAACGGGAATACCCCGGAACTGTTGTTGAAATAAAAAATGAGCTTGCCCATTTTGCGATTCAAACACTTTTTTCAGGACTAAATCTTTATATACCGATTGAATCCCAAAAACAGTTTTATACTCATCCATGAAATTTTGGATTGCATTTACATTTTGATAACCCGGTTCGGATAAAACACCGTGAATATATTTTACATGCCCATTTTCATTTTTGGTAGCCCAAAATTTCTCCTGCGGGTCAAGAGTGTAAGATAAAGATTTTAAATCATCCATTGTTTTCGACTGAACCACATTCATCATCAACAAGATCATCATCTGCATTATTATTCGTCTCATTCTTTTATTCCTTTGAACAAAAGAAGCGTCAGGAAACCGACGCTTCTTTTTATTTGTCTGTGAATTATCCTAAAAATTAAAACTTAATTTTACACCAGCCGACTTGGTAAGGGGTTCAATGGTCGGGTAAAAAGATAAACTCATTTGCTGCCCATATTTATACCGGACTGCATCCCGTTTATTTACAATCATTTTCCAGCCGTGGAGCCAATCATAAAAAATGTCCCCCACCAAAACAATGGCACCTAATACAATGAACCCACCACCGGAACCATCGCTTTCTTTATGCATGGGAATCAATTTGTAGCCAATATCATCTCCAACCTGGTTTATGGGAATTTTTTCATATCGTTTCTCATTATCTTCACCAACATTAATAGTCATAACTTCATAATCAGACTCGGGCCATTTTTCCTCATCCATCATGGATGCACCGGCAATTATTAGTGTTAATCCGCCAGCGCCGATCATAAATAAACGGCGAGCCTTTTTTTTCTCTCCGGCATACCGATGGACAATCCCGGGAATCGGAATGGATGTCAGGGCTAATCCAATGGTGAGCCGCCGGTTCATATCCTGGTATTCCTCAAATGTCATTTCTGCGGGTACCGGATAAAGGGGAGTTTCATTCAAGAGGTCACCGCCGGGCAACCCTTGACCATTCAGGAAAGAAAAAATGAAAAAAGCCACCCAGATTCGGGCGGTATTTTTATTCATGCTGTTCGTGAACGGGTTCTTTTTCTACAACACTCAAACAGCATCCCGGTGAGCCTTTCGTCTTGCCGCAATTGTCACATTTGACAGCATCTGTTGCACAACAAATATCTATTCCTTTTACCTGTCCACAGTTGTTGCACAAAGTTACATCCTGTCCTGAAAGCTTGATCTTGCAGCAAACCGGGGATCCTTTGTGCGCACCACAGCTGCAGACTATGGCATCCTTGGCACAACAAACATCAGATCCTTTTACCTGACCGCAATGGCCGCAAAGGACAATAGATGCTTTTTCTTTTGTATCAGTAACTGGGTCTGTGGGACGGGCTTGAATTGCCGTAAAAGGCAACACGATGAGTAGGGTTAAGAGGGTTGAAAAGATGGATCGTTTCATAGCGAACCTCCAGTTTCGTGTTCCCTTTAATTTAGAAAAGAATGGAGATATAGAAGGGATTTATTTCTTCAGCAGGATCCTGAATCCGCTCACACTCATGGTTCCAAGGATTAACACCGCAATCATGCTCACTTCCCTGGGTATATCCCAGTTACCTATGATCAAGCTCCATTCATTTACGATACGCATCAAATGTAGAAGCCCGACCAAGGTGAAAAAACAGACTGATATTAGGTTGTATTGATTTTGGTTCATCATAGGCCTCCTTTATTTGTTATTTTTCAAAGACCATTTTATGATCTTTAAAGGATTTGAATTCTAACGCATTCCCGCTGGGGTCCTGGATGAAAAATGTTCCTTGTTCTCCTTTCTTATTTTTAAATCGGATTCTGGGTTCAATCATAAATTCCAAATCTGATTGTCTATTCTTTTCCCCTAATAATTCCCATTTCTCCCATGGCAGAATGACTCCAAAATGGCGAGCCGAAACCTGATTGCCATCCACAGAATCTGTATTCACACCGCTACAATCTTCCGGTGATAAATGAGCCACCACCTGATGCCCATAGAGATTGAAATCGATCCATTTATCTGATTCCCGGCCCAAAGTGCATCCCTGAACATAGGTATAAAATTCACGAGTCAATTCAAGATCATGGCGTACGTTTTGGCCGATATGGATGATTGCTTGCCACGCTAACGGAAATATAAAACAAAACCTTTTTACTAACTTAGAGAAGTATCCTAAGTTCTATAAACAAAAAATGACCCAAAAAACATTCTATCCGTTTTCTCTTTATTCTTTATTTTGGGTTAGAATCAGGTATATTTAGGGCTATGGCTAAACAAAAAAATAACAATAGATCAAAGATTCCCGGTGGCTATAATTCCTATGATACAGGACAGCGGATAACATGGATCGAGGATAAGACCGGTTTCAATTACAAAGATTCGCCGGTTAACGAACCCGAAGAGCTTAAGGGTATCATCGAAAACCATATTGGGTATATGAAAATACCAATGGCGATCGCTGGCCCATTGCAGTTGGATGGTCATTATGCAAAAGGTGAATTTTATGTCCCCATCTGTACCCTGGAGGGTACGCTGGCCATTTCCATGTCCCGTGGAATGTATGCCTCCTCTCTTTCCGGTGGAATTAGGGTCCGCCATGTAAAACAGGAATTATCCCGGGCGCCCGTATTCATTTTCGATAATTTGGACGATTCCATTGAATTC
>ENA-ORDI01000190-ORDI01000190.1-marine-metagenome-genome-assembly--contig:-NODE-190-length-43651-cov-7.497728_pt1 | contig 43651 bp, 35 predicted proteins | sample MGYA00248628_ERZ508525 | MGnify/ENA primary metagenome ERZ508525 (study PRJEB26195, sample SAMN05422138) | marine metagenome | isolation source: East of Porto Seguro, South Atlantic Ocean | place... | reverse complement strand
GCTGATGTCGCGGGTTTCTACAGCTACCACCTGGCCGAGCACCATGCCACCCCTTTGGGCATGGCTCCTTCGCCAGCATTATTTCTTGCCGCCGCCGCCCAACGGACTCAGAAAATCAGGATAGGGCCGCTAGGCTACCTACTGCCGCTTTACTCGCCGCTGCGTCTGATAGAAGAAATTTGTATGTTGGACAATCTCTCCGATGGCCGTTTGGATTTGGGTGTGGCCCGTGGCGTTTCCCCGTACGAATTGGGATTCTCCGGAATCGATCATAATAATGCGCGAGCAATTTTCGACGAGAGCGTGGCGGTTATCGTTCAGGGGATGACCCAGTCAAGACTGAACTTTCAGGGAGAATACTACAACTTCAACAACGTTCCGATGGAGATGGAACCCTACCAGAAGCCTTACCCACCATTATGGTATCCAACTGATAATCCGAACAGCATTCCTTAATGTGGCAAGAAACGGGTACCACTTTGTTAGTCTCGCTCCGGCGGCACGGATAAGAGAAAACGTTGACCTGTATTGGAACCTGTGGAAAGAGCATCAATCCGATCCGGATCGACTGAACGGGCATGTAACAGAGCCCAAGGTAGGAGTAATGCGGCGGATCTTGGTGACTGAAACCGATAATCAAGCTGAGATGGTAGCCCGCGCAGCCCACCAGGATTGGTTCCATTCACTCACTAAGTTATGGCACGAGTATGATGACCATTTCCCGGACGGACTTTTCAATTGGGATTCTTCTACTCAAAACGAAACTTTAAACTATGGCTCTCCTTCTCGAGTAAATGAGCAAATCGCTCGCTTGCTTGAAGTATCCGGCTGCAATTACTTGATTTGCGTTTTTGCCTGGGGGACTATGTTCCATGAGCAGTCGCTCAATTCTTTGCGACTTTTTGTTGATGAAGTGATGCCCAATTTTCAAGACAACCCCCAGGTTATCACCCAATAGCTGTCTTCAAATCTAAAATGAAATATGTCGAGAGCGCGATGCTGAGGGTGACCGCGCCAAGGCAATATGCCTGCTGGACGAGTCTCTGGCTATCTCCAGCGAGCTAGGCATGCGGCCCCTGATGGAGCGGGTGCTGTCCCGGAGGGAGATACTTAAGGCCTAACGGCACAGCAATCATCGTAAGGGCCGAAGTGGTAGTCAGTCTGAGGGAGATATGGAACAACGCCGGTTTGGAAATATGGGTGAAGTTAGCGCACTGACTCTTGGCGGCGGGGGGACCGGGCAGGTCTGGGGCCCCACCAGCCAGGAAGAGGCGGTGGCCACGGTAAAGGCGGCCGTGGATTGGGGAATCACCTTCCTGGACGCGGCGCCCACCTATGGTGACGGGAAGGCGGAAGATGTCATCGGTGAGGCCTTTGGCGGCAGGCTGCCGGACGGGGTGCGGGTGTCCACCAAATGCAGACTGGGCAACCCACCGCCTGGGGAGGTCCTAACCCGCTTGCGGGCGAGCTTGAGTGACAGCCTGGCCCGGATGAAGCTGGAGCGGGTGGACTTCTTCTTTCTGCATAACATGATCGTGGCTGACGAAGACCAGGCGCGCTACGACGGTACGCCTCGAACACTATTCGTCGAGAGCGTGATTCCGGCGTTTGAGACGCTAAAGAAGGAAGGCCTGATCGGGGCGTGGGGAATCACGGGTATCGGCGTGCCCGATGCCATCCTGGAAACCATAGAAAGCGACCCGCCTCCTCAGGCGATCCAAGTCATTACCAATCTTCTAGATTCCCCTGGTGCGCTAAAGCGGTTTGAGGGTCCGGCCAAACCCAGGGAGATCGCCGCCGCCGCACACCGTCGTGGCGTCGGTGTCATGGGCATCAGGGCGGTCCAAGCGGGAGCATTGACCAGTGAATTTGACCGGCAGTTGCCTGAAGACCATCCGGATTTGGCCGACTACCGGCGCGCGGCAGCCTTCAGAGATCTGAGCAGAGAGTTGGGTGAGTCTCCCGCCGCGTTGGCCCACCGGTACGCCTTGTCCATGGATGGAGTAGCCACAGTAATTCTCGGCGTAAAGAATCGAGCAGAGTTAGAGGAGTGTGTCGAAGCCGAAGCCAAAGGACGGCTTGCGCCGGAAGTTATGGCCCGCATCGATGGCACGGCGGTCCGGGGTTGATCGGATTCCCCTCGATATGTCCCATAGGCGAGCAACGGGGACCACTCGCTGCAAAACCAGGGTCCTAGATGGACGCCTCCGATTCACCAATAGGTACGGTGACTCGTACCCCGGCCCGCGGTTGGGCGGTGTTGCTGCTCTTCCGGGCTCAGGGCAGCAGTGTCATCCTCATCTCCTATACCTTCGGCCTGTTCCTTCCGTTTATCCGCGACGACCTGAATATTTCACTGCTCCAGGCAGGGTTGCTCCAGGGGGTCTGGTGGATCACGGCTGCTACCGCCGCGTTGCCATTCGGCGCTTGGTTCTCTCGCTTCCGGCCCGTGCCAGTTGTCCTGGTGTCTCTGTTATTGAGCCTCCCTTTTCTATTCATGCAGGCCTTGGCCACCGGCTTCGTCTTCCTGCTATTGGCGAGATTATTCCTCGTCCTTTGCCACGTCATCGCCACTCCCGCCCGTACATTGCTGCTGCAGCAGTGGGCCGCACCCCGCCAATACGCACAGATCAACTCGGTCGGTCTTTCGCAGCACAGCTTGATCCTCGCGCTGGCCGTGAGCACCAGCGCCCTTTTTATCACAGCAGTTGGCAGTTGGCGGGGCGCATACTTGTTGATGGGCGGACTGATGCTGGTGCAAGCCTTCGCTTGGGTGTTGGTGGCCCAGGAAAGAAAGGCCCCGGTGCGCGACATTAAGAGCCAGCTGAATGAGCAAGAAGGAGCGCCGCTTCGGGCCCTGGCTGCTTATCCTCAAGCCTGGATCATCGCCGCGATGATGTTCTTCCTGTCAGCTACCTGGACCGCCATGGTGACTTTCCTGCCGACGCTTTGGCTGGAAGAACGGGGAGTGTCGCTCACCTTGGGTGGCCCCTTATTGGGTTTCCTCTACTACGGCCTCATTCCCAGCGGACTCTTTGGAGGATTCCTGGCACGCAAGATTCGGAACCGCAAGCTGTTGCTGGGTGTCCCGGCGCTCTTTAACGTGCTATTTGGGGTGGCCATCACCTTCACGACCAACCCGATTCTGCTGATGTTCCTGATCACCGGGCTGGGGATCGTGTGGGTTGCCACCCCGGCCATTAATGTGTTGCCCTTTGAGTTTCCTGGGATACGGCCCAGGGAGGTTGCGGTGATCTCTTCCTTGGTAGTCACGTTTTCGGGATTGGGATTCGCCGCGGGTCCGGTTGTGACCGGGCTGGTAGCCCAGTTCACCGGTTCGCTGCAGACGGGGTTGGTAACGCTGTGTGTCCTCACCGGATTGGGTGTAGTCGCCAGCGTGTTCTATCCAGCTTACGCCCGAAATACCGCTCCACCGATGCTTCGTGCCGATGGGGATAAATACACGTGAGCAATGGACGCCGCGCTTCTCAGGAGGCAGACGTCCCAATCTTTTTCAGATTCACCGCTGCAGCTCACCTTTCTTGAGAAAGCGCAGCGGTGGATAGGGCTAACAGACCGGCCCGTTGGTGACAGCGGGGTCGACTTTTCGACGGAGAAACTGGCCTCCGCCCAGGGTTGCGTGTAGCTGGCCGTTCTCCACGACCACTTTTCCTCTCAAGATAGTGGTTGTCGGCCAGCCTTCGATTTCAAATCCATCCCAAATGCTGTAGTCAGTGATGTGGAAGTCTCCCGTGGCTAGTGTCTTCTTGATATTTGGGTCGATAAGGACGATATCGGCATCGCTGCCTGGGGCGATGACCCCTTTGCGTGGGTACAGGCCCATGATTTTGGCGGCGTTGGCCGATGTTACGTCCACAAACCGCGGCAGCGTCATTCCGCGCTTGGAAACCCCCTCGCTGAACGTGATCCCCATGCGGGTCTCGGCCCCGTTGTGTCCTCCGGTCACGTCGGATATGGTTTTCCCGGCAATCTTGACCTCCCAGGATGTGCAGTACTCGTCGGTGGCCATGGTGCTGAGGCCGCCCTGAACGATGCCGTTCCACAGGGAGAGCCGGTCCTCTTCCGACTTTAGGGACGGATAGGTGTGGTACTTCATGCCGTTCTCTTCCCGGTAGTTATCAGAGTTGAAACAGCAGTAGTTGTGGAGTGTTTCTCCGTATACCGGCATCCCTTTGGCTCTGGACTCTCCGATCGCTTGGATCCCCTCCCTGGCGCTGACATGGACGAAATAAACCGGAGATCCGGTCCACCCAGCCACGTTCAAGACCCGGCGAAACGACACGTCCTCTGACTCGTTATTGTGCACCAGCGGCATATTCCACCAAACGGTGCGCTCTTCGTCGCCCAGCTTCCGGTACATGTTCATCACCATGTCGTCGTCCTCGGAATGGACCAGCAGCATTGCGCCGTGACGCTGTATCAGCTCCATCAGATCGTGAAGGTGGCCCATGCGGACCATTCGCCCAGGCCCTGGAGTGGTGGGAGGACGTACATTCGTGGTGAATATCTTAACGGATGCGAATCCTTCCTCGACGGCCTCGCGCACCTGGCCCATAATGTTGGAATCAATCTCGCCCGATAGCATCAGGTGATGAGAGTAGTCGGCGTAGGAATTTCCCTGCCAGACCGAAGTGCGCTCGGCGATGGCCTGGTTGACGTCGATGCCGGGATTCTGGACGGCGAAGTCCAGCAGCGTGGTCGTGCCTCCAAAGAGGGCGGCACGGCTGACCTGCTCCGGCGGCGCCGTACTCAGGTTTTGACCCTGGGCCACGAAAGGCGCGGCGATATGGGCGTGGGGTTCGATGCCTCCAGGAACCACTATCTTGCCCGAAGCGTCGATCACCCGGCCCGCTTCTTCGGTGAATGTCCCCGGAGCCCCAACTCCGACGATTTTGTCTCCTTGGACCGCTATCTCCCAGTCGCCTACGCCCCAGCTAGTCACGACCTGGCCGCCTTTAATAATCAGATCTAGCATGGTCTTCCTCCTAATCACCTTCTATTGGATCACCCAGGGGGCCTTCGAAATGGATTTTATAACAATTGAAGACCCAACGGTCCAACACTTACAATCGAAAGAGGTCCTCCCGGTGCGACTCTTCTTCCACATTTGTGGCTATCGCGCTTGATACTCACTTCTGGAGAAACCGTTGTGCCGTGTGGACAACCCCTCTCCTCCGACGTAATATGCCTCTAGAGACCGGATGCGTGGACGCCGCTGACAGTCCAAGAGTTTCTGTCTCTGACCCTCCCTACCGGCGTTCGATATTGAGGTAAATATGGACGAGCTTATCGCGTATTTTAACGGGGAGTTTGTTCCTGACAGTCAGTGTCTGATCCACGCCACCGACAGGGGGTTCCGTACTGGAGACGTGGTCTACGATCTCCAACGCACCTTCGATGGAAAGATTTTTCGGCTGCGTGAGCACCTAGAGCGATTCATGCGCTCACTTAAATTCACCCGTCTGGACTCCGGACTTAATATCGACGAGCTAGAAGCGTTGACCCGCGAAGTCGTGGAGCGAAACGAAGACTTGCGTGAGCCTGGAGGAGACTTTACGGTCACCCAGTTCGTGACACGAGGCAGGGCGAAAAGTGTCGTCGATCCCGTGCCCCCAACCGTGTGCATCCTGCCCCAGCGAATAGACTTCGCCCAGTTCGCTAAATTCTACCAGTCCGGCGTGCACGTCGTTATACCGCGAACCCGTTCCTACTCCACCGAATCCCTCGATCCGAAGGTGAAGCATTATAGCCGGATGAATTTCGTCATCGCCAGTCTGGAAGCGGCTGACGTGGACCCGGAAGCGTATCCAGTTCTGCTAGATGAGAACGGCAACATCGCCGAGCATATAGCCGGCAACTTTTACCTGATCACCGACGGCGTGCTAAGAATGCCGACCGACCACAGCTCTCTTCAAGGCGATACCCAGAGGGTCATCCGGGAGATGGCTAAACGGCTGGGGATCCCAACGCGGGAAGAAGAGCTCCAACCTTACGACGCATATACCGCCGACGAGATATTTCTTACCAACACCACGTACTGCATCCTGCCCGCCGGGAAGATCGACAACCGGCCGGTGGGCGAAGGCGTGCCGGGGCCGATCACCCGCCAATTACAGTCCGCGTGGAGCGAGATGGTTGGAGTGGACTTCGTTGACCAAGCATTGTCTTTTGCGAACGCTTAGTGGGGTACTTGTACATTTGCCCCGGTGAGAGCCCATTCCCCGCCTTAAAATAGTCGCCAAAGGAGCCAAAGATGCCCATACCATCCTGGAAGTCGGGATTACAAGAGGTCGCTCCCAACGTCTTCGCTTATATCCACAGCGGGGTAGGATGGGACATATGCAACTCCGGCTTCATAGTAGGCGACGATGGCGTGTTGGTTATCGACGCCATGATGGTAGCCAGCCAGGTACGTATGTACATGGAGGAGATACGCAAAGTCACCGATAAGCCCATCAGATACGTGGTCAACACCCACCATCATGTGGACCATTCCTTTGGCAACCAGTTCTACCTTCCGGCCGAGATAGTTTCTCACCGTGGATGCCGGGAATCTTTGATCACCAGGGGCGCGGACGTGGGGATGCTGAGTGAACGATACCCCCAGTACAAAGAAGACTGGGCGGAGGCTCGGCTAACTCCTGCCAGTATCACTTACGAGGACAAAATGATTGTCCACCTGGGCGGCAAGGTGGTCGAATTGCTCCATCCGGGTCCGGCCCATACTTACGGGGACACCCTCGTATACCTGCCTGAGGATAAGGTGCTTTTCACGGGAGACGTGGCATTTCACTATCTGACCCCACTGGCGCGGGATGGACACGTAAGCAACTGGATCAAGGTAGCAAACGGGATCCTGAATCATTTGGATGCCACGACTTTGATACCGGGGCATGGTCCCGTAAGCGGCAAGGAAGTGGTTAGCGCGACCTTGAAGTACCTTCGTTTGGTAAAGCGCAAGTCCCGATCGCATTTTCAGCGGGGCGCGAGCGTTGAGGACACTAGCCGTGCGATTCCCTTGGGAGAGTATGCTGACTGGGTGGAGCCGGAGAGGGTCATGGTCAATGTTCAGCGCTTGTACCAGGAGTTCCGCGGTGAATTGCCAAAGGCCCGAGCGATGAGCTTCGGATAGATATTCGATCTAGAGATAGATAGCCAACTGAGGAGAGTTAACGATGCCAACTAGGCAAATGACAGCCAATGCGTCCCACCTTATGGTCGAGCAACTCGTAGCTTCGGGAGTCAAATACGTCTTCAACAACTCAGGTTCGCGCGAAGCTCTGTTCTTCAACGAGCTCCACTCGCGGTCTGATATCCACGGCATCCTGGGACTCCATGAAGGCACGGTTACCGCCATGGCCGGGGGCTACACCCAGGCCAACCTGGTGCCGGGCGTTATGGTCGTTCACCTGGGAGCGGGCCTGGCCCAGTGCATGGGACAGCTGATCAACGTTTGGACGGGCAGCTTGCCGGTCGTCGTGATTACTTTCGCCGGAGACACCGGCAGCTTTGCGGATAGGATAAGCCTGGACCTTACCCACAATGCCGGCCCAACCGCCATCAGCGCCCCGATGACCAAGGCCAGCTGGACGGTGATCGAGCCTGAAGGACTGCCGGCTGCCATTGAGCGCGCGCTGCGGGTTGCCATGACTCCACCGGTCGGCCCGGTCCACCTGGCGGTCTATGACCGGTTGCTCGGTCCGGAGCAGTACACCGCAAACATTATCGAGGGTGACCTGCCGGAGATCCGCACGGGCTACCCATCCGATAGTGACGTTGAGAAGATCGCCCAAGCCTTACGCGATGCTAAACGTCCCGTCCTGTACACTGGCGACGGTATCTGGAAAAGCGGCGCCGACGCCGAAGTGACGGCCCTGGCCGAGCGCTTTGGCATTCCAGTTGTGGGGGAGTTGCGCGGGGTCTCCATCAAGCATCCGCTCCACTGTGGCGGACGCCGTCTTGAGCAGGCAGGCGATATCGACCCCGACCTTATCCTTTGTTTCGGCGTGCGCCACAACGGCGCCGGTACCGCCGACGACTATTCCGCCTTCTTCAACGCCGAACGCATCATCGCTGTAGGCTCAGACGTCGAAAATCTCCAAAATATCCCAGGCTTGGACCTCGCGGTCCTCGCCGACGAAAAACGAACGGCCCAGCGCCTACTCGAGCTAACCGACTCCCCTTCGGACGATCTCGCGGACCGTCGAGCGTGGGCAAGAGAAGAGGCTGCATCACTCCGCGCCCGGCGGCGGGACGCCGCCCGATCGATCCCACAACAGCAGGGCAAGGTGCGTCCATATGTACTCGCGGACGCTCTAGACAAGGCCCTGGAGCGGATCGGCGGTGGGCTGGTGACCATTGAGCAATTCGCCGTCGCCCAAGACATACTTGAGAACACCGGGGATGCCGGCAACAACGAGTACATCAGACCCGCCGGTGGCTCGGAAGGTTACGGCATGGGCGCCGCCATCGGAGCGAAGCTCGGCGCTCCCGGCAAACCGGTCGTCGGTCTCGTGGGCGACGGTTCCCTTTACTACTCTGACTCCGCTCTCTGGACGGCTGCGAGCCACAATATTCCAGTACTTTACGTAATCTCCAACAACGGGGCATACGGAATCGTGGCAGGGGCCTTTGGCGGTGCGGATGCCGACATGAAACGGACTGGCGATTACCGGGGCGTCGTCCTAGACAACATAGACCCGGTCAAACTATCGGAAAGCTTTGGCGTCGAGGCCATGGACGCCACTGACGAATCGAGTATCGCCAGAGCCATTGAGCATGGGCTTAAAATGGTGGAGGATGAGAAGCGTCCCTTCCTGCTGAACGTCCATCTGCCCATCGGGCTGCCCGAAGGCGGACGTCCCAAAGCGCCGTATAGCTTCAGCGATGACTTGAGCTAAAGGCGTCGTCTGACTCGGATGCCCGGACCCCGCTCCAGGGTCTGGACTTGTGAGCGCGCCCGTTCCTTATTCACCGTCAGCGGAGTTGTTCGCGTACCTGAGGCATTACTTCGGTGGCGAAGGCCTCCAGCGTCGTGGCGATGCCTTGGCGGGGAGTCGCGGACGCTCGGATCGTTACCTGAGTTATTCCCCACTCGATCATGCTCACGACTTTAGCGGTAACTTCTTCTACCGTTCCGGCAAGCGTGGCGTCTCGTATGAGATCATCTGGCGCCTGCCTGGCCAGAGTTTCCAATTTCTGGGTGTCATGGGTGTAGCCTAATTGGGCGACCGCGTCTATCAGACCAGGGGTAACTTCTAACCCAGCCGCGATAGCGAAGCGGGTGTAGGTGGATAAAGATCGAACCGCGGACATTCTTACCCCTTGCAGCGCTTCCTGAGAGTCTGCGGCGATACAGCAATTGAGGCGTGCTACCCGGTCGATGGCGGCAGTGTCCCGGTTCGTTCTAGAAGCGCCTTCGCTGATAATGCCTAGGGAATAGTCCACGGTAGCCTGGCTCGCGCAGCTAGAAATTATGGCTCCATCGGCCACTTCCCCGGCAAGTTGAAGTCCCAAGGGTGAATTGCTGGCGATGTAGATCGGTAAGTCAGGCCTGAGAGGGGAAAAATTGAGGCCCCCACCCTTGAATTCCACGGTGCGGCCCTGAAAATCAACCTCTTCGCCTCTCATGAGGGCTTGGATCAGTGTTACCGCCTCCCGGATCGCCAGGGCTGGCCGGGACCGGGCTATCCCAAGCTCGGCGAATCCCGATATCCCAGCTCCGATACCCAGGACTGCCCGGCCGCCGGAGATCTCGTCCAGCGTGCCGATCGCCTGAGCGGTCAATGCTGGATGCCTGGAATATGGGTCGGTGACGCATGGTCCCAGCTTGATTCGGGAAGTGTTCAACGCGCATAAAGTAAGGCTGGAGTACACTTCGCGGAAGAATCGCTCATCCCCAAGCCAAAGGTAGTCATACCCCCATTCCTCGATCCGGCGGGCCAGCGATGCTAGTTCATTAGCAGGCAATTCGCCCAAGAGCAAGACGCCAGTCGTCATTGGATTCATGGGTTTCTCCTCAGCCGGCAGATGGCTCCCACCAAACAGCACCAGTACGCGTTCGCTTATTTTCCGCCAACGGCAGGAACGGGCATTCCCTATCTACGGGGAATCAGAAATCGTTGCCGTGACGCGACTACGGCGTAATCGCTGCATCACGCTTGACAGCACCATGTCAACCACGAACCACGTCGCGAGAAACGCACCGGTTTCCAAGAGGAAGCTGTGGAATTTGTAAAACAGCTCGGCGATGAGCAAGGATGACCCGAAAGCCGGGGCCTGCTCCGAGAGTAAACGCCGCAGCGGTAGAACTCGAATCAGCGAGTACAGAGCTACTCCTTTGTGGTATCGATATTAAGTACGCGGGCAAGCATCAACCTGTGGATGATAGGGCATGGTACCGCTTTTCGGCAACATGCTCTTTTTTTCATGCGTCTGCCGATGAGTTCATTACGCGTACGGCCCCGAGTACTAGTACTGCGTCAATCTGAAATTGATGCCTACGGCTTCACCCCCATCCTAACCTTCCCCCGTCGAGGGGGAAGGGATTTGGTCTCTTTCCTTTGACGGGGGAGAGTTGTCGGTCCATGCATCAAAATCATCTAGAAACAGTAATAGTTACGCTCCGTTCCGCCAGACTCCATCTAGGACCCGGCGGGAGGAGCGGCGCTGGGAATGATAGCGGGAATACCCAACTCCTCTACCAGGTTTACGAACTGGAAGACGTCATTCTCGACCACATCTTCCAGAAGCTTGATCTGGACGTCGATACGAGTGGAAAGATCCTGGAACACCTCACCGGCCTGTTTTGGGGGCGCAAAGTCGGCGCTTGCCACCACGGCGATGACTTCGGCCAGCTTGCGGTTCAACTTCACCGGCAGATTTAGCCGGTCCCGCGCCCCTTTGTGGTCCACCTGCACCAACTCGTTTTCGATCGCCGCCAGTTTTTCTTTCAAGGGAATCGCCGCGCTCGCCACCGCCTCTGCCGAGGAGTGGGACTCGGCCCTCTGCTCCCACTCCTCCACCTGACGCCGGATGTTACGAAGCTTGTTGATAGAGTCGTGAGTCTCAGACAACTTGTCCCGGATGCTGAGGTGCAGGTCAAACTGGGAGTCAAAATCGGCCTGGCTGGCGGCCACCCGAGGGTCTTTGACGATCTGAAATTCCCGGGTTTGTTCCGTGCCGTCGACGGATAGGCTAATCCGGTAGTCTCCCGGCGGGGCCGTCGGGCCGGTGGTCATGTCTTCCGTAGTTTTGTCTCCGGGCACTTTCCTGGCGTCTGGGTAGCGCATGTTCCACACGAACCGGTTTATACCGGACACCGCGGGAAGCCGTGGCTCCTGGTCCCCGTCGCCGGACTGATTCTCTGGATCGGTGCTGGTGAACGTATTTATCAGCTGATCGTGGTTGTCCCAAACCTTCAGGGTTACCTGTCCTTCTGGGGCTTCCTTCAGATAGTAGGTAACGATCACGCCTTGCGGCGGATTTTCGCCCGCATCCAGGAATTGGCGCACTGTTTCACCGCCGGGGCCCTTTTTTTCGGTGTATGTGACGTCGGCCCCTAGGGACAAGCGATAATGCTTGCCCTTGGAAGGTTTACGGGAAGCGGCGGGCGAACGAAGCCGGATCGAGGTGCGGGGTTGCAGCAGTTGGACCGGTGACCCCGCCAATTCGTTGGTAAGCTGATGCAGGGTAGTCAGATCGTCCAAGATCCAGAAGCTCCGGCCGTGGGTGGCGGCGATTAAGTCATTATCTTTGACGGCCAGGTCGTAGATGGGTACGGTGGGCAGATTCCCTTGCAAAGGCGACCAGGCGCCGCCATCGTCGTAAGAGACGTAAACGCCGGTCTCGGTGCCAACGTACAACAATCCTCGGCGGCCCGGATCCTCCCTGATGACCCTTGTGTAGTCGCTTTCAGGGATTCCTTGTGAAATATCGGTCCAACTCTGGCCATAATCCGATGTCTTGTAGAGCATGGGCCTGGTTTCGTCCAGTTTGTATCTGGTGGCGGCCATGTAGGCCGTGGCAGGGGTGTGGGGAGAGACCTCGATCATGTTGATAAGGGTCCACTCCGGGAGGTCTATGGGAGTGATGTCGTTCCACGTCTTGCCGGCATCTCTGGAAATGTGGACCAATCCGTCGTCGCTGCCCGCCCAGAAAACCCCCGGCTCATGGGGGGATTCCACGAACGCGAAGATCGTACCGTAGGTCTCCGCACCCGAGGTGTCTTTGGTGATCGGCCCCCCTGAAGTTTCCATCTTTGAAGTATCAGCACGGGTTAGATCGGGGCTGATGGGCTCCCAGGTGCTCCCTTGGTCGGTGGAACGGAACACCAGATTGCCGGCTACGTATAAGATGTCCGGGTCGTGAGGAGAAAACTGGACGGGGAAGGTCCACTGGAAACGGTGCTTCATCTCGTTGGCGCCTCGGCCTGTACCCAACTCCGGCCATACGGTAATGATCCTGACCTGGCCGGTGGCATGGTCGTACCGCACCAAGTTACCGCCGCCTCCCGCCGAACTTCCCACGGCGCCGGAGACAACGATGTTGGGATCCTGGGGGTGGACGGCGATGTGGCCACTCTCCGAATTGCCGACGGTGTAGCAGTCGCCCCAGGGAATCGCTCCTTTGTGGGTGCGGGAAGGAACGGAGATGGCCGAATTGTCCTGCTGCGTGCCGTATACCCGGTAGGGGAACTCATTGTCGGTGGCCACATGGTAGAACTGTGCAGTAAGCTGGTTGTAAATGGTAGACCAGGTTTCTCCGCCGTTTAAGCTAACGCAGGCGCCGCCGTCGTTGCCTTCAATCATTCGACGAGGGTTTCTTGGGTCGATCCAAAGGTCGTGGTTGTCGCCATGGGGTGTGGTCACCTGATCGAAGTTCTTCCCGCCGTCGGTGGACTTCCAAGTCTGATAGTTGAGGACCCACACAGTATCGGAATCTTGAGGATCGGCGAAGATGTGCTGGTAATACCAAGGACGCCCTTGGATGTCCTGGTTGTCGCTCACTTTTTCCCAGGTGGCGCCGGCGTCGTCTGACCTATATAGGGCGGCGTCTTCGGACTCGACAGTCGCCCATACCCGGCCCGATCTGGCCGGCGACGCCGCGATCCCGATGCGCCCTTTCAGGCCTTGAGGCAGTCCAGGGTTCCCGGTTAGTTCTTGCCAGGAATCCCCGCCGTCAGTAGATTTGTAAATCCCGCTGCCGGGGCCTCCACTAACCAAACTCCACGGCGTTCGGTGGGCTTCCCACATCGCTGCGTATAGGATTCGGGGATTTGTTGCATCCAAGGAGAGGTCGATGGCGCCGGCTTCTTCACTGAGGAACAGCACTTTATCCCACGACTTTCCACCATCATGGGACCTAAAAACGCCGCGCTGGCTGTTAGGACCAAATGCATGGCCTAGAGCGGCAACGTACACAATGTCGGCGTGTTCGGGATGGACTCTGATCCGGGCGATGTGCCGGGTGTCTTCTAGCCCCAAGTGAGTCCAGGTTTTGCCTCCGTCGGTGGATCTGTAAACGCCATCCCCATAAGAGACGTCCCCTCGTATGCACGACTCACCCATACCTGCGTAGATGACGTTGTGGTCGGAGTCGGCGACGGCGATAGCGCCTACAGCTGAGGTGCGAAAGAACCCGTCGCTCACGTTCTCCCAATAAGTTCCGGCGTCAGAGGTTTTCCAGACACCACCGGCGCAGGCGCCGAAGTAGAAGACCGCCGGATCCTCCGGGTCCCCGGCCACCGCGACCACACGGCCTCCCCTGGGCGGGCCGATGCAGCGCCATCGCATGGCGGTCATCGGGTCGATCGCGGTGATGCCGTTCCCTTGGGATTGGGAAACTCGGTCCTCTGTCATATTGGCGCCTCCGATATGTGACAAGAAATCTTACGGGCAAGTACACGTGCCGAGGCGCGGTCGTCTGACCAGCCTTCACGGTAGTACACAATCTCCAGCGGGGCACAATCTTGGCGTAACTCTCCCTGCTCAGCCAAGTACTTCAGGGATGGGTGGGCGTGGCGCTCCAAGTTGGAAACGGTTGCGACTTCAGACAGAAAAAATCCCCCAACCTTCAGACGCTCGCGTATCAAAGGGAACAGGCCGCGTTGGCGGTAGTTGAAGCAGGTAATCACGTCAAATGGGCCTTCAGGCAACGGCTCAGCTTCCAAGTCTTCTGCCAGGGTTTCGATCTGCAACCCCTTGGCCGCGGCTCCTTGGCGCGCCAGTTCCAGCCCGGTCCGTGAGATATCCACCGCCAGCACATCTAGTCCCCGGCTTGCCAGCCAGATCGCCAAGCGCCCGGCGCCTGCCGCGATATCCAGCGCGTAACCTTGCTGGGGTAGCGAAGCCTCAACTTCCTTGAGCCAGTTCGGCGGCGCTATATCAATCTCATTGGATCGCGCAAACCTCTGGTCCCATTTGATACGGTCTGACTCTGCCATACGCGCCTTTGGTAAGCCCTAGATTTCCGGGATACGGATAAACAGGGTAAGTATCATCCACATCGATTGTCAATCGTATCGTGAGAGATTCACGTGGCGAATGGAGGAGCGCCGAGCAAGAATCTTGCCCCCACCCTCCGTCCTTCTTGCCGAGATCTGCCGGACGAGGTCGAGGCGGACGTCGAGCCCGTCTCGCAGTGGTATGGTCAGATAATCGAAGGGGTACTGTTTGCCGTCGACCAATACCCGGATCACCCGCCGGCCGGCCAGGGGGTTGAACTCTTCCGAGCGCTGACCCACTAAGAAGAAGTCTTCCAGGGTGAAAGACTCCGATATAGCATGTTCAACATGGATAACGCCGCTCCCGGCGTGGGTGTGTATTCGATTGAAGCAACCTCTATCGATCCCGATCCCTGAGGGAATCGGCAAGATGCGGCCGTGGAGGGTGATGGTCAGTTGGACATGGAAATGGGTGGAGACATCGATAGTTTGGAGGCAATCGTCCAAGCCATCGATTCTGGAGGCAAGCGGCGCCGGAGTGGCAGACTGTGGCGCTACCGGTGGGATGACGGTCGCGGAGGGCGGTATATGAGGCGTTGCCGGAGTCTGGCCGGTATTACACGAAATCAAAGCCGGAACGACCAGGAACATGACAAGGGTCATCAGATGTAAACGGCGAAAACGCAGCTCCATCACTATTCGCTGAAAAGCGGCGTTGCGCCCGTTAGGGCTTCTCACTCTTGAATATTCACGACGATATTGTCTGCACATCAAGACGATATAGCTTCAACCGGCTCGTCGTAGGGGTTGGTTTCGATGTACGGTGAGGTTGTGAAGGGCCGCTCATTCCGCGCCTCTTTCTATCGTGCGAATCAGGTCCAGCGATGCCGCCGGCCGATTATGGGATAATGCCCGGCTAAAGCGATGATACGTTAATGGCAGCACCCAATCAACAATAAATCAGACGCGAAACAATATCCCTTCAGTCTTTCGAGAGCCGGCCAGATGGGCTTGTCGCACGAGTCGCGGGTTCTTCCAAAACGCGGAATTCCCAGTTAGGATAGTAAACTGACGGCGTAGCCCGATCAGTGATTACGAGGTGGAACATGACCCTGGACAACCCTACATCCCGGTTTTTAAAACTCCCAGATACCAGCGAACGGGAAGCCACAGACCTGTTTCACAGGGAAGAAGTACAACTTGCCCTACGCAACCGAGGCATGCCGCTAGAGATCATGCGCTATCCTGTCACCCCAACCGGGATGCATTATCTTGTCATTCACTTTGATATCCCCGATATCGACATCGACCAATGGAAGCTACAAGTGGGAGGTCTGGTTTCCCAACCCCTTAGCTTGAGCCTTGACGACATCAAGAAGCGGCCGGCACGCACGATGGCAGTGACGATGGAATGCGCCGGTAACGGCCGAGCTTTGCTGAATCCTCGTGTCTTCAGTCAGCCATGGTTCAACGAAGGGATCGGCACCGCCGAATGGACCGGTACTCCTCTGAAGGGGATCTTGGATGAAGCCGGTCTCACGGACGGAGCCGTGAACATAGTTTTCTCCGGAGCGGATCAAGGGATTCAAGGGGAAGTGTTGCAGGTTTACCAACGTAGCTTGAACATTGCAGAATCCATGCGGGAAGAGATGATGCTGGTTTACGAGATGAACGGCCAGCCCCTCCAGCCCCAGCACGGCTACCCGCTTCGGCTCTTGTTGCCCGGCTGGTACGGCATGGCCAGCGTCAAATGGCTAGACAAGATCGAGGTGGTTGGCGATCAGTTCCAGGGTTATCAGATGGCCAAGTCCTACCGTTACACCCAGGATACAGAAGAACCCGGCGAACCGGTGACGTTGATCCGCGTCCGTGCGCTGATGATCCCGCCCGGGATTCCCGATACGATGACCAGAGTGCGATGGATGACTGCTGGACAGCAAACGTTAACCGGCAGGGCTTGGGCCGGTCGATTGGGGGTCTCCCGTGTGGAAGTCAGCGTCGACGATGGATCAACTTGGTCCGTAGCCACCCTGGGTGAACAGGTTTCAACGTTTGCCTGGCGGGAGTGGTCGTTTGACTGGAATGCCGTCCCGGGATGGCACACTCTATCGGTACGGGCCACCGACACTGAGGAAAACGTACAACCGATCGAGCAGTTTTGGAACGCCCAGGGAATGGGGAACAACATGGCCCAACGGGTGAGAGTATTGGTCGAGTAAGAATCCTTGATTCCCAGCCGGAAGCGGTTTCTGGCAAGCATTTGCAGGTTGGTCCGGAATCGAGTTTTATACAAAAATTCGGCAGAAATTAAGGTTCTGGCCGGGGTGGCCCGATTCGAACGGGCAGAGGTGATTCATGCGGATCTGTTGCTTTCAGCCTGGGGCAACCGAGATAGTCTACGCGTTGGGATTGCAAGACCAGCTTTACGGGGTTACCGCCCAGTGCGACTATCCGGTCGAAGCCCGAACCAAACCGGTCATCGTTCGCAGCGTTTTCGATGGCACCAGCCCGTCCAGTGGTGAGATCAGCGAGATTATTTCAGAAAAACTCCGGCAAGGGCTGGGACTATACATAACCGATGAAGCGGCGTTGCTTGCCGCAAACCCAGATATCCTGTTGACCCAAGCCCTTTGCGATGTATGAGCCCTGTCCGCTCGGCAGGTAGCCGAACTTGGTTTGACACTTAATAAGGAACCTCAGGTGATCTCGCTAGACCCGGAGTTGCTTGGCGATGTTCTGGAGGACATCCGGCGTGTCGGGCGGGCCACTGATAGGCTCGAAGCCGCTGAATCATTAACCGGCCGATTGCAGATTCGCATCGATGCTGTTACCGAGAGAGCGGCCCAGGGAGAGCACCGTCCTAAAGTGCTCCAACTCGAGTGGGTTGATCCCCTGTTGTGCGGTGGTCACTGGGTGGTGGAAATGGTGGAAAGAGCTGGCGGTGAAAGTTGTTTTGGCAGCAAGGAAACGGGGTCGTCGCGTCTGGACTGGGATCAGGTAATAGCGAGTCAACCCGAGATAATAATGTTGATGCCTTGTGGGTTCAACCTAGATCGGGCGATTGAAGACATTCCGCTACTGTTGAATCTAGAAGGGTGGGATTCTCTCCCCGCGGTACGAAACGACCGGGTTTTCATAATAGATGCCGATGCCTACACCAGCCGGTTGGGGCCAAGGCTGGTGACTGGGCTGGAAATCATTCACCCCGAAGTGTTTTCAGGACTGATACCCGATGGCGGTGCAGTAAGACTCAGCGAGGCAGCCAGATTTTAAGACACCAAGACCTGGTACTTACTCTTGATGCGGAGATTGTCCTATTTGGTAGTAGGTCTGCGGCATGGGGAGAATCAGTCTACCGGCCATGCTGAGACTCAGCGCTAATTCCTTCTGATGCGATTTACGCTCAGCCACCCACCATGGTATCCATCAGCGTCTGCTGTTCGACTTCCAGGGATGCTACCTCATTTGCAAGAGCGACCTTGTCTCCTATCAGCTGGTTGCTCCCGTTGACCTCGCCTACCACTGCAAACCCTAGCCCGATGACAAGGCCGAAGGAATAGATCGTTAGGCTTACGATTCCAAATGCTTTTTTCATTGGTTATCCACCTCACAGAACGGCAGGGAAGTCCCTAGCCTATCGAGAGAACGATTGCAATGCCTGACATTGCGGAGACGGCGATGAAACCGAAGATGAGCGTGATAGATATCGGAGTCTGATACCCCATATCTAGCCTCCTTACAGCGTGACCGTAATATTCAACCACAAAGAGAAGAAGAACACATGCGTGGTAGCACTACTTTTGACGGCGGGTTCTCTTTATCCCCTGATTAGGGCTACCACTATCCGAGCCGGCAAACGTAATACCCTGTCCTTACCAGCCTCGCCGCCGAATTCTGGCCTCGGTTTCATCGGTGATCCCACTCAGTTGCGCCTTTCGGTGGTGGTCTGCTAATGAATCTTTGCCTTTCCACTGGGAAGATACAAAGCGTAGCAGAGTTACAGCGCCGCGCAGTATAATTCAGCACACGAGTCAGGATCAGGCGAGTGGTTCGCCGAGAGAGGTTTTGATGAGCACAATCATGTCGGGCCGTGTTCACGTTATCACTGGTGGATACCCGCCGGGAGCGCTGGGTGGGCACGATATGGACTATGCACGGCTCAGGCTGCTGGGCTTGCTAGAAGAGCAAGGCCTGCCGGCGACCGTAGGAAATGACTTCAACGATATTCATCGCTGGCTACCCGGGACTCAACTGCTTATAACCTACGTCGCCGGGCCGTTCCTCGACGACGACCGGAACCAGATCGTGCGTCAATGGCTTGACGACGGCGGTCACTGGCTGGGTTTGCACGGCACGAGTGGCGGCAAGGCAACGCGGGTCGGAAACGGAAGAAGACGGCGGATGGTCAAAACCAGCCACCACGACACGCTCGGAGGTTTCTTTCTCAGCCACCCACCGATGCGCAAGTTTCGCGTCGACGTTGTTGCCCCAGGACACCCGCTGACCAAGGACCTCCCGGAGTCGTTCGAGACGATAGACGAGCCCTACATGATTGAGGTCCAGCACCCTTCTGAGACGCAACTAATACTCACCGCGGAGCTGGGCCCAGATGACTCACCGCTTGGCTCCGGATTCGAGTATGACGAGGACACGGCGCTCCAGCCGGACGGCAAGACCCGCGCGCTTGGTTTCACTCGCAACATTGGCAAAGGAGGCGTGACCTATATCGCGCTTGGCCATTGTTCGCCCGTGAGCCAAAGCCAGCTCGCAGCCGATCCCAACCCCGAGGACGCCGGCGGCAGGCCGGCAGCGCTCCGCGCTACCTGGGAATCGGACGCCTACATACAGCTGCTACGTAACGCGATAGAGTGGGGGATGGTCTAAGCACACCGGGCAATAAACAGAGCGTTATTGAGAATGGCAGTTGGGGTGCGGGCTTGTTTACTTAGCGTTGGGGCCGGTGGGTTTCGAGACACTATGAAACGATAATGTGGTTAGGTCAGTCTTCTATGACCTACTGCCCTGGTTCCGTTGACATGGGACGACTGCTAAAAACCTTCTCATCCCATGGTATTATTGTTGCGAATTCGCCGGAAACTCCACTAGCGGGTAGTTGCCTGGACCGATTCCGGCATGGGTATTTAGGTCGCAACCTAATCTTGTTCAAAGGCGGGTGTGAGCTATGGGAACGAAACTTTTGTTGGAAACAACGGCCCCCTTCCAGGGACTCCCAGAGTTGGTGGCATTTCACGAGGGTCTTTTCGAGGCGGAGGGTCTGGACGTGGAGTTCAAGGAGCGCGGTCAAAACGCCCCCACAGGGACCGACACCAACGTTACCGATCCCGACTTGGTCAGTCCCTTTATGAGTCATGCCAGCACCTTTGAAACCGGTCAGGCGGGCATGTACAACGCCTGCGAGTGGGGAAACTACCGCCGGGTGCAGGACAGCGATGTGCAGGGACGGCAACTGGGAAGACGGTCCATCGTGGCCTATGGGGCCCTAGTGGTTGCTCCGTCGTCGGACGTGTACACACCGCAACAACTGGCCAACAAGCTCATTGGGGTCCCCTACTTCGCCGGCACCCATTATCTGTGCCTGTTGATGCTGGAGGGTTTCCTGCCCCGGGACCTCATCAAGACCTGCCTGGCGCCCAACGGCTCAGGCGCACGATTTCGATCTTTGATGAAAGGTGAGATTGTCGCCACGACGCTGACCGAGCCATACATAACTGTGGCGGAGAAGGCGGGGTGCAGGATCATCGTTATGTCTCCATTCCACGGCACCGAGGTGGCTACTCCGGGAGTCGACGCGGAAACCTATGCCGCGTTCAGCCGGGCGGTAAACAAAGCCGTCGAGCGTATCAAGGCCGATAAGCGGAAGTACCTGCAGTACTTCATCGATTACTACAAGTCGGACCCTGATGTAGCCGCCCTGACGGTGGACGATCTGAGCCCTAGCCGCCTGCAGGTGGTGGAACCTGCTCCCATCCCCGAGGAAGAACTACAGCGAACCTACCAGTGGATGTTGGGTTGGAACATGTTGGACGGCGAAACCGGCGCAGAAGATTTGATCGACGGTGAGAGACAGAACGCGGCCCACGATCTGGCTGCAAGCAGCGACTAGCGGGGAGATTCCCGGGAATCTCCCTTCCGGTTTATTAACAGGGTAAACAGAAGGCCCGCAGGACATATCCTGGGGGCCTTCTTTGTAGCATCGATCGCTTACCGTACAACTCGATTGCCAGTTTCCCTGGGCAAACACTCAGGGGAGGTGACGGACTAATGCATGGGTGAGAACGAAGCGGGAATCATTATCTTGTTTTCCTGCCTGACCCGGCCCGGTGCGCCCGAGGGCCAATGGGGCGACGTCGCGGCTTCCTTCCGGACCCGTTCCCGGTCGTCCAAGTCTTTATACGGCCAGATGTGCATCCAGCGATTCAAGCCGCCAAGCTCGGTGGACATACCGGCGGCCAGAGGCGAAAACTCCTCCCGGTAGGGGATAGCGTCGGTCCACTTACGGATAAGCTCCGGTATGGAACCGGGCTCGTAGGTGTATATACGCATCTCGTAGATATCGCCCAGCTTTTGGTCGCCACCCATCGGACGCATGAATGGAGCGGGAGACCAAATCTCCGAGTTCATGTTCAAGATGGCGCCGTTGTTGGGGGGCGGCCAATGAGTGTCTTTGGAGGCTTCGGCTCGAATCCGCTCGCGCTCATCCAGACTTTCATAGGGCCATACGTGAATGACCTGGTTCAATGGGCCAATGTCAACGTGCCAAAAGGCGGCCAGCGGAGAATACTCTTGCCGGTAGGGCAACGCTTCGCCAAACGCTTCCTCGAATTGGGCCACGGTCCCCGGTTTTAGATCATAGGTACGGACTTCGTAAATCATGAAAAATCCTTCTCTGCTTTAAGTTTGCTCCCCTTCACCGAGCCCGCTCACGTCCCCCACTACTCAGAAGTGGCCCTAGTGTAGCAAACACCTACCGTTGCGGGCAAACGCTGCCAGCTACGAGCTATTTGACTAGGCGCGACATATGTTGATAGCATCGTCAAACACCACCGAGAATAGCCTACCGCAGAGGGTAGCCGAAATGAAAACCAGCACATCCAGGATCCTCACCACCCACACGGGCAGTTTGCCCCGGTCCGAGGTCATGCAGGACCTGCTACGAACCCAGCAAGACCAACTGGATCTGGACCAAAGCATCTTTAGCGTCGAATCGGAGAAGGCCGTCGCTGAGGTGGCCCAGCATCAGGTGGAAATCGGAATAGACGTTGTCAACGACGGCGAACAGGGGCGGGCCCAGTACGCAACCTACGTCAAAGAACGGTTGACCGGCTTTGATGGTGAACGGCAGATCCGGTCGCGGCCCCGGCTGGACGATGAAGACTTTCCCGAATTCGCCCAGCAGCAACGTCCGTCCTCCCGAAACATCCCCCAGCCGACCTGCACCGGTCCCATCGCCTGGAGTGACTGGTCCGCCGTCCAGAAGGACATCGACCGGTTGAAAGCCGCGGCGGACCAGGCTCAGGCTGAAGAGTTCTTCATGACATCGGCTTCCCCCGGAGTCATCGCCAATTTCCTGCCCAACGATTTCTACCCCACCGAGGAAGCATATCTCTACGCCCTGGCCGGCGTGATGAAGGACGAATATAAGGCCATTGCCGATTCGGGCCTGCTGCTGCAGATAGACTGTCCTGACCTGGCCATGACCCGAGTGTCCCAGTTCTCTCATCTGTCGGAAGACGAGTTCGTCAAGATCGTCGAGCTGCACGTGGAGGTCATCAACTACGCTCTGCAAGGCATACCGGCGGACCGGATGCGGTTGCATCTATGCTGGGGAAATACCGAGGGCCCGCACCACTACGATATTCCCTTCAAGTCCATCGTCGAAATCGTGCTCAAGGCCAGCCCGATGGGCCTATCTTTCGAGGGCGCAAACCCCCGCCATGCCCACGAATGGAAAGTCTGGCAGGATGTGAAGCTTCCCTATGGCAAAGTAATTATCCCCGGCGTGCTGGACACCACCACAAACTTCATCGAGCATCCAGAGTTGGTGGCCGAGCGGATCGTGCGCTACGCTAACATCGTTGGCCGGGAGAATGTGATGGTTGGCAACGATTGTGGCTTCGGGACGTCAGCCTGGGGCAGAAAGGTGGAAACCAGAGTCGCTTGGGCCAAACTGGCATCCATGGTGGAAGGAGCGCGTCTGGCGTCTCAGGAGCTTTGGTAGGGGCCTCACCCCCGGCCCCTCTTCCAAGGGTAGAGAGGTGCCCACGGCCTGTCGACAGGTTCAGGGAGAACGGTTATCACCGCTCGTGGTGAGCTTGTCGAACGACCCTGGCTGGAATCCGAATATACTTTTAATTTAACGTGAGGTTGGCAGAATCATGCCCTATCAAGAAGCCACGGCCAAGCTGCAAGAGGTGATGCAGCGGAAAGACCGGGTGCTCAGCGTGATGCACCCACCTAGCGCCTCCCTGGCCCGGGTTATGGAAGCCGCTGGGGCGGAAGCGGGATTCGTGGGCACCAGCGGCGTGGTGGGCTCCTATACCGGCTTGGAGGACGTGGGGACCGCCACCCTCAGCGAGTGTATCTTGATCGCCGGCTGGATCGCCCGGGCCGTGAGTTTCCCCGTCATTCTGGACGGTGACACCGGCCACGGCGGCGTCATGGCGGTACGGCGTATGGTGGAGGACTGCATCAAAGAAGGCGTCGCCGGAGTCCGCATCGACGACCAGCCCATCGAAGGAAAGCGGGGCACCGGCACGGCGGGCATGGAGGTTGAGGCCTTGGAAGTGGTCCTGGCCAGGTATCAGGCGGCCGTGGAACGCAAGCGCGAGTTGGACCCCAACTTTGTGGTCATCGCCCAGTGCTATACCGGAGAGGCTGCCAACGGCGGCTACGCCGAAGCCCTGGACCGGATGAAGGCCTACAAAGAGATCGGCGGGGTCGACTGGGTACAGTTCACGGCTCCCAGAGATGTTGACGAGGCCCGGGGGGCCAGGGAGGCCGTGGAGGGACCGTTCTCGATAATGCAGGGCTTCATGAACACGCCTCTGACCAACGACGAACTGCTGGACCTGGGCATCAACATCGCCTGGGTACCCCAGCCCACCCACCTGGTGACCTACGTGGCGCTATACGATTACGTCAAAGACTTCATGGACAGAGGCAGCATCGCCTATCAGGATTTCCGGGAGGCTCACAAAGACAACCCTTACGTCACCGGCCAGTTGAAGATCGGCGGCGCGGAAGTGGCCAAGCAACGAGAACTGGAGGAGAAATACTTCTCCGCCGATGCCCTGGAAAAATACCAGCGGTCGGCTGGGCGGAAGTAGATCGCCTCTTGCGGTCCTTTCCCGGAGTGAAATAGCGGGCAGGCAACCCGTCGGTTACTCGAACAACAATATGTAACAACGGCTTGAGAATCTAAACAAGAGGGAGAACCATGGCAAAGAACGGCTACAAGATATTCGATTCGGACACTCATGTTGGTCCCCAGGCCGACATTCTGGAACGGTACATGAGTGCAGGGGACCTGGGTTAACTCAAGGAGTTTGAAGGGTTCCTGCGGAAGAACGACAAGACGGGCCACTCCACCTACAACTTCAACACCCGCAAATACGCTCGCCGGCTGGGCGAACCGGAAGCACGGGAGTCCGACGCCAGCGAGTATATGACCGGGTTCACCGCCCAGCACCGGCAGCCCCCCAACCCTTTGTTGGAAGACGACCCCGCCGAGCGCATCAAGGACATGGACCTGGAAGGCGTCGACGTGAACCTGCTGCTGCCATCGGGCTGGTTCGGCGTCTGGACCTCCCAACCGGACACGGCTCTGGAAAATTCGTTCTATGAGGCATATCACCGCTGGATGGAGGACTACTGCCAGCCCTTTAGCGACCGGCTGACCGGCGTCATCCTGTGCTCCGCCCGGGACGTGGAGGCCGCCGTTTCGGAGATCGACAGGTGGGGGAAATCCCGCTGGCCGATGGCGGTTTTGGTTTACGCCCCTTACGGCACGCCCCTGGACCATCCGGACCTGGAGCCCATCTGGGCCGCCGCCGCCCAGAACGACCTTTCGATATTGCTGCACACTTTTACCGTGGCCCCGCCCTACGCGCCCGGGGGACTGGACACCTGGGACAACCTTTGGCTCCAACGCTCGGCCGCTCACCCTTGGTGCGGCATGCGTAACATGGCGTCGATCATCGGGTCGGGCGTGATGGACCGTTACCCAGACTTGAGGGTGGGTGTGCTGGAAGCGGGACACGGCTGGTTGCCCTTCTGGGTCAAGAGGCTGGACGAACACCAGATATCGATCCCATCGGCTCTCCCAAAACTAGCGCAAACTCCCAGCGAGTACGTGTCCAGCGGGCGGTATTTCCAGAGCATCGAGATGTCGGAAGGGCAGGAGGTCACCAAGAGCGTCATAGACATCTTGGGTGAAGACATCCTGATGTACGCGTCCGACTACCCCCACGGCGAAAGCTGGTTCCCCATTTCAATTGACACCGTGATGGCGTGGGATGGCATTCCGGAGAGCGCCAAGAAGAAACTGTTCTGGGACAATGCGATGCGGTACTACCGGAGGTACGGTTCGGGGTAAACAGGTCGAGCGTGCGAAAGGGAGTGGGTCAGACGATCTACGAGAAAGACTCTCTAGCGTCCCGCCAAGCGGCGTTTTTCGCTGGCATTCCGGGTCTCGACGATGTAGCGCTTGATACGGTCTCGCTCCGTCATGGGCGGGTCGGAGATCCAGTCGTGAAACGCCAGCACTGGGTTGGCTACCGCCGCCAGAATCGCGTCTCCCCGTATTAGCGCCCAAATGTGGCGAAGCGCCTGGAGCGAAGGTTGGCTCAGCTTGCCGGCATAGATTTTTCCCGCCGGATTTATCCCTACTAGCCCGTTGCCTGAGTGGTTAGACGTCTCGATGGGCTGAGATTCTATTTCGACGTGCTTGGTTGCCATTTGAACATTCTAACCGCTTGCCTAGTCTAACCCAACCCGAAATCTAAAGTCCCTGCCAAGTGTCGGCACCCATGACCTGCGCCCAACGCCCGTAGAAACGGCGATGGTTCGCTTCGCTCAGCCGGAAATCGCTGGTCCAAGCCTTGAGTTCTTCGTCATAACTTTCGTGGCCCAGTCCCATCTGCATATTCAATTCGAACTTTCTGGAAACCACCCCGCGGCAAGTCTGGGTGCACTCCTGCCAGTTGTCCATGTCGTCCTGCTCAAAGGTACCCGAGGGGCCGAACCCCCGGATGCTGGCCAGTCTCAACTGTTGTTTTATGTGGTCCGGCGCCGCTTTATCGGCGAATACCCAGGCCCACACTTCGGTCTTCTCCGGCCCCTTGGGGTGCCAAACCCGAAAGGTGTAGGAGGCGGCCCGGAGCATGGAGAAGTTGGGAAACATAGTGCCCACTATGGGATTGACCCTGCTGGTGCGTTCACCTAGGCGTTGCTGCACCTCGGCTCGGACCTGTTTCTCATACTCCAATATATCCGGTTCCGGAGGCGCCGCCACGTCTTCGGGGCCCAGGGCGATGATACAGTGTCCGTTCCCCGGAGAGAGGACAGCGCCTTGGGTCGATGCGTTAACCCGGAAGTCTCCGGCGAACCCGGTCCTGATGGCTGAAAGATGGCTCCAAGCCGTATGGTAAGCATCGCCGGCAAAGTTCTCCGCAGGCAGCTTCCAGTTGGCGGGAATCGTCCACTTTTGAACTCCCCCCACAACCTCTACCCCACCTTCGCGGCGGTCGAAGAAGCAGTCCAGGTACCAGGCCATCTCACCCAGGTAGTCAAGTAGCGACGGCGCGTCAGGGTCGAAAGTGGCGAAGATCAAACCTTTATAGCTGTCCAGTTGAGCCACCGGAACCAGATTCCACTGACTCTGGTCCAGCTCCCCGTAATATGCGTCCCGCTCGTTGGGAACCGCCATCAGGCGTCCGTCGTTGCCATAGGTCCAGCCGTGATATGCGCAACTGAAGGAGGAGGCGTTACCCGAGTCGGCTCGGCAAAGACGGTTACCACGATGGCGGCAGATGTTGAGGAAAGCATTGATCTTGCCGCCCGAGTCCCGCATAACCAGCACCGGGTCCTCGCCCATATAGGTGCTGAAGAAGTCGCCTGGTTTGGGTATCTGGCTTTCATGGCAAAGGAACAGCCAGCAGCGGGCAAAGATTTGCTCCAACTCTTGCTGGTATATATCCTGTTCGATGAATATCCGCCGGCTAACCAGCCCGCGTTCACCATCCACCAGACTACTAACGTCTGCGACCACGACACACCTCCTGGCAATGTTTCCAGGATTTCGGAGACTAGTATACCCTGAACGCGCCTCCGGCAAAATCTGGTTTGGCGGGTGATCCGTGGTTGCTGGCACGACGTTGCGGTGATATAAAGCGGGGGACACTCCAGGCCAACACTCAGGAGAATGCCATGCCAGACCTAATCATCAAAAACGGCCTTATCATCGACGGCTCCGGCAGCCCAGGGTTTTACGCTGCCGTGCTGGTGACGGGCGACTCGATCACCATTCATCGGGGCGACGTATCCCAATTGGAGGCGGGGCGGGTGATAGATGGCACGGGCTACGTGGTCTGTCCCGGTTTTGTCGACGTCCATTCCCACGCCGGGCTGACGATTCTGGGAGAGCCGCACCACGACCCCAAGGTGCGCCAGGGGGTGACGACCGAGTTGGTGGGCATCGACGGCATCTCCCACGCGCCCTTCAAAACTCAGGATGAGTTGCACCGGTACATCTGGCTAGACTCGGGTCTCAACGGCTATCCGCCCATGCCCGCCGACTGGCTGACCGTCGCCGATCTGCTGAGCAAGTACGATCACCAGGTCGCCATAAACATGGCGTATATCTTGGGCAACTCCCCGGTGCGCATATGGTCCGTGGGATGGAACGACCGGCCCGCGACGGCCGCCGAGTTGGAAGACATGAAGGCGGTCGTCCGGGAGGCCATGGAAGAGGGGGCGTATGGGCTGTCCACCGGTCTGGACTATCCACCCGGCTCCTATGCGGACACCGCCGAGCTGTCGGCCCTGTCCCAGGTAGCGGCATCCTTAGGCGGCATCTATCACACCCACACCAGAGCCAGCCTCCGGTCTCAGGGGCTGATGGCGCCCTGGGAGGAGGCGCTGGAGATCGGCCGGCGCAGCGGCTGTCCCATCCACCTGACCCACTATCGCCAGAGCGCCCAGGGAGTGGGAAGCCATCTGGACTACATCGGTTTGGTGGAGAACGCCCGGGACGAGGGTTTGGACGTTACGTTCGATTGCTACACTTACCCTTATTCAGGCACGATGGTGGCCATCGGGCTGCCGCACTGGGCCAAAGACGGCGGACCGGAACGGTTGATGGCGGCGCTGCAGGATGCGGACGACCGGGCCAGGATGAAACGGGAGATCTCCAGGGACCGCCTGGAGAACAACTGGCTCACCAACTTCACTCAGCCCCAAAACCGGCAATACGACGGGCGGTTGCTAACCGATATCGCGGACATGCGGAACCAGGACCCGGTGGACGCGCTGTTCGACCTGCTGGTGGAGGAGAACTTGGGTATTTCAACCGTGGGTTTAGGGACCAACCCCCACACTCTTTGGGCCTTCGTTTCCCACCCCATGGGCATGATCGCCAGCGACGCCATCCTATTTGGCGAGTATCCCAACCCCAGGACCTACGGTTGCTTTCCCATAGTGCTGGCCGAGTTCGTGCGTGCGGAGAAGCATCTATCGCTTCCGGAAGCCATCCGTAAGATGACCTCGTTCCCGGCCCAGCGCCTGGGCATCCCCGACCGGGGGCTGCTGCGGGACGGATTCAAGGCCGACATCGTGTTGTTCAACCCCGACACGGTCAAGACCCACGCCACCAAGGAGGACCCCAAGCACTATCCGGTAGGCATAGACTACGTGATCGTCAATGGCCGGGTGGTCATCGACCAAGGTGAAAACACCGGCGCTTTGCCGGGCCGGGGGCTGCGGCGGGGCCGCTCTTCTACGTAGACGGCCTGCCGGGGCTATGGTTCTACATGCTCACCGGTTGAGACGGGTGGTTCGACAGGCTCACCACGAACGGGAAGGGGCGCCACGGACGGAGAGCGCGCGGATAACGTTCGCCCTGAGCTTGTCGAAGGGTCTCACCCCTGTAGGGAGATTCCTTGGCCGGTCCGCTCCCTCCATCAAGTAGACTTAGTGCCACGGCCTTATTCCAAATTCTATGGGGAGGTACATGAAATGCGGAAAGAATTTATCGATCCTCCGGAACTGGGAACTCCGCCCAACAACATCTACCACCACGTGGTCAAGGTGGGGAACACCGTCTACATCGCCGGGCAGCTCTCCCGTGACGTCAACGGGAAGCCCATCCACGTCGGCGACGCTGAAGCCCAGACGATCCAGGCCTGGGCGAACCTGGAAGCGGCTGTCAAGGCCGCCGGGGGAACGCTGGCCGACATCGTCAAGACCAATACCTACGTGGTTGGAAGGGAGAACATGGCCGGGGTGCGGGCGGGCCGGGCGAAAGCACAGCCGCCGGAAGGACGCCCCACCAGCACCACCGTGATAGTGGCCGGCCTGGCCGACCCGGAGTTGGTGGTGGAGGTGGAGGCGATAGCGGTTATCGGCTGAAGGCGGGGAGGACGAAATTGCCACAGAGAACACAGAGGTCACAAAGAATTTATGTGAGAAATTTAAAAAAACTTAGTGTTCTCTGTGGCTCTGTGGCTAATCAGGGGCTTTTAGAATCCCTTGAACCAAGCGGTGAAGTTGTCTGCCTCTTTCTGCGACCCTTCGATGGTTAGACGGCCGGTGGCGACGCCGTGACTAGGAGCCATCCGGCCGTAGATCAAGAGGATGTAGTTTCCGGTGTCGCATCGGAAAGTGACGTCGGCGACGCCTCGGCCGGAAGATTGGATGGAGTATGCGTCATGGGTGACCACAACGTCCTCCTGGACCGCCACGGGACTCGAAATGTCAAAGCGATACCTTACCGGGGTCGGCAGATCTAGGCCGGGCTCGAATGCGAAGCCCAGCCATCGGGCCACCCGGCCCGCCAGCACCGACAATGCTTCCTCAGACACCGTCGCGTTTTGATCCAGTCCGGAGCGAATGTCCCAACCATGAATCGCCAGTTCCTGTAGCCTAAGGGACACAAAATCCATGATCGGCATGGGGCTGCGGCGGTGAAAGCAGGGTTTGTCCCAATCATCGGCCTTGAGACCGGCTAGCACCTGTGCCAAGCCAGCGTATCCAGAGCGGAAGTTCTCCATAAGCCCCATTCCAACTCGCTGATGGGAATCCCGGGCGGTTTGCCCGATGGTTTCTGAGCCGCGATCTCCGGGGCCCAAAAAATCCTGCCCCTCTGGCGGGCCTGAGTCTCCAGCCACTGCCCGGGTGATGGAGTTGGCCCAAGTGGCGGCACCCGCCGCCAAGTGGGCAACCACGTCGCCGATAACCCAACTTTCGCAGGCGCTATCACGGGTCCACATCTGCTCGTCAAGCCCGGTCAGAAAGTCGCCCAACCGGGTTGCTTCGTTATTCACGATTTGGATCAATAAGTCTGTCTGGCTGCTGACCATGACTGCCTCCATCGGTGTAGGGAATAGTTATTAGGAAGGGTCTTATTTAATTCCCCCAATGCCCTCAAAGTCAATCAAATCGGATGCCCGATTGGGTGTTGGTGGCCTGGCGGATTATACTCGGCACTGTATCAAGATTTGCGATAGAGCGCCCGGTGATTAACCGGAGCTAGGGGAAGACATATGCCTGTACAAGTGGACATCCGCGTTCCGGTTGGTCTTCCGGTGAAGGAGACTGCGGACTTTATTGCCGGTTGCGAAGACGCCGGCTTCGACGGCGTGGGGGTCCACGACCATCAGCACAGTGGAAGGGACGTGTACCTAACCCTGGCTTTGGCGGCGGAGCGTACTTCCACGCTGAATCTGTATCCGGCCACGTCAAACCCGGTTACTCGCCATCCCAGCGTGTTGGCGTCGTTGAGCCACACTCTGGAGGAGTTGGCGCCGGGAAGGATCCGGTTGACCATCGCGCCTGGCTTCCTGTCGGTTGGCAACATCGGCCGTCCCCGAGCCTCGGTGGAAACGATGCGCCGAACAATATTGACTATCCGGAGCCTGCTGGCCGGTGAAACTGTGACCTTCAACGGGACTGAAACGAGTCTGAGAAACACCAGTAGCCCGCCGACGCCGGTTTACATGACCGCCGCTGGTCCCAGAATGGTGGAACTTGCCGGAGAGGTTGCCGACGGCGCGCTTCTGCTGGTAGGGCTACACCCTCAGGCCATCGCCGCGGCCCGAGAGCGTCTCGAAGCCGGAGCGGCAAGGGTTGGACGTACTCTGGAAAACTTCCACACGATATTTATCACTCCGATGGCCTTAGATGAGGAGGGCCTAGAGGCTTTTCGCTGGCCCCAACGCTGGCTGCGCCGTGGATTACCCTTCCTAACCTACCCCAGCAGTGCCAACCTGCATTGGCTGAGAGAAGCGGGTATCGACCTTCCTGACAACGTTCAACCCGAGCAGATCGGCGACGATCTGGCCCGGCAGATCTGCGATGCCTTCGGCTTGTTCGGCTCACCCCAAAAATGTTTGAGCAGGCTCCAGCGGGCGCAGGAGGAAGCCGGAGTTAACCACGTGTTTATCTTTCCTTCGCATACGGTGGCCAGCGGGTACGATATGCCCTTCCCGGAAGTGCGGGTTTTTAGAGATGTCATATTTCCTGGGTTGGGGCGGTAGGCCCTCATCCCCCGGCCCCTCTCCCAGAAGGAGAGGGGTGGCCCTGAAGGAATCGGGGATTGGGTGAGGAAATCTCTATTTGCCTTGGTATATCTTGGTGTCGGGTTTGAAAGCGGCGACGGCGAACCAGAACGAGTTGGTGTGGACCACCGGTGTCAGCTTCTTTCCGGCCAAGGGTCCCTCGACGGCCTCACCTTGGATACTCCAAACACTGCCGGTCTCGTTGTCCACAATTTTGTCGCCTTCGTTCTTGAAGATATATTTGGTTCCTTCAAGGGTGGCCTCAAAGAGCCCGGCCGCCCCGATCTTATTGGAATCGGCGATATTACCGGAGTCCAGGGCAGAACGGGTGCCGGGTTTGAAGAAGACGGCAGACCCGTACCGCCGACGTTGTAGTTGGTTGTAGTTGATGGTTCCCTCTTTGGCCAGCACCGAGAAAGGGAATGCCGCCTCAACGTCACTGATAGTGACCGTTACGACTCGCTCTTTGGGAAGCAAACGGCCGTCGATGGCACCGTCGAACAAGAAAGGTGGATTATCTACCCGGTCGTATCCGGCGTAGGGATTTTGACCGTAGCGACGGCCCAAACCCGTATCCCGGGATAGCCCTGGCCTTTTGGATTGGCTGCCTTGAAGTCTTCCCAGGAGATGATCTGAGCCGGGATGAAGGTCAGCTTGTGTCCGGCCAGTTGCCCGATTATCCCCTCACCGGTTAGCTGCTGCCACCAGGTCTCGGTCTGCCGGTCCCACATTATAAGGTCGCTCTTCCGTAGCATGCCCGATGTCCCGAACGTGAGCACCAGATCATTAATATTTCTGTCGAAGACGATGGCCGAGTTGCAGAGGGGGCAGAAGGTCACCGACACCGGAGCGCCGCCTACGGTATCGTTCACGATCTCATGCCACATCAGTATCTGCAGAGGGTAGGCCCTGGCGTCGCCGTTCAGCTCGAATGACACGACCGGTTCCAGGGTTTCCAGCCACTCGTCAGCATCTTTGATCTCGACGAATGTAGGGTTGTCTATCGGGGGAATGCCGTCCCGGGGCGGCCCCCCGGACAGTATGGAGTCGAAGGGCACCGTGTGGAAGCTGAAGTCCGTCTCCCAACCACCGGTCCTTAGGCCCGAAGAGCTCAACTCCTCGCGATATCCCGGGTCAGCCGCCACGAGTGGGCGGTTCGCATTGCTTCCCTCAGCCTCAGATCCCTGCTTTGATTCGCCCTTGCCAAGCTCGGATGGGGCATCAGAGGAAACGGGAGTGGTTTTTACGGCAGTCGGCGCGCTCGTGGCGGTTGCCGCCTCCTTAGCCACCGGAACATCGGTAGGAGCCAATGTTGCCGGTTGCGCGGCCACCGTGGGGAAAACCGGATCTGCTTGGGACGCAGGAGGGGGAGTTGATGTGCTATCCCCTCCGCAGCCGGCCAATACAAAGACTAAGACGGTGGACATGATTCCCAACGCCCAGTTGCGTTTCAACTTCATCTAGGGCACTCCAGAAGAAAAATTAGGATTCCAATTTCCACGTTTCGTCTCTTAGATGCGGCATCTTCCCGCACGATTTACTCCGATGCCGGCGCATATCTAGGAACATACCTTTTTGCCTGTACCCCCGGCGGCGTAAATTCGAGGGGACGGACGTTATATTCCATCGCGGGGATGTAACCCGGTAGGCAATCATTGAATCGATCAGACGCTAAAATCCGCCTCCGCGCGGCTTACCAAACAACCCAGTGTTATGCTATTCTAGTAAGTCGAACTCCCCGGCGCGGGACCCTAAATCGAATCTCAACGTAGGCGATATATATCATGGAACCTGCTCAGATTGTAAAAGTCGATGCCAACCCCAATATTCCGGCCTTTGGTCCTGGTGATAGTGTACGAGTCAACTTCCGCATCCGGGAAGGGGATCGTGAACGTATCCAAGCATTCCAGGGGGTTGTCATCCGTCTGTCGAATGGGAATAGCCCAGCCGCCAACTTCACCGTTCGAAGAATCTCCGCCGGTATCGGTATCGAGCGAATCTTTCCCTTCTTTTCCCCGCTGATCGAATCCTTGGAAGTAACCCGGCGAGGCAGCGTAAGGCGGGCCAAGCTTTACTACCTGCGCGGTCTCCAGGGCCGAGCGGCCCGAATCAAAGAGAAGACTTTGCCCAGACGAGCGCGGACCCAGACGAACACTTAGGAAAAAACAGTTCCGGCCCGGTATTCTGTCTACGGCCTACGGCGCTCTCGTCAGGATGGGCGCCGCGTCCATCCAGGTTTCGTAAATCTTCCGGATAGTTTTTTGGCATGAGATACGCGGAAGTCGCGGTCGATGCCCCGGTCGGCCATTCAAGGACTTTCTCCTACAGCATCCCTCCCCGATACTCGCTTGAGCCCGGCCAGATGGTGTGGGTACCCTTCGGTAGCCGCCTCACTCAAGGAATCGTGACCGAATTGGCGGCAACCTCCCAGGTAGAAGAAACCCGGGATATCCTGGCGCCCATAGAGCCGAGCCCCTTGGTGGACGAGGTCCACATGGAATTGGCCCGCTGGCTGAGCGAATATTACCTCTGCTCCCTCTTCAGCGCCGTCTCTCTAATGCTGCCGCCCGGCTTCGAAACCCAGGTGCGCTCTCAAGTATTTGCCGCCGAAATGCCAAGAATCGGGGAAGATGACCGCTTGGAGTCCCTGCGTCCTGAGACCCGGGAGGCGCTGCTATCACTAACGGGTGACTCCCGCGTGAAAGAGACGGACTTTGTTAAGTTGCTGGGCCGGGGCGGCGAGCGGGAGCTGGCCCGCCTCATCGACAATGGTCTGTTGTCGCGCAGGGTGGACCTGCCCGCGCCGGGCCTTTCCCCCCGCCATTCCTGCAACCTGTTCGCCATCGGAAAGCCTGACCCCCAACAGGAATGGCCGGAAACACCCGGCGGGCTACCGCAGCGGCAATCGAATCTGTTGCAAGCGGTCCGGTCAGCCCAACGAGGTTACCCAATCTCGCTGGCCAACAAGGAGTTCGGCCGGGGCGTGGGGAACGCCTTGGTGGAGAAAGGTCTGGCGGGGCTGGAGTGGATCAGAACAGAGTCAACTCCCGCCGCCCAGGTAGAGCGGTCTCAACCGGGCTCGAGATTGATATTGACTCCGGCGCAAAAGAACGCGCTGGTCTGCATCACCCGGGCCCTAGACGACCCGGCCCGGCCCCCTCGCAGCTTTCTGCTGCATGGAGTCACCGGCAGCGGCAAGACCGAGGTATACCTACAAGCGATTCAGAACGTGGTGGACCGGGGCCAGCAAGCGATATTCCTGGTGCCGGAAATCTCGCTCACGCCTCAGACGTTGGACCGGGTTGGCTCCCGGTTTCCGGGGAGGGTGGCCCTTCTTCACAGCCGTTTGACACCGAGGCAAAAATTCGACCAGTGGTGGAAGATTCAGTCGGGCGAATACGATGTGGTGGTGGGTCCTCGCAGCGCCCTTTTCGCGCCGGTGCCCCGGCTTGGGCTGATCGTGCTGGATGAAGAGCACGAATGGACCTACAAGCAAGAAGAGGCCCAACCTCTGTACCATGCCAGGACCGTCGCGGCAGAACTATCCCAACTCACCGGAGCGGTGGTGGTGTTAGGCAGCGCCACACCGGATGTGGAGACCTACTACTTTGCCCGTGACGCCCAGTTTAGGCGTCACCAACTTCTGGAGTTACCCCACCGCATCGGCGAGGAGTCTCCGGGCCGCACGGCGGAATTGGCGCGGGTTGAGATTAAGGATATGCGCCAGGAATTGCGGGACGGTAATCGCGGCATATTCAGCCGAAGCTTGGCGCAAGGTCTCCGGGAATGCGTCCGCAAGGGACAACAGGCGATCTTGTTCCTGAATCGCCGGGGCAGCGCCCCCATAGTCCAGTGCCGGGACTGCGGAAAAGTCGTGAACTGTAGCCGCTGTTCGGTCCCCCTGGCGTATCACTCGATGAGCACGTCCGAGGACTCATCAGCAGCCCCATCAGCCGAACCACGATTGATGTGCCACCGGTGTAACCGCCGGAGCCGGGTCCCTCGGCAGTGCCGGGAGTGCGGCAGTTCCCACATACGTCAACTGGGAATCGGGACTCAGAGGGTGGTGGACGAGGTTACCGCGATGTTGCCGGGGGTCCGAGTCCAGCGGTGGGACTCGGACACGGCCCGCGGCGGACTTGATCCCGGCGAAACCATGCGCGGATTCCAGTCCGGCGAGATTCAAGTCCTGGTGGGCACACAGGTCGTGGCCAAAGGATTAGACGTTGCCAACGTAACCTTGGTGGGAGTTATCTTGGCCGACGTTGGCCTACATCTGCCCGATTTTCGGTCCGGCGAAAGGTCGTTCGGACTGCTATGCCAGGTGGCCGGCCGGGCGGGACGCGGTCAAGCACCGGGAAGGGTATTCATCCAGACATACAGCCCCGAACATTACGCCATCGCCGCAGCGGCAAAGCAGGACTATGTGTCCCTTTACGAGCAAGAGATCGCCTTCCGCCGGCAGTTAGGCAATCCCCCATTCAACAGTTTGGCGCATCTGGTATTTCAAAACTCCAGCGAGAGCGTCTGCCAGCGCAACGCCACGGCCGCCGCCGAATTGCTGCGGCAGAAAGCCTACGCTCAAGGTCTAACCGGTATCGAGATTGTTGGCCCGGCGCCCGGTATGCCTTCCCGTCTCCGAGGCCGCTTCCGGTGGCATATGGTGCTTAGAGGGCCAGATCTACAGCGGTTTCTTGAAGGAACCAGCTTCCCCTCTGGAACCACGGTGGACGTGGACCCAGTCCATGTCCTCTAGCTAATCCGATGTGCATGTTCCTCTTTGTGCATGTTTCCCTCGCGCCCACTGCTCATGTCATTCCGAACCTGCCGCAGGCTGGTGAGGAATCTCAGGCCAACAACAGGGAGCTTCCGTTAGGCGTCATGTCCACGCCTCGTCGCCGAATTAAAATCAGGCCTGAGACCCCGCGCTTCTCTCGGGATGACATCGAAATATACCCGCACATTGGGTACGCTAATCTTTACACCCGCAAAGACCCTTGGATATAATCGGATATTGATTGAGAAAGCCGTCTTGATCGCGGATCAATCCAAACCAGCAATTGGGAGGAGACAACAGTGTCGGTCTTGATCATGCGGATCTTACCGGACCCGATCTTACGGCGGCAGGCCAGGAAAGTCGGGAAGGTTCCGGCGAACATGAAGAAGTTCACCGATGACATGATAGAGACTATGCACGCCGAGTTGGGCGTAGGGCTGGCGGCCAACCAGATCGGGTCCCTTCAGAAAGTGGCGGTGATTCAACTACCCGACTGGGAAGAGGCGTTGGTACTTATCAATCCCGAGATCGTCAAGCAGGAAGGAGAAAGGGAAGTGGTGGAAGGCTGCCTGAGCATTCCTGGATATCGTGGATTGGTCAAGCGCTCGGTGAGCGTCCGGGCCAGGGCGATCGGTCTAGATGGGAAAGTGATCCGCATCAAGGCCGACGGGCTACTAGCTCAAGCCTTGGAGCACGAGACCGGCCATCTGCAAGGAAGCCTGTATATCGACCACTTGGTCACCCCTGACGACCTGTGGAAGATACCCCAGGACGGAGAAGAGGAAGAAGAGGAAGAAGAGGAGGAGGAGGAATCGGGCGAAGATTCCGGGTCCGGTCGGGGAACGGCCGCTGATGATCAAGAAGCGGGGGAACAGCCAGAGTAAACAAGAAGCGTTGATTCCGGGGCTTGCCAAATAATTGCCACCGGTGGACCGGCATCCCGGCGTTTTTTCAGATTTTGGGCAATCCGCCGTCTGGCCAACCCATCCCGGGCGGTTGATTCCATCTCCGCGCCGACCACGAATTATATCCCATCGACCGTCTGTCAAACCCACCTAGATCCTATGACAAATTTTGACGAATCACCGGTGACTCATTCCGCGATGCTCCAAAGATTGAGCGGGTTTTTCGCTGCTCAAGAGAGTGGTGTTGTTTTGGTAGGAGGCTACCTGAGGGACACGTTGCGGTCGGCCACGCCGGCACGGGACGTGGACATCGCCTTGCCGGGAGACGCCCAGAAGATCGGACGGGAACTAGCCAGATTTCTAGGGGGAACCTTCGTACCTTTAGGCACCGCCTTCGGAGCTGCCCGGGTAGTCGTACCGAGTCCGGACCCTGAATCTCCTGAAGACGAAAAAGGGAAAGACTGGACCATTGATCTTTGGGGGTACACCGGAACCGTTGAGGAGGACCTAGCCCGAAGAGACTTCACCATCGACGCCATGGCCCTTCCATTTCAGGATTGGCCAGCGATAGAGTCGCCAGAACTCGCGGAAAAGGTCATGGACCCCTTCAATGGGCGTCAGGATCTGGCGAAAAAGTGCATCCGGGCCGTCAACCCGCACGTATTCCAAGATGACCCGGGACGACTCCTTAGAACGGTGCATCTGGCGGCCCGGCTTCGATTCCGGTTCGAACCGGAAACGGTACGAATGGTAACTGAGGCGGCTCCCTTGATTTCCCAGGTATCCGGAGACCGTATCCGCAACGAGTTTCTGGGAATACTTTCGATGGACGGAGCACGGGGATATCTTCAGGTGTTGGACCACTTGGATCTGCTCTGCCGCGTTATTCCAGAACTGGCCGATGCCAAGGGAGTTGATCAGCCTAAGGAACATTATTGGGATGTGTGGGACCATTCCCTGCACGCGGTGGAATTCGCGGAACTGGTAACCAAAGGGCATCACAATTCGCCTATATACACCCAACTACCCTGGCCAGGGGGAAGGGAAGAATACTTCAATCAAGTGATCAGCGACGGCCATAACCGGCGAACGGTGCTGAAACTGGCCGCCCTGCTCCATGACGTGGCAAAGCCTCAAACAAAGCATATGGACGAAACCGGACGCACCAGATTTCCGGGCCACCCGGAATTGGGGGCCGCGATTGCTGAGACCCGGCTGACCCAATTGCACATGAGCGCAAGAGGCGTCGCTGCCGTATGCAAGATGGTGGAAGAACATCTGCGGCCGGCCACCATGCAACAAGGCGCGGAATTGGCCACGGCCCGGGCCGTATACCGGTACTTCCGCGACTTGGGGGACGTTGCCATAGACACCCTTTTCCTGTGGATGGCGGACCATTTGGCCGCAAAAGGGCCGGAACTTGATACAGATGCTTGGTCCGTCCATGCTAGAATGGTGGCGCACATCTTGGAATTGGGCGCCCAGCCGGAGGCTACCGCCCAAAAAGAACGGCTGGTCACGGGCCTCGACTTGATGGAGCGTTTCCATCTAGTGCCTGGACCGTTGATTGGCAACCTGTTAGCTCAGATAGAAGAGGCTCAGGCCGTAGGAGAACTTGCGACCCGTGATGACGCGTTTGTTTTGGCCTCAAAGGTCCTGGAGAAAGATGGAATTTCTAACGACGATAAGTCGGCCGGAGGTTAGCCCTTGCTGGGAAGGTGGATAGGGGGATTTTTCGGCTCGATTCTGTGGATGCTATTTCCTTCCTCTTCGAGGGAAAGGAGCATCCGGCTATCGTTCCTGGTTCTGTTGATCTTAGCGGTTTCAGTTGCTTCCCTGGCTTTTCGCGAAGTCAGCATAAATATTCCCGGTTTATTTCAATTAGACCGAGGCGGCTCTGGTCCGCTTGGTTTGAAGCTGGGCCTTGACCTGCGGGGCGGCGGGCATCTGGTATACCAGGCGGATACTGCCATCCGAGTGGAAGTAGTTTTCGGGGAAGTCCTAACCGCGAAACAGATCACCGACGCCGCGAACGAATTAAAGATCCCTGTGTCGGTTAAATCTAAGGGGAACAACGTCTTTCGAATAACCTCTGATAATCTGGACGCCGACACCCGAGACCGTTTGGAGAAGGGCCTGAAGGAGAAATTTGACAGCTTGGAGACCTTCCAGGCTATCGAAACTCCCCCGCCCACCCCGGAACAGATGGAAGGTGTGCTGGATATCATAAATCGCCGGGTTAACGCTTTTGGCACGGAGGAGCCGATCATCCAAACGATCGGCGACGACCGGATATTAGTCCAGTTGCCTGGAGCCACCGGCTCAATCATCCGGGTCACCTTCAGCGAACCGGTTGAAATGGAAGATCTGTTGTCGGTTTTGGCCCGGATTGAAATGCCGTTCAATTCCTTGGACCAAGACGATAACCGTCGGTTCAAGCTCAAGACCAATACGTTAAGTTCGGGGCGAAAGACCCAACTGCGTCAGGCTCTAGGAGATCAGTTAGGCGTTAAGATCGACTCATTCCAAGTAGTGAGCGGCATTGACGAAGCCAAAGCCCTCATCGGGCAGACGGCCCTGTTGGAATTCAAAGAACGGACTTGCGCAGACCGGTTTTGCCTAAGCTATGAGGACGCCGATATAGGACTCACTGGAGACGACTTGGATCGAGCCGATCCAGTAATGGATTCATCCGGAGTGGGTTGGTCGATCTCCATCCAGTTCAACGATCGGGGCTCGGATATCTTTTCCGAATTGACCAGGCGCATCGTAGGTGTTGAAACCAAACGGATCGCGATAATTCTGGATGGTGAGCAACTCTTGGCCCCAGTTTCCCGGGCCTGGATCCGGGACGGCCGTAGCGAGATTACGGGTAATTTCACCCGGGAAGAAGTTAGGACTCGGTCGATCCAACTGGAGTCGGGCCGTCTGCCGGTGCCATTGAAGATCATTCAAGAAAGCGACGTAGATGCTCTGCTCGGGTCTGAATCCCTGGAAAAAAGCTTGGTAGCCGGGATGATAGGCCTGGGTCTAGTGATGGTGTTCATGGTGGCCTACTACCGCATGGCCGGAGTGGTCGCGGCGGTCTCTCTGGTGGTCTACTCGCTGATAGTCCTAGCGCTATTCAAGATGATACCTATTACCCTGACCCTCTCTCACATCGGTGGTTTCATCCTGTCTATAGGTATGGCCGTCGATGCAAACGTGCTGATCTTCGAGCGGATGAAAGAGGAAGTGCGCATCGGCCGTACCCTGGCCTCATCCATGGAAGTGGGGTTCAACCGGGCCTGGCCGGCCATCCGGGACGGCAACGTGTCCACCCTTATCACTTGTATCGTGCTGATCTGGTTTGGCGACCGGTTGGGAGGCGGGCTGATCACCGGGTTCGCGATAAGTCTCATGATTGGCGTTTTGGCCAGCATGTTTACGGCGGTGGTGGTCAGCCGTAATCTGCTTCAACTTCTAGCCTGGATCGGCCTGGGCCGCCGGATAAACTTGTTCACTCCAGAGCGTCTGCGCCGAACCGGAGACGTCCCGGTAGGTGGGAGCTAAAATTGATTGACATCGTTGGCAAACGAGGCTGGTACTTCCTGATCTCGGCGTTTATTATCCTGCCGGGTCTGATCTCTCTGATAGTCCCTCCCGGTTGGGCCTCGGGGGAGTCGGGTCTAAACCCTGGTATCGACTTCACCAGCGGGTCGGTATTGCAAGTTAGCTTTGACTCGCCGGTTAGTGAGCAGCAGATCCAAGAACGCATGAACCAAATGGGACACAGCGAGGCCCTGATCCAAAGAACCGGAGAGCGCTCCTTTTTCATCCGCACCAAGCTTCTAGCGGAACCGGTGGGCGATCTTCCGTCGGAAAGGGAATTTCTGGAGCAAGACCTGGAAGACTCCTTTGGATTGGTGAGGGATCAAATAAAATTCGATTCGGTGTCGCCCATCGTCGCTAGTGAGACCGTGATAAACGCGTTCTTTGCGTTGCTGGCGGCTTCGGTCTTCATTCTGCTGTATATCTGGTACGCCTTCCGCCGTGTTCCCAAGTCCTACCGGTACGGAGTGGCCGCCATATTGGCCCTGGTCCACGACGTGATAATCGTGATCGGAGTGTTCTCCATACTGGGCAAGGTGTTGAACATGGAGGTAAATTCCATGTTCATCGTTGGAGTGCTCATCGTTGCCGGTTACAGCGTGAACGACACCATCGTTGTATTTGACCGGATCCGGGAGAACACCATTCGTTTCCCTGACCGGGCTCTGGCTACATTGGTCAACATGAGCATCATGGACACCATGGGGCGGTCGCTGAACACCAGCTTCACGACGTTGTTTGTGTTGCTGGCGTTGCTTTTGATGGGGGGGCCCAGTATCAGGGGGCTGTTATTGGTCGTAGCGATCGGCGCCGTGGTTGGAACTTATAGTTCCATCTTCATCGCCAGTCAGTTCATCGTGATTTGGGACCGGGGCGAGCTCGGCAAGCTAATAGGACGGGGCAGACGGGCCACATCGGCTACCGCGACGACGCTGATGAGCGTCATCTTGGGGCGGTAAGCACCAGCCTCCCCAAAACACTTCTGCTGGACAGCAGATCGAAGGCTCTTGCCGCCTCTTCCAGAGGCATGGACCCTCCAACCACCGGTTTTACTTGTCCACTGGAAACCATATCCGCGACCTGTTCGATCACCGATCGTGAAACGCCCGATGACCCCAGGACTTGGGCGTCCCGAAAGATTATCTCGGCCAGATTCAGCTCCACCGGTTTGCCGGCGACTTCCCCCAATAAAACCAGGCGTCCGAATTGGGCCAGGCTGCGCAAGGAAGACGGAAAGAGGACAGAGCCTACCGTATCGATCACTACCTCGGCGCCCAGGTCTTCTGTCAGCGCCAAGACCATTTCACTAAAATCCAACTCACCCGTGTGGAGCACTTCCTCGGCGCCCAGCGGCGCGAATCGACCCAGCTTATCCGGCGATGTGGTCACCGCTAATACCCGGCTCCCCAACGCAACGGCGATCTGCAATGCATGGATCCCCAGGCCGCCCCCAGCTCCGGTGACTACGGTGATATTGCCGGGGCCAACCTCCGCCACATGCTGAACCGCTTGTAACGCCACACCCATGGGACAAGCTAGTAGGGCCGCGCCGGTCAGATCGATAGACTCGGGTATTTTCACCAGGCTGAACTCACTCAGCACCACCCACTCGGCGAAGCCACCGTCGCGGCCGTGGCCGATGCCTTGGCCGTGGAGACAGCGGTGCTCCCGGCCGTTCAAGCAGCGTTCGCACTGGCCGCAGGCGTTGGTCAGTAGGCTAACGACCCGGTCGCCTTTCTCGACCAGCCTAGCCCCTTCGCCAACTTGGGCCACGATTCCCGATATCTCGTGGCCTAGAATCACTCCCGGCTTAACCCCGCGCCGCAGGACGCCGGCCATCACCAGCAGGTCATGGTGGCAAAATCCGCACGCCGCGACCTCCACCAGCACCTCTCCCGGTCCAGGGGACGGGATAGGAGTCTCTTTCACTGCTAGGACCGGCGGCCTGCCGGGTTTTTCCAGGAATAACGCACGCATCATGGGGTTGGATTATATCCTTGAGAGGTTGCGCCGCCAATCCAGCGCTGGCGTATAATTTGAGCGGTCAGCTTTCAGCCATCAGCGGTCAGCGGTCAAACGAACTTTGAACAGTTGATAACTAAGAGGAGTCTCAGATGAAGATCGGCGCCCACGTCTCCACCGCAGGGGGATTAAGCAAGTCGATCGCCCGAGCCGCGGAGATTGGCTGCGAGGCCATCCAGATATTCGGCTCTTCACCCCAAGGTTGGGCCTTCAAGCCGATACCTGAACCGGAGATTGAGTCTTTCCGGAGTCAGGCGGCCGAGGCGGGAATAGACTCCATCTTCCTACATGCCATCTATCTGATCAATTTGGGAACTGCCGACGAAGCCCACCTGGAGCGGGGGATCCAGTCCCTGGTCAATTACATGAATCTTGCCGCGAAAATCGGGGCTGAAGGTGTCGTTTTCCATCCGGGCAGCCACAAAGGAGCGGGTTATGAAGCTATTCTAGCCCAATCCGTGGCGGCTATTAAAAGGGTGCTGGAAGATTCGCCAGACGGCCCTTACCTAGCAGTGGAAAATATGGCTGGAATGGGCCAGCACATCGGCGCAAAATTTGAGGAATTGGGGCGCATCATCGAAGGGGTGAACAGTCCGCGGCTAAAGGTCTGTCTGGACACCCAGCACAGCTTAGCGGCTGGCTACGACCTGGCTTCTGCCGAGGGTATCGAGGCCATGATCAGCGAGTTTGAGGATACCATCGGAGTCTTAAATCTCCTGGTCGTCCATGCCAACGACTCCAAGCGACCCTGCGGCTCCGGAGTTGACCGGCATGACAACATCGGCGAAGGATTTATCGGCGAGTCCGGTTTCGCCACGATCATGGGGCATCCAGCCTTCCGGGAAGTTCCTTTCCTTCTGGAGGTACCAGGATTCGAAGGGAAAGGTCCGGACCAACAGAACATAGACATCTTGAAATCGATTCGTCATCGGGCGGGTTTGGACCCGGGTATGGGTAGTTGATCAACATTTCGCGCCGCGAGTTCGTCCGGTTGGTGCGCCAGGCATACCGCCAGATCCCGTCCGAAATGATACAGGCCATCACCAACATGGATATCGTGGTGGAAGAGTGGCCGCGAAAGGAAGACTTGGAGTTGCTG
>ENA-ORDI01000189-ORDI01000189.1-marine-metagenome-genome-assembly--contig:-NODE-189-length-43681-cov-4.230736_pt1 | contig 43681 bp, 43 predicted proteins | sample MGYA00248628_ERZ508525 | MGnify/ENA primary metagenome ERZ508525 (study PRJEB26195, sample SAMN05422138) | marine metagenome | isolation source: East of Porto Seguro, South Atlantic Ocean | place... | reverse complement strand
CCCTTCTGCCGCCGTATCTTAGGCGACCTTAGGCGCGCTCAGAGTGTTGGAGAAAAGTATTGCCCTGGCTGTGCCTGAAGGGGATATCTACAGGCGCCATGCAAGAGGCGCTAGAAGCGTCGTTGGGACCCAGAAGCCAAAGGTCTGTCTGCGCCGTTTACAGAATTTACTCCGGAAGCTCCTCCCAGATGAGGCCGTAGCTGTGTGCGCGGGACTCGGGGATCAGGCCGGCTTCCTCGGCGGCCTGGACCGCGCAGTCCGGCTCTGTGATATGAGAGCAGTTGCTGAACCGACAGCCAGGCGCAAAGGCCAGAATATCCGGGAAGTAGTCCTGAAGCTCGATTCGCGTCAACCCTCCGAGACCAAACTCCTTGATGCCCGGTGTGTCGGCCACGTAGCCGCCAACATCCAGCTTCAGCAAGGTTGATTGGGTGGTCGTGTGCTGGCCCTGTCCGTTGACCTCGCTGACCGCTTTGGTGCGTAGTTTCAGCTCTGGCTGGACGGCCGAAAGAAGGGAGCTTTTGCCTGTTCCTGACATCCCCACAACAGCAGTGGTGCGGTCTCGCAGGGCTTCTCGGAGTTCGTCCACGCCGACGCCCTCGGTGGCGCTGGTGCGAAGGACCCGTTTCCCCAGGTCGTAGTAAGGTTGGACGGTAGCCTCGTAATCGTCGTCCTCGGTCATAAGGTCGACCTTGTTGATGCAGATGAGCGGCTCGATTCCAGTGCGTTGGGCAACGACCAGATAGCGGTCAATCAATTCCAGCCATATAGTCGGGTTCCACCACGCGGACACGATCAGCAGAAGGTCAACATTGGCGGCGATCACTTGCTGTTTAGGCGCGAGAAACTGGTCTGGCCGAGCAAGAATCGTCTGTCGAGGCAGGACTTCTTCAATCACCAAACCGTTGGCGCCGTCCTCGGTCACCATCACCTGGTCCCCCACGGCCACGGGGTTAATGAAGCCTGTCTCGATCTCGGTCAGAATGCCGCGCACGGTGCAGTTGAACTCTTTACCGTCCATCAGCGCGCGGGCCCGCAACCCACCTGCGGCGATCACAAGCGCCTGCTGTCCTGTCGCGGTTTTCGCGACTGAAACGGCCTGTTCGCGCTGCCGGGCGTCAGTCTGTAGCACGGCTTTCTCGACCTCACGGCGTCGGTCGTGCTCGTCTCGGGACATCACTCGCTCCAACGGGTCGTAGTCCAACTCGTCCTCACCTCGGGATGCTTCGTCGGTCCAGTCCTTCCGCCGGACACGCCTGCGCCTGCCCTTTCCGCCGGTCCTGAATCGTTTGCTTGCTTCGCTTTCTTTGGCCAGTTGCTTTCTCCGGTCTGATTCGGCCACGTTAACATGGTGTTGTTCGACCCTCCTGGCATGTTCAGGAGGCAGATTATTCTCGGACGTCAATTTTGATTCCTTCGTGCCGGATGGTTGGTCATCAGTGTTCACATTCGACCAACGGTTAGTAACACGTGCCCAACAATGAAAGCCATGAATCTCACGGACTCATAGCCCTTGTCGTTCTTCCTCCCTGCTCGATCAACGGATAATTCGATGTCGGGGCTTGGGAGAGAAAGTCCCTGTAACCAAAAAGCCATGAGCTGCGCGCTTTGCCGCTCATGACTCATCCGGTATGGAGTGTGACTAACCAAATTCAAATGATATGTAAGTTGAACCTGGGTTAGTGTCTCCGCCCGCTGAGACTGCGGCAGGCAATGCGACACGTACCAAACTGTGTATTCCGCACAGAACGTGACATGTATAGTGCCTCCTTTTCTCAGCGTTGTGGCGCGGTTCGCGCCTGTTGCGGAGATTATAACGCCGCCTCTGGGTATAATCAACCTGAATTATTCCAATTTTCAGGATTGAATGAAAACCAGGCCTAACGCGAGAATCGAATTGTTCGTAGTCAGAGACCGACAGGATCATGAAGATTACTGAATCAACAATCCTCACCCCTGGTCGCTATACCAGAGCAGGGAACCACAACCCTGAACTCCCGATCATCGAGGTTGAAGCTGATGGCGTCGTGTTGGACATGGCTGGAGCGGTTCTGGATGGCGAAGATTTCTCAGGGGTCGGGATTCTCGTGCGCGGGCGGTCTGACGTTACGATCCGAAACGGAATGATCCGAGGTTTCTACCAGGGCTTGCAGATTGAGAATTGTCAGAGAGTCACGATTGAGAACTGCGTCGTTTCGGATAATCACAACCCTGTGGACGCCGGTTGGCTAGCGGACACAGCGAACCCGAGCGAGGACGGTTTCGGGGGCGGAATACATCTGTCGCACGTCACGGATAGTCTCATCGAAGGCAACACGACGACTAACAACTTCAATGGAATCGACCTCGTGCGCTGTGAGAGAGTGACTGTGCGAGGAAACGTTGCCTCTAACAGCGGCAACGTTGGACTCCACCTGTTAGCGTCCTGCGACAATATTATCGCGGACAACCGAGCCGACCACTGCATTCGTTTTGCGGGGCGTTTCTGGAACGACACTGCGGACTCGGCAGGCATCCTGCTGGAGGAGTTTTCCCATCGCAATCGGATCGTGGGCAACAGTCTGCGATCCGGCGGCGACGGTTTCTTCATTAGGGCCAACAATCGACACCCCAGCAATGACAATTTTATCGCTCGAAACGATGGCAGTTTCTCTCCTAACAACGCCTTCGAGGCCACATTCTCGGATGGCAATGTTTTCGAGGGTAACCAGGCTTCGTTTTCCAATTACGGATTCTGGCTAGGTTATTCTCGAAACACGACGGTCAGGGACAATCGCGTTATCTCCAACAGGACTGACGGTGTGGCCATCGAGCACGGGTGCAACAATACAATCGAGGCTAACGAAATCAGAGGCAATCTGTGCGGCGTCAGGCTGTGGTGGTCTCCATCGCCGATAGGCGATGATCCGTCCGAGAACTACGCGGTTCGGGAAAACACCTTCAGCAAATCAAGACAGTATGGTGTGCACTGTCTCGACACGCGAAATGTCGAAATGTCTAGCAATCGGTTCAACAACAATTCTCAGGATTTCCGGCAGGTGTGGGAATATTTGAAAGGTTAGGGCAGCAAATACTCAATCGTCGCCGGGGTCATCTCCAGTGACACCCTGGCTCTCCAGGCTGGCGTACTCAGAATCGCTAACGCCAAGATGTTGTTTCAGGACCGCCTCGCTGTGCTGTCCTAGAGTCGGGGCCGGCCTGTGGATGCGGCCTGGTGTTTCCGACAGGCTGAATGGCACACCCGCAATCGAGTAGGGACCTGTCGCCGGGTGGTCAACTGTCTCAAAGAATCCTCTAGCTTTGTGTTGAGGGTTTTCTGGGACCTCCAATGCCTTCATCACGGCTGACGAGGGGATTTTTTGCGCCTGCAATACCTCTGCTGTTTTCGTCGAGTCTCGATTCAGAGTCCAGGATTGGACGATGGAATCGAGCTTTTCGGTATGCTGAAGACGGTCTTCGGCGGTGGCGAAATGAACATCTGAAGCCAGTTCGGGCCGACCCATGACCTCGCAGAGCCTTTCCCATTCTGAGTCCGAACGCACTGCTATCGCAACCCAGGAATCCTCGCCTCGGCACCGATAGAATCCGTGAGGAGCCATGCGTCTGTCCCGATTGCCCATCCGTTGCGGGACGCGCCCACCTACTGTGTGCTCCAAAATCTGATCGGTGATGTAAGTTGTGGCGGTCTCCTGTTGGGAGAGGTCGATGTACTGGCCTTTTCCGGTGCGCGCTCGATGTCGAATCGCGATTAGCAGGGCCGCGAAGCCCATCATGCCGGATATTGCGTCTGTGTGCATGGTCCCGGAGTTCATTGGCTGGCCGTCAGGGTAGCCCAGCAGGGACGATATGCCCGACATTGGCTCAGTCGTCCCGCCGTTGCCGGGGTACATAGCGTAGGGACCGGACGCCCCGAATGACGGCATGCGCATCATGATGATGGTGGGGTTGATCTGCCTCAGCGTCGGATATTCTAGCCCGAAATTGGGGATGACGCGGGCCGAGTAGTTCTCTGCCAAGAGGTCGGATGTGGAGATCAGGTCCAGAAAAAGGCTTTTGCCTTCCTCCGAGATCAGGTCCAGAGTGATTCCCAGTTTTGATGTGTTTACGGCATTGAACAGCGCGTTGCGATCGTAGGGCCGCGTTCCCGGCTCTTCGTTGGGATACTGGCCCCGGTTGTGAGGTGGGAATCCGCCGCGCCAGACGTCGGGCCTGCTGAGCGCCTCGACCTGAATGACCTCAGCTCCCATGTTCGCGAGAAGCTGGGTGGTCAGCGCTCCTGACCAGGCCTGGGTCAAGACGACGGCGCGGAGGCGTTCGAGAGGCAGTTTTGCGCTCAAATCACGTCCTCGTTTCGCCACTGGTCAAGTTGTTGGTCGCTGTGCCCAAGCATCTGCCCGAATACTTCTGAGTTGTGCTGGCCGAGGCTTGGAGCGTAAGTCCTGATCTCCCAGGGGGTCGCAGACATCTTGAACGGCGCTCCCGGCATTTTTTGTGTCTCACTTTTGCCGTTCTGGGATGACTGGCTTATGGGGACGAAAAAACCGCGTTTTATCATATGTTCGTCGTTTACTAGCTGTTCGATGTCCAGAGTCATGCCCACGTTGATGCGAAGAGGGCTGAGGCCGTGATAAAGCTCCTGCATGGTGAAGCGTTCGAGCCGGGGAGTGATGAGTTCGGCCAACTCGGCAGTATTGGCCCGACGATCCTCTGGCGTGGCGAATCGCGGGTCGTCGGCTATTTCCGGCTCTTCGAAAAACAGCCACAGATGCGCCCATGTCGGCTGGTGCCGCACGTTCAACGCCACGTAGCCGTCCTTGCAGGGCAGAAGTCCTGAAGGGAGTCCGGGAAACCGCCGTTTTTGTGAAACGCCGGTGTGCTGAGATGCCAGTAGCTGAGGGGCGAAAGCGGCGGTCACTGCCTCTAGCGTCGAGACATCCACTTGCTGTCCGACGCCGCTGATGTCTCGGTAAATTAGAGCCGTGGCAGCTCCCAAAAAGGCGCATGTCCCGGCGTGGAAATGGCTCTGATTGCCCGGTTCTTTCAGCGGCTCTTGATCTGGAGTGCCGTTAACATAGCCGATGCCGGATGCTGCGTACTGAACGATGTCCGTTGCCTGATAATCACGCCACGGGCCGGTTTGACCGAAGGGGGTGATCGAGACCAGGATGGCGTCGTCTCGTAGCTTCCGAATCTCGGAATACCCGAAGCCCATCTGGCGCATGGCCTCGGGAGGGTAGCTCTCAACAACGATGCCCGCTTCGGGGATCAGTTCTCGCAACAGGCTCCGGCCTGCTGGCGTCGTCGCGTCCAGCGTGACGCACCGTTTGTTGGTGTTCAGGTACTGAAAAATGCCGCTGGCTTCGGGGTCGTCTTCATCGTCGGGAAATGGGCCGAGGCGTCTTGATTCGTCTCCTGTTGGAGGTTCGACCTTGATCACGTCAGCCCCGAAATCGGCGAACAGTTTGGAGCAGAACGGCCCAGCAATGCCTGTGGACAGGTCAATGACTCGAACGTCGGAGAACGCCGTCATGCGCTGGGGTTGTCTCCGAATCGGGCGTCGCGTTCGCGGGCGCGAGCGATTCCTGTGGGGCCATCTTCCTCTTTGTTCATCTCCCTGCGGTATCCGGTGGCTGAGCTATAGACGTGGAAGGAGCTCATGATGCCGTTATGGAATCCAGCCTCGTCCTGCGCCATATTGATCGACATTTTGGCCAGCCTGACGGCCATCGGGTCTTGGAGCGCGATACGCTCTGCCAGCGCCATTGTTTCCGATTCCAGATCAGCCCGCGAGACGACCCTGTTGACGAGACCGATTCTCTGGGCTTCGTCGGCTGAAATCCAGTCGCCGGTGAACAGGTATTCTTTAGCTCGCCGAAAACCGATCTCCCACGGTAGGCTCGCGTACTGGACGTGAGGGCCGCCCCAACGAACGGTGCGGTCGGAGAATCGGGCGTCGTCAGATGCGACTATGAGATCGCAGGCGGTGGCGAGAATCAGGCCGCCCATGATGCAATAACCCTGCACCTGAGCGATGGTCGGCTTGGGGAAGTTCCTCCATCGCAGCGTGTTGGCGACGTTCAACTCCCAAGACCTCTTGTAGGCTCCGGCATATCCTGGTTGAATGGGCCGTTCTTTGCGGTCTTCCATCTCCTCGGCGCTTCCCAGGTCGTGACCAGCTGAGAAATGTTCTCCCGCTCCAGCGATGATGACCACTCGCACGCTATCGTCGTCAACGGCGATGTCCAGAACGACGTCCAGCTCCTCACGCATGATCCGGCTCTGGGCGTTGAGAACGTGAGGGCGGTTGACCGTCACCTTCAGAACCGCGTCCTGTTGATCCACCAGAAGGGCTGAATACTCGCCATACGTCATCGGAGGTCTCCTGTCGAAGGCTACAGTTGGGGTCGTCGCGAGGGAATGTTACAGGTTGTCGCTTCGGATGTCCTGACGCAGGAAATCATTGCCTGCCATTGGGGCGGATTTTTCCGCGTCTAGCAAGGCGGGTAGGGCGTGATCGAGCCAGTCTCTAGAGCATAGCCCTAGGCCTAGAAACGGTGTCGGGCCGGCGGCGACATCAAACCACCCGGCCATTTGAGACTCTTCCAACTTCGGCGTGCCATCCGGCGGTGTAGTTTGTTTGATTCGTGAGAGCGCCGCAAGGACTGCTTAGATATGATGCCTGCCCCAGGGCGGAGGCCAGTGCGCCCCGCTCAGGTCTTCCAGCGCCAGTATCGGAGTGTCGCCATCGTCGTCCCATCCCAGGAGTTTTGGGAGTCACGACGCAGCGGTCTGCGAGTACATACGATGTTCGACACGCAGCCATTCCGATGTGTCGAGCGTCGTCCCAATCTTGGCGAAGGCCGACGAACCGTCATCGAATCTCACGACCGACCGCTCGGCGGGTATGTATCCACGGTCTATCCGCAGCCACGAGACCGGGCGTCGGCCCATCAGTTTGGCTAGTCTTTCGGTACGAGGATGTTCGTTGATGCCCATTGGATGTCTGCGCCGGTTTATTCTGGATCGAGTCACGCTCAGATTTTACTACCGATCGGCCCGATTCGAGAAAGCACGCACGCGGAAATGTGGCGCTCACAATATGAAGGTCGCCATGCCAGGCAATGCAGCGCTAATAACGCGGGCTGAAACCAGTATGTGACGATCCGCCCGAAGAACTGGGTTGGCAATTCAATGTCTGTAGCCTGCTTGGCTAGCTTTTGCGCGGTCTGCCTCGCCGTTTTTGTGTTTCAGCTTCCCAGAAGTAGATGTCATCATCTACCCGCTTGACGACAAGCTGTTTGCCTTTCAGTTTTGCTGCTGTTCCCAGACGCCGTTTGACGGCGGCTGAAGTGTCGCCTTCCACCAGGCTCAGTTTCCCTGCTTTGCCGGGCTTCAATTGACTGACGTACCCGAAATATTCCTCCATGATCTCGCCACGTTTTCCAGTCAGGGCGCACCGGACCACTGCTTCCTGCATAGGGATTAGGTCGAACACCGGCATTCTTGGCTCCTCTCATTGAAGTCTCGACCTGCTACGCTCACACAGATCGGCGACTTGCGCCAATAATACTATTAACGACTCGAATTGGCGAGCGTATTGCTTACGAATTAACGATAGTAGATACAATGCCTGGTTAACTAGAATGTTACGGATGATTGCGATCGGATTTTAACCTACAAGAGAACCGGGTGACTTCTACGAATCAGGCCGTCAATAATTACAGGAATCATTCGTTGTCAGAGTCCGAAGTTAACCGGCTTGCGATGCAATCTGCGTGAGCGGCGAGACGCGGGTTGCGTTTCGGGCACGAACCGCCATAATGTAGGACAACTAAGCTAACGGACGGTGCAAGGAGTAACGCTCGGTGAGATTTGGCATCTTTTCGCAAACGCCCGGATATGAAGGTTCTTCTGTGGCCCGACGGCACTGGGAGACGGTTGAAGAGGTCGTGCTGGGAGAAGAACTGGGTTTCGAGACGGCGTGGCTGGCGGAGTCGGTGTTCTACCCGACGCGACCCATGTCCAACCCTCTGATGGTGGCGATTGCCGCCGCTCAAAAAACCGAGCGCATCCGATTCGGCACGCTGGCGGCTCAGGCTCCGCTGCATCATCCCTTCCACATGGCAACTCAGGCCGCGACATGCGACATACTGACCAACGGTCGACTCGACCTGTGCCTCGGCGGACGCTGGGGCGCGCCTGCCGGCGTGCCGCTCGGCAATCCCTCAGAGGTGTCGGGCCAGGAGAGCCGCGACCGCGTCGCCGAGGCCATCGAGCTTATCAAGCTGGCGTGGACGGAGGAAGCTGTTAATTTTCAGGGCGAATACTGGAGCGCAGAGAATCTGGCCGTTTTGCCGAAACCCGTGCAGCAGCCCCACGTCCCCGTGCAGTTGGCCGCGAATAGCAACGACACCTTCCCGTATGCTGCCAAGTTAGGTCTAGGCGTAATAGGAACACACCTGAGCCAACCCGATTTTCGGCTGGTTGACCGCCTCGCCGAGTTCGAGGCGGCGAAAATCCCCGATGCTCCGAACCCGCAGAATGCCTACGTCATGGTCTCGCTGTTCGTGGCCGAAACCCGTGAAGAGGCCCATCGCCTCACCAATCAGAACTGGCTAGAAAGCGACTTGCAGGACGGGCTGGCGCTGATGAAGCGAATGGGCGTCGATCCCTCCCGACCGGACTTTGCCACCGGCGCGGTGGGCTGGCAAACATGGGACTTCGAGCGTGCCAAAGAGGTCTGCATCTATGATGACGTGTCAGGCTGTATCGAGCGATTGCAGGAGCTTCAGGAGCGCATGCCCACCATGTACGAGTGCATCCTAGAATTCAACCGCCGCGCCCGCATCCCCAGCGAGCGAGTGCAGGAATCAATGAGGCTGTTCGCTGAGAAGGTGATGCCGGCGTTGGAGGCCGTGCCTTCGGCGAGATAGTCGTGTTTGATCCAACTATTCACGTTTTCTGCCGATAGCCATGATGTGAGGGCTGACGCACATCATTGAGCGCTCGTGTTCCACGGAGCGGACGAGTTCCAACAGCAGCGTTCGGTGTTCCGGGTTGGCCCATCGGCTCTCGAAGTCGTTGGCGAGCCATCTAGGTCCCTGAATCGCAGCCATTTCGATCAGGTCAAACCCGCTGTCTGCGATTTCAGTTTCCAACTGGTCAGGAGTGTGCATGAAAGACGTCGTGAGGTAATCGGGCACGCCCCTGGGGTTGCGGTGCTGGCCGTTGTTGGAGTCCCTCGGAGGATATTTACGAAGTACGGATCGTCGATTGTTCCATCGGTAAGGCCGTCCATCAGAGTGACGAATCTGCAAACCACCGACACGAATATCAGGCCATCTGGACGCAGAACCCTACGAGCTTTTTGGAGGACGATAATCCGGTCGCTTCGTTCACTCAGGTGGTATAGCGGCCCCATCAACAATACCGTGTAAAAAGATGCGTCCCCTTGTGTCAACGAACGTGCGTCACCGATGTTGATTGATGCGATGGGATTTCCGGGTTGGTTCCTGGAAGCATCCATCGCCTGAAGGACGTGTTTTTGCACTGGGTCTATCAGATGAACTTCGTGTCCTAAAGATGCCAGCCATAGAGAGTAAACGCCCGGACTGCCTCCCACGTCCAACACTTTTTGAGGCGGGGTTTGCATGTGCCGTAAGATAAGCTCCTGGGACCGCAGAAATTCGAGAGCGCCAGAGCGTGTATTTGATAGTCGGCTCTGCTCATCATAATCCGCGTAATGCGCGAGGATTTCCCGGGCAACAGGCGCTGGGTTCTGTTCCATAGTGATACCTCGTTCAGCCGCTAAAGATAGCGGTCAAACCAGCGAAGAATGTGGCCGAGTCTGGCGACGCGACGATCTGTTCTTCCGCCACGCGAGAGGCCGTGGGACTCTTCGGGAAAGCGGATAAATTCCGTGTCCACTCCCAGGCGTTTCAGCGCGACAAAGACCTGCTCGCCTTGTTCAATAGGACAGCGCATGTCGTTCTCGCTGTGGATGACCAGCGTTGGAGTTTTGGCGTTGCCGATGGCCTTGAGCGGAGACTGGCTCAGGTAGTTGTCAGGGTTGATCCACGGCGGCTCGTCGCCGAAAGGCTCTTCGCGTATCCAGTTCACGTCGCTGGTGCCGTAGTTGCTGAACCGATTGATGATGCTCCGCAGAGACACCGTGGCCTTGAATCTGTCGGTGTGCCCGATGATCCAATTGACCAAGAAACCGCCGTAACTTCCGCCGGTGACGCCCATGCGGTCGGCGTCGATGTAGGGTTGGTTCTCAACGAAGTCGGCCCACGCCATCACATCGGCATAATCGGCGGTGCCCGCCGCGTTCCAAATGGCCTTGGCGTGTTCCTCCCCGTACCCGGAGCCGCCGCGCGGGTTGGAGAAATAGACCACGTAGTCGTGGGCAGCCAGGTAGTAGAACTCGTGCATGAACATATTGCCGTACTGGCCTCTCGGTCCGCCGTGTATCTCGAGGATCGACGGGTATTTTTTCGATGGGTCGAAGTCGGGAGGCTTCAAAATCCAGCCCTGCAGGTCGTTGCCTGCCGCCCCCTCGAACCATACTTCCTCGATCTCGCCTAATTCTACGGACTTCAGAAGGTTCTGATTTGCGCGGGTGAGTTTGCGCGGGCGTCCGTTGTCGATGTCTTGCGCCCAGACCTGGCCGATATCTGTGAAATCGCCGTGGAAATACGCGACCCTCTCGCCCGCCGAATCCAGGCTCCAGGTGCCAACGACACCGGGTTCGTCAATAATTGCCTCAAGCTTGCCTCCATTTAGACGCAGTGAATTCAGAGTGACGTCCCCGTGGCGGCTGACCTGAAAGTACAGTGTCTGGCTGTCGGCGCTCCACCTGGGAGGCACAGTGTCTGCGCCGCCCAGGTCGCTCATTCCGGCGTTAGAGACCTCGACGTCGAACTCTCCAGTGAGGTTTCGGGGTTCGCCATCGCCGCCAAAAGGCGCGACGAAAAGATTCTCATTCTGCCACCAGTCAGATCGTTTATCCTTGCCTACATAGGAGACCCATTTGCCGTCGGGAGACACGCTGACGCTGCTCTTTCGGCTTATGTTGGAAGTTATGCGCCGCAGGTCGCCTCCTTCGGCTGGAACAGCCCACAGGTCGATGGTGTCGGGGTTGAAGTCCGGGTCGTCGCTGCGGTTAGACTTGAAAACTATTGACTCGCCATCGGGTGACCAGCGAGGCTCTCGCTCGTCGAACACTTCGCTGTCTGTAGTCTGGGTTGCTCTGCCATTGCGAGCGTTGACCGTCCAGATGTGCCATCGTTCATCGGGCAGGAATCCAACGCCGTCGGTCTTGTAATTCACGCGGGTGATGTGACGATAGACGATGCCGAGGCGGCCCTTGTCTTCGTCCTCATCGCGCTCTATGGCGTCGGCGTCCTTCTTCTGGAACTCGCACAGCAGATGGCGCCCGTCCGGAGACCACTCTACGGTCCCGAACTTGCCCTTTAAGCTGGTCAGCGGTCGAGCCTCGCCGCCGAGGAAAGGGATAAGGTGTATCTGAGGTTGGCTCGAATCGCCTCGGTTGGAGAGGAACGAGATTTCCTGTCCGTCGGGTGACCAGTGGGGCTGGGTGTCGGTCTGGTCTCCGTAGGTGAACTGCCGCTCGCGCCCACCGTCCGTCGGGACTATCCATAGGTTCGCGTATTTCTTCTCGGTTTTGCTGTCCACCCTCGACAGGCTGTACACGACGTGTTTGCCGTCGGGAGAGATTTCGGGGCCGGATATTTGCTGGATGCGGTACAGGTCTTCGGCAGTGATATGTCGTTTTGTTTGAGAAGGCATGATTCCTCGCAGACCAGAGTTTCAGATGGTTAATGTTGCACCGCACGACAAGCAGGATTATTCCAGTAGTCGTGTGCCTTCCATGTATCCCACACTGACCAGCGACACGCGAGGCTCGACTCTGGCAAGCTCATCTCGGACAGGAGCCAGAGCTTCCTCGGAAGACATATCTCGGGTGCTGGGAGGCATCCAGTCGTCATGGTGTCCCAAGTACATCTGCTTAGGGCGGAGCATAGAAGCCATCCGACCGACGAACTGCGTCAGCGAGCCTTGAATCGGCTCGCCGTCGATGTTGGGACGGCCTGCCATCGCGACTATCGCAACGTCGGGACGGAGGTCAGAGATCACGCGCGTCCAGCAACCCGACGTGTCGTGATAGAAGATCGACCCCTGTGGAGTCTCGATGACGTAGGCTAACGCGCCGCCAGTGTCGCTGCTGCCGATGCAAGAGTTCAGATGCTCGGCCATCTCTCGAACCTCCTGCGGGTCGTCGCTGGATGGCTGAGGCCGCACTCGTGGAGACGACCAGCGCTGGTCCTCGGTCAATCCGTAGTCACCCAGCACCACCTCTTTTGGGATGCTTGATGCCGTGGACCAGATGCACGAGTGCAGGCTTGGATACACTCGCACGGTCACATCGTCGGATAACCTGAAATGCTCGCCGCCTTGAGCGCGCAACAACTGGTCGTTAGGAATCCCCGATTCGATCAGAACTCTTGCGGTCTCGTTGGACCCGATGACCTTCGCGCCCGTGTTGGCGGCGATGATCTCGGCTCCGGCGATGTGATCAAAGTGGCTGTGGCCTATGAACACGTAATCTGCGCGGTCGACCTCAGCGGCGGCGATTCCCACAGGCGGCGCCGACGGGACCCGGTCTATGTATGCGTCGAGAAAAATCACCAGATCATCCACGGTCAACCTGAAGGTGGCGCATCCCAGCCAGTCGAGGGTCACAGTCATAAAGGGTTCCTCCAGGGGCAGATTTCAGTGGTCTGTCTTCAGATTTTTCAATAGCCACATGGTCAAAATTTGGGAGACTTCTGATCTGTGTTCGGAGAGTCCGTGGGACGCGCCGTCGATGAAGCGAAGCTCCTTTGGTCTCTTGGCCCAAGAGTATATCTGCTCCGAGCAGTAAGGTGAAAGCCGGGTGTCTTCGGTGCCATGTATCAACAGGAGAGAGCGTGGCGCAAGGTGGCTCGCCGTCACAGCGCCAAAGGTCTGGCTGGCAAGAGCCGCCACAGCGACCACGGCATCGTATTTTGTGCCTGCGGATATTACGACGGCCCCACTGAAAGAGTGCCCCACCAGAGCGATACGCTCGAATCTCTGGTTGATCAGGTGAGTGGCCGCGGCCTGGGTGTCTCGAATAGAGGCGGGCAACTCATAGGGTTTTCTGTATTTGAGCAGGAGGGAGGTTACACCCTCTGAAGCCAGAGAGTTGGCGACATCCAACGCCATTGGGTGAAGCTGCTTTTCTGAGAACAAGGCCCCGGCCCAAAGCATCGCGGCATTGGAGCCTTCGGCCCTTCTCAGGAGGGCGGTCGTCTCCTCATCTTCGACAGTGATAATTGTTGGATTGAACTCATAGCGGCCCAGAATATCAGCCATCACAAAATCGCTACGACCCCGCAATGAACGGCGGGTCTTCTTCCACAACGCGCAAATTGAATCGAACGCACAACGACTCCCAGACCTCAGTCTGGGAGTCGCGAAGGTAAATTACGTAGCCTTCAGGCTCGCGAGTGTAGTCGATGCCTGCGTCCTCCAGAGCGTCCATTAGCGCCATGCGCTGTTGGAACTCTGGAGGCTCGACCAGGTATGTGGGAATTTTCTTGGTCTGCCCAGCTTAACTTTGATTCGCCAGATTCATCATTTTAGCCATGCGGGCTTTGTGATATGTGTGGTCTCCCAGGTAGTGCTGGAGGGTGCGGGCGCGTTTGGTGTACTGAGTCAGGCCGTACTCCAGGTCAGCTCCGATGCCGGCGTGGACGTGGTGAGCGGCGTCGCATGCCCTGGCAAATCCTTGGCTGGCGACGGCCTTTGCCGTTGAGACTCCGAGCGAAGCATCGGACGCTCCCTGGTCCAATTTCCAAAGCGCCTCGAAGGCCGTCCACTTGGACGAATCGGCGTCGGTTACGGCGTCGATTACGTGGTCCTGCACTCTCTGGAATGTGCCGATGGGCACTCCGAAAGCAATTCGAGTCTGACTGTACTCGCGGGTCATGTCGTAAACTCGCTGGGCTCCGCCAGCCATGTAGGCGCAGAGGACAGCGGTTGCGCGGTCGTGGGCGTTCTCGATGGCTCCCCACGCTTGGCCCTCTTCGCCCAGCAGGTTGCTGGCGTCGACCGAGACGTTCTCGAAGTTGATTTCGCAGACCTTTGGCCCGATCCATCCGGTCATGGTGCGGACCGAAACGCCGGGGGTGTTGCGGTCGACAACCAGCATCGAAAGTCCGTCCTCTGGATTCGAGCCGTTGGAGGTCCGGGCCACGACGATGATCTGGTCGGCGACGTTCGCGTCGGGAACGAAAAGCTTGGTCCCGTTGAGAGTGTAGCTTCCGCCGCTCTTGGTTGCCTGAAGCTGGACAGCCTTGGGCGACCAGTTGTAGTCAGGCTCGGTGTACGCGAAGGCGAAAATCTGCTGGCCTGTTGCGATAGGCTCAAGCAGCGCTTTTTTCTGCTCGTCGCTTCCCGCTCCCAGAATTGCCTCGGCAGACAGCACCGCAGAGGACAGGTGAGGGCTGGGGCAAGCGTAGTTGCCCATGACCTCGTAGATTACTCCCAGGTCAACCCACCCCTGGCCGAGTCCGCCGTACTCTTCTGGGATCGTCAGGCCGGGCCATCCGAGATTGGACATCTGTTCCCAAAGGTCCGGGTCGTATCCGTTCTCGCTGTCGTCGATTTCCAGAACGCGGGCCTTGGATACCTGGTCTTCCATGAACTCGCGGGCCGAAGACTGCAACATAGTTTGAATTTCGTTGAGCGTCAGATCCATATGTAAAACCTCTGTGGGAAAATTTTTGACGTTTTATTTGCGGGCGAGATGCCCCTCTCGCGCCGCCATGATTATATCGTGCTGTGCAGGAATGCGCCAATCGTGAGAGTGAGAGCCATTTCGGCGCGACTAAATGTGATTTCGCAATCTTTTGGGTGACTTTTAAAGTTTTGCGTACTTTAGAAGTTGGACATATTACGAATGGAGGGCGATATGGTTGACTTGAAAGTGAAGACTCTCAACGGAATGGATGCATCGCTGAGCGAAAACGCGGTCGAGGAGTTCCGAGGCGGACTCAGCGGCCCGGTGAACCAACCGGACGATGAAACCTACGATGAGTCGCGAAGCGTTTGGAATGGGAACATAGTTAAACACCCGGCGCTGATTGTTCAGTGCCGTGGTGTCGCAGACGTGATCGACGCAGTGAATTTTGCCCGTTAAAATGACTTGCTGGCCGCGCTCAGGAGCGGCGGTCACAACGCGGCGGGACATGGCACATGCGATGGAGGAGTCGTGATCGACATGTCTGCGATGAATGCGGTGCATGTTGACCCGACGAACATGTTCCGTCTGAATCCCAACATCCAACCCGGTTAACTGGGCTATCTACGGAACTTGCTACGTTGCCATTCTGAGACAGCACTCGAAGAATCTGACCCTCCGGCGCAACCGTTGGGTTATAACCACTAGATACCTCGCTGCGCTCAGTATGGCAACCGGAAGTCGTGTTTGCTCAAAGCTAAACGCCATCTCACCGTTCTTCGTGGTTGGCACAGGGACCGTCGCACATGCTGAGGCTGTTGGCGTTGAACCTCACCGGAATGCTGGATATAGCGGAAGCTCGCGAGTTTCTACCGGCCATCGAGCGCCCAATTTATGAAACAACGACCTAGCAAAGGCGGACAGAGTGGGAAGGTATTCGTAATGCTCCGAGACATCGACGAAGGCCCCAAGTCGCACCATGACGCGCTGTCTGACAATCGATATGCCCCAGTCGGGATCACTGGTGATCACACGCTTGAGATACCAGCCGAGCGCCATGATAAGCCAATATGCCGAGGCTTCCACGACCCCATTGTGAAAGTGGAAGTCGTCAGCGGCGTCAGGGTATCCGCTAATCAAATCCGTCCGATAGGCCAGTTCCATACTTGCCGCGCATGAATCTGGGATTCAATTGGCGCACCAGCAGCTTGGAAACATCATGCGACCATAGACGCCCTCGATGAGGGTATGCTCGAAACTCGCATTTTCGAAATCGATTAGTCGAATGCCGGAACCTGATATCAAGACGTTGTTAGGACAATGGTCGCCATGCACGAATGATAGAAACGGGCCTGGGTTGAGCATTGCGTCCAACACATGCTCCACTTCATCATGAAAGCTAGGTGTCTGCGACAATTCCAGATGATCAAGAACCGATTTCAGATGCGCGAGAATACGTCGGCGATGCTCGCCGTCGTTTGGTCCTGGTTCTCCAACGTTTGATAGATGCCGCTCAAAGTCCTGGGATTTCCCCGCCGTTGTCGCGTGCATTTTTCCAAGGAAGCGAGCAAAAGAGATCAAGGATTGTTCTGCCTTGTCAGAATCTTCACCGAGTATCGGCTCCACGAGACGCTCTGCGTTCGCTATCCCTTCGGTGACGATTAACCTGCTGTCGATATCTCCACAGATAACGTTCGGAGCAAATGTAGTCTCAGTATCCAAGTCGCCCAAAAATTTCAGGCTCGTCCACTCGTTGAGGAGCATATCGGAAGATATAAAGCCGCCAACCTGGATGTCGTTTTCGTGTTGTTGGGCGCATTTGACGATCGCAGTCCGAGGCGCATTGTTGGGCTTATGCGTCAATTCACATCCGAGAACCAGATGACGTTCGCCTTCGGGCCTCGGAGCGCCAATCACGCCCAGTTTGACGTCGGCGTCATAGGTTTCGGATAGGAAGACGCTCGGTTAACGTCAGAGTGGAATTGCGTTGTTCTCCATTCATCCGTGTTGGCGCTCCAAGATAGGCTAGTGAAGGACAACCCCCTTAGCTTGAATATCGTATCTTAGATGCTTGCATCGTCGTCCGATTCAGGCGCCCGGTCCCCTTGAGGCGTGCCAGTTCCCATGCCGAGGCTGTTGGCGATGCTCTCGGCATTGACACCTCCGGAGGCGCCGGGGTCGCGATTCGAGAGTTCTCGGCGTTGGAGGCGGTCGAAGCGTCCGCTGGCCGGGGATCGAGGATCAGAGGCGTCGAGCATCGCGTAGATGCCAACGACATCCTGGGTTGTCTCAGAGAGTTGCTGTGCCGCCTGATCCTCCCAGAGGGCGGACTGGGCATCCTCGTGGCCCTCGCCTTGCTCCGTTTTATGCAGCCATGCGGACCGCATCCTCAACAGGCGCATCACGCGGCTGGCGATGTAGGCTTCGACCAGGAGTTGTTGGCGAATTGGCTCTGCGCTTAGAGGCTCGCCGCCGCTTTGCGTATTGCGAGTGTATTCCAGCAGGGCGTTGGTCTCAGACTCCAGCAGGGTCGGCAGGTCGGCCCGTGGGTCTGTTTGGACTCGGCCCGTTATGACGGCGGCTCCGTCACCCTCTGCTCCCAGCAGGTCGAACCTCGGAACCCAGACGTCGTCAAACGCGACGTTGTGGACGGCTCCTGACACCAGATTTCGAGGTGTCGATATGCTCAGGCCGCCAAGGTCTGGCGAAACAAGCAGCGACACAGGGGCAGGAGCATAGTCAGAATCAGGCTCGATCAGCGCAACCACCCAGATTCGCGAAGGTCGGTCTCCGAGTCCCGAAAAGCTGGCATGGCCATTCAGGATGTACCCGTCGCCGTCGGGAGTCGCGGTGACCCCCACGCTGTCGGGGTCAAGAAAATCGCTGCCAGCGACTACCTGCCTCCAGACCGTAATCATTCCCTGCGCGATAGGGCGGACCAGATCGTCGTTTTGATTTTCGTCGCCCCACTGGAGGACAGCGGAGCGCAGGGTCGCCGCTTCATCTTCCAGAAGAAACAACAGCCCCAGGCGGTTCAACTCCTCAAGGATTACGACGTTGTGGTCAGGCGTCAGTCCCGCGCCGCCCATATCGGGTGAGTCTGTGGCGGCCAACCATCCCTTCTCGCCCAGTTGTTTGCGGAACTTTTCAGGCGTGGTTAGGTCGTCGGAAGTTACGTCATTTAGCCATTCCGTGACTTGCTGGCGGAACTGCTCTTGCCCCTCGGTGTAGTGGTACGAAAAATCCACTAAGGTTGCTCTGAGCGTTGGTCTTTCAGGTAGGTGTAGATGCTCTCGATGGTTCCGTCTTCGCTGAGACGGAAGGCTGCGCCTCCGCGCTCGGCCTCAATGATGGAGTAGGCGATTTCCCAGCCTTGGAATGGCGGCCCGATGAGGCAATCGTCAGGCACGAATACATTGTCGAAAAACACCCTGCGCTCGCTGCCCATCAGCATACGCATGGTCTTGATTTCGATACCCGGCAGAGTGGCGTCAATCATGAAGACGCCCAGGTTATATCGTCGGGGTCGTTCAGGGTCGGTGACGGCCAGGGTCACGAGGTAGTCAGGGTCGAAGCGCCCGGTGATGAAGGCTTTCGTGCCGGTGATTCGGTATCCGCCTTCTTCTGGAACTGCCGTGGTGTGGACGGTGGCGAAGTCGGAACCGGAGTCCGGCTCGTTGAAAGTCTGCCACGTTATCGTCTCACCGCGGAGCGACGGCGTGATGAAGCGTTTCTTCTGTTCGTCGGTGCCCCAGACCATCATGGCGGGGACCCAGCGGGTATTGTCGCCCATGCTGGGCATGTCGAACCGGCGCATCTCCTCCATAAGCACGACGTCGAAGCTGGTGCTTAGACCGCCGCCGCCTATCTCGCGAGGCCACGAGGGGGCCAGCCAGCCCTTCTCGCCCAGCTTGAGCCGAAATTCCTTTACGATGGCCTGTGCCTCGGCATTGAGAGGCGAACCATCCGGTGGGAACCTCAGGTTTTTGGGGGCATGCTCATCCAGCCATCCGCTGATCGCAATTCGGAATGCCTGCTGTTCCGGCGTGTAGTTCGTGTTGAAGTCCATATTCTCTCCTTTGGAGAGGGTGTCAGCCGTCAGCCGTCAGCTATCAGCCATCGGCTTTTAGATCAATTACGGGTAGTTGGCGGATCGTCCAACTCTATTCTACATGGCGGGGATGAATTCCAAAAATTCGCCCGATAATTTACGATAACTTGCCTCGTCACGACAATATCTGACGCCTGAAAGCAGGCACAAAAACAGGGCCTCCTGCAATAGAAGGCCCTGTCGCGATTTCAGATTTGCCGATGCCGGAGGCTAGACGCCGCTGACGCCTGCGGTGGACGGAGTGGCTGCGGCGCGCTCTCGCGTGCGGCTGATGCCAATACGTCGGGCGATGATGACCTTCTGAATCTCGATGGTCCCAGCGGGGTGGGCGCCGACCAGGCTGGAGCGCTGATAGACCTCAGGCGCGCCGGCGTATGGAGCCCGAGGCTCATCAATGCCGCACATCGCGTACATGCCCATGATGTCTCGTGAGCGGTCGGCGTTCTCAATTCGGTACTCTTTGCCAAACATGGAGGTCTGAGAGCCCTGGTAGCTCATTTCCTGCCGAGCCATGTACATGCCATAGTTTCTCAGAGACAGCAGGCTGAACACGTGGGAGTCGATGTATGCTTCCACAGCGGTTTGTTGAATCAGCGGGTCGGCTCCTAGAGCCTCGCCCGCGGACTCGGTGTTCTCGACGTAACCGAGAAGGTGCTCGAGAGCTTCGTCCTGAGGCATGGCCGTTCCACGACCGCCGTGCTCGATTTCCAGCGTGGTCTGAGTGACTTGCCAGCCCTGCTGTTCGCCGCCGATCAGGTGGTCGCCGGGGACTCGAACGTTGTCGAAGAAGAAAACGCTCTGGTCGTCGCCGGAGAGCAGGTTCATGCGCTCTTGGTCAAGACCTTCGCTTGGGAACGGGACCATGAAATAGCCCAGGTTCCTGTGTCGGGGAGCGTCGGGGTCTGTCACCATCGGGCCAAACAGAAGGTCGGGCTTGCGCTGGCCGCTGATCCAAATCTTCTGTCCGGTGATGAGCCAGTCGTCGCCGTCTCGGATTGCTCGGGCTTGAAGGGAAGCAAGGTCGGAGCCTGCGTTAGGCTCGGAGAAGTTCTGGAATGCGACTTTCTCCGCGCTCAACAGAGGCTTTAGGAACAGTTCTTTCTGACTATCGTCTGCCCACACCAAAAGTGTGGGGAACACGAGGCTGTTGGTGAAGCCGTTCACGACGCGAGCGATTCGGAACTCTTCCTGAAGAATGGTCTCATGCTCGCCGCTCAGGCCGCCTCCACCGTACTCTTTGGGGTAGGTGGGATACAGCCAGCCCTTCTCGGCCAGCGTCTGGTGCATGTCGCGCCACCAAGCGTACATCTCGTCGGACAGTTCGTTGCGGTCCACTGGCGCGCGCTTGTCGTCGGGAATATTCTCCTGTAACCAGGATCGAACTTCCTTCCGGAACTCTTCTTGCTCTTCCGTGTACTGGTACGTAAAATCCATTCATGCCTCCTGGGCAAGGGTAATGACGCCCGATTGCCTACTTCTCATACTATCTGGGGATGGTATGGCCTCCGAGGAGTGTCTGTCAACCGGATAAGTAGGACGGACTTGGTCAGCTTCTATCGTATTTCAGACGGGTCGCGCTCTGTTAAGCAATGCATAAGAACCACTGTGACAGCCTCTCGTCTTGACCTGGCACGCCGGTTTCTGTAACGATGTGGAGCGTTGGTTTTGACCAGATCACGCGATTTATAGCAACAATATATTAGGAGAACCTGAACGCCTTGCCATCGCTATTTGACCTCCACGTGCACACAAACCAGGGTAGTCCCGACAGCGCGTTGACTCCCGAAGAGATGGTATCCGAGGTCAAGCGTCTGGGATTGACTGGAGCGATGGTCACCGAGCATGATGGTTGGCAGAAGGCGGAATTTCAGGCTTTCGCCAGCAAACAGGATATCGTATTGGTCCGCGCTCACGAGGTGTACACCCCTTTGGGCCACGTCATCACGATGGGTCTGGAAGGCCATGTGGCCGGCTACGGCGACAGTCTTGAGACGATCCGCGTTCTCAGAAAAGCTGTTGATAACGCAGGCGGATTTATGATCCTGGCCCATCCATTCCGATTCCTATTCGACCTGCCCCACTATACGCAGAACATGCTGTTTCAGGAGGCCGACAACCTCCCTGAGTCCGCGGATGAGGCATCGAAGCATCCCATATTTGAGATCGTGGACGAGATTGAGGTTGTCAACGGAGGCAATATCGAGGTCGAAAACCGGTACGCTCAGGAAGTCGCGGCAGTGCTGGGAAAGTGGGGAACCGGCGGGAGCGACGCCCACTCGACTGACGGCTTCGCCCGAGGCACAACAGCCTTCAACGGAGACATACGCAACGAGCGCGATCTGCTGGACGCATTGAGAGCCGGAGACTTCGCTCCGGTGGAGGGCTTCCACATAGGCAAGCCAGCCAACTACGGGAGGGCCGCATGGCTAAAGCCGGAAATGCTCAACGGACATAGCCATGAAAGTTTTAGTAGCTGATAGATTCTCCGAGACCGCCCAGGCCCGAATCGCCGAGTCTGGGATGGAGGTCATCAACGCCCCCGATCTGCTGGACGCCGCCCTCACCCAGGCAGTAGCTGAATCCGAGGCCACGATACTGATTGTGCGCTCCACTCTGGTCGAAGCTACCACCCTCAACGCCGGAGCCGAAAGCCTGCGCCTGATAATCAGGGCAGGAGCGGGATTCAACACAATCGACGTTGCGACTGCCTCCAAGCTGGGGATTCAGGTCGCCAACTGCCCCGGAATGAACGCCCGCGCCGTCGCAGAAATCGCCTTCGGACTCATCCTCTCGTTAGATCGAAGCATTCACGACAACGTTATCGACCTTCGCAACGGACGCTACGACAAGGCCGGTTACAGCGACGCTCCCGGACTCTATGGCAAGACGCTGGGAATCATAGGGCTAGGCTATACAGGCCGCGCGATGCTCCCTCTCGCTACAGCGTTAGGCATGTACGTAATGGCGTGGAGCCGTTCGCTGACTCCCGACCGAGCCTCGGAGTTTGGAGTCCGGCGCATGGAGACTCCGCTGGATGTTGCGTCGGCCTCCGACATCGTAAGCGTCCACGTCGCCCTGAACGACAACACCCGCCTCATGATCGACGAGACGTTTCTAAATGCCATGAAACCCGGCGCCTACCTCATCAACACAGCCCGCTCCGAGGTCGTGGACGAGACAGCGCTGGCCGAAGCTGTGCGGTTGAAAGGCATCAAGGTCGGAGTGGACGTCTTCGAAGGCGAGCCATCTACCGGAACCGGAACCGTGGATAATCCCCTGTTCGCGCTCCCCGGAGTCATCGGAACCCACCACATCGGAGGCGCCACCCTCCAGGCTCACCAGGCTATCGCAGACGAGACGGTGCGCATCGCGCTGGAGTTCGCGTCGTCGGGGGTAGTTCTGAACTCGGTGGAGTGAATCAATCCTTTTCGGAATTGTTGTGACTCCATACGGAGCTTAAAGAAACCCCACACTAGACGCCCCAACCCGCCGACGCCTATAATCGGAAGCGAATTTCGAGTATTCGATTACACTCTTGGAGGGTCACTTTATTATGGCTGACGATACTATTCGTGTTGGATTTGTGGGCGCGGGCGCGAACACCGAACTCAGGCACCTGCCAGGCCTTCAGGCCATCGAGGGCGTGGAGCTGGTCAGCGTTGCCAACCGCTCCGTCGAGTCGGGTCAGCGTATTGCTGATAAGTGGGGTCTCCCGACGGTTTACGACAACTGGATTGATCTTATTGACGCCGATGACACCGATGCAATCGTCATCGGCACATGGCCTTACACCCACAAGACCATGGTTATCGCGGCGCTGGCTGCTGGAAAGCACGTCCAGACCGAGGCGCGCATGACCCTGAACTCCGATGACGCGCGGGAGATGCTGGAGGCGGCGCAGGACAGCCCTGGTCTCATCGCCCAGATCGTTCCTGCTCCCATGACTCTCCCTGTGGACTCCACAATCTTGGAGATGATCGCCGACGGTTATCTGGGCGACATCCTGTCCATCGACATGAACTTGTCAGGGAGCGGTTTCGTGGATGGCAGCGGCCCATTCCACTGGCGACACGACCGCGATATGAGCGGCAACAACATCATGCAGATGGGTATCTGGTACGAAGGCATGATGCGCTGGGTTGGCCCTGCCGAGGCGGTGTCCGCCGTAGGCAGAGTCCACGTCAAGCATCGCACGGACGGCAGCGGCGCCCGTCGCCACATCACGGTTCCTGATCATGTGGAAATCCTGGCTGAGATGGCCTCTGGCCCTGTGGCTCGAATCAAGCTCAGCACCGTGACGGGCCATGCTCCCAGTGCGGGAGTCTGGATTTTTGGCTCCGAAGGGACACTGCACCTCGATACCGCGAGCATGACTCTAAGCGGCGGACGGCGCGGCGACGATGGACTGTCGGTCATCGATATTCCCGACGACAAGAAGGGCGGCTGGCGCGTCGAAGAGGAGTTCATCAACGCCATTCGAGGCATCGAGCCAATCACCCATACCAACTTCTATGACGGCGTGAGATACATGGAGTTCACCGACGCGGTGACCATGAGCATTCAGACAGGCGAGAGGATTCAGCTTCCGCTTTAGCGGCGAGGATTCAGGGATCAGGATTTCAGGTGTCAGGAAAATAGAACTAACTAGGGCAGCACGTAACTACTGACGATCAGATGCTTCGGCTCGGCTAAGATTATCGCGTCCAAAAATCCCGCTGACCTGATACCTGACACTTTGAAACCTGAATCCTAACCAACGAATGTCGGGCAGTGGAGGGACTGCTGACGGATGGGCGGAAGTTCATAGCATCGTGAGGAAATGAATGGACTACACCAAACTTGTAAGTCGGAATATGCCTGCCGAAACGCGGTCTCACCCAGGGATCGGCGCCGAGACCGACTACGTTTTCTCAGTTACATATTCAGACGCAGACATGATGCCGACTACCGAGCTGGCTGACGCCCTGAAGGCGCTCATGCCCTCTGAAGGGAAATCGTTGGCAATGTATCCGCCTCCGCAGGGCCACATCGGACTGCGAGAATTGATAGCTCAGCGGCTGCTCGAAAACCGGGGTATCGACGTGCCTATCGAAAGCATCTTTCTGAGTTCTGGCGCCGGCGGAGCGATCGGAACGATTGTTGACGGATTTATCGACCCTGGCGACACTGTGCTGGTCGAGGAGTTCACGTACTCCGGCACGCTCAACATGATGCTGAGTCATCGCGCCAACGTCGTCCATGTCCCCACTGACGAGGACGGCATGGACCCTGACGCCCTGGAAGCCGCCATCAAAGACCTGAACGCCAAAGGCGTCCAGCCCAAATTGATCTACACGATCTCAGTGTTTCAGAACCCTATGGGCATCACCATGAGTGAAGAGCGCAAGAAACGCATGGTCGAGATTTCCCAGCGATACGGCATCCCGATTTTCGAGAACGAATCTTACGCCGACTTTCATATCGACGGCGACCCGCTTCCGCCTGCCATGATGGGCATGGACGACCAGGACGGAGTGATGTACGTATCGGCGTACACAAAACTGTTAGGCTGCGGCCTGCGCCTGGGATATGGTGTCGCTCCAGAGCCAGTTATGGACACTCTCCGCAAATTGAAGTTCGGAACGTCGCCCAGCCACCTGACAGCGATGGCTGTTTATGGCTTCCTCAGCGAGCACGCCGACGAGTACGTTCCCTCGGTGGCTGACTCTCTCAAGACCAAGCGGGACACAATGCTGGCCGCGCTGGGCGAGCATTTCCCTCCAAACTGCAAGTGGACCCACCCCAACGGCGGGATGATGCTCTGGGGGGAGCTTCCAGAAGGCGCGGACACATGGAACGCCCTTGACGCCGCAATCGAAGCAGGGGTCAAGTACAATCCCGGCTCCATGTATCGCGCTGACGGCGAAGGCAACAACAAGATGCGGCTAACCTTCAGCTACCACAATCCTGACCAGATTCGAGAGGGCATCGCCATCCTGGCTGGCGTGTTTGAAAAACAGGGCTTGTTTGACAACGCGTAAGAATGAATCTGGGCCTAGGGAAGTCTCATTTCCGAAGTGGACAGGCATGCTTTACTCGTTGCCAAAGGGTGTACAATTGACGAAAATTTGCAGCCCATTGGGCCGCACAACCCAAGGAGTGTATTGAATGGCCGATTCCAAACAGTTCAGCTACGACGGACTGTTCGCAAAGAGCGCCCCGGCGCCGCGAGCGAGCGGAGGCGCAGCAAAACGAGGGAAGTACGATTTCGCAGTGGCCTACCCAGACCCAGATTCCATCCCATTTGATGGCCTGATGGAAGGCCTGAAACAGGGGCTGGACGAAGAGGGCCGAGACCTGGCGCTTTATGCCCCGCCGCAGGGATACGGGCCTCTGCGCGAGTTCATCACCGAGAAGATGGCCCGCGACCGCGACATCCACGTCACACCGGACGACATCGTGATAGGCGACGGCTCCGGCCAGCCCATTCACATGCTTCTTGAGGTTCTGGTGGACCCAGGCGACGTCCTGTTGACCGACGACTTCGTTTACACAGGCACTCTCTCCCAGATGCGCCGGTTCCAGGGAGACATCCGAGGCGTCGAGACTGACGGCGACGGCATGGTTCCCGACGCTCTGGAAAGCGCGATTCAGCAGGCCAGCGGCGAAGGCAAGAAACCCAAGCTAATCTACCTGATTCCGACATTCCAGAACCCTCAAGGCTGGACGATGCCGTTGGAGCGCAGGCAGGCGGTGCTGGACATATCACAAAAGCACGGCATCCCCATCATGGAGGATGACTGCTACGTTGACCTGCGCTACGAGGGCGACGATGTGGCATCTTTCCACGCGATGGATGACACCAACAGCGTGATGTACGTGGCGTCATTTTCTAAGATCATCGCTCCGGGCATGAGGCTGGGCTACCTGACGGCGCCTCCTGAGCTTCTCAGTCGCGCCCTGGCCGCCAAGAGCGGTGGCTCTGCCAACTACTTCGCCAGCTTCGCGGTTCACAGGTATGTCACAGGCCACCTTGACGGCCACATCGAGGAGATCAACGACATTCAGCGGGCCAAGCGCGACTCTATGCTGGCTGGTCTCGGCGAGAACTTTGGCGACAAAGCTGAGTGGAGCAGCCCCGAAGGCGGCCTGTTCTTGTGGCTCAAGATGCAAGAGGAAGCCGACCTGCTGTCCATCCGAGACGATGTGCTGGACTCCCACGACGTTGGATATCTGCCCGGCCCCAACTTTGCTCCAGACGGCGTGTCGGGCCGCAACTGCGCCCGGTTGTGTTTCGGATACAACACGCCCGACGAGATTTACGATGGCATAGCCGCTCTTGCTCAGGCCTTCGAGCAGCAGGGCGTTCTTTAGCTTTCAGCTTTCAGCCATCAGATATTTCGGGTGGCTGAAGGGATGGCGTTTTCCTGACACTTGAAACCCGGACACTTGGTGCCTGACCAATGCGAATTTGCTCATTTTTGCCCAGCGCCACAGAGATTGTTTACGCTCTTGGATTGGGCGCTGACCTGCACGGGGTCAGCCACGAGTGTGATTATCCGCACGACGCTCTGACGAAGGCGCACGTCGTTCGCAGCCGTTTTGACCCGTCGGAAATGACCAGCGCCGAGATTGATCAGACGGTTACCGATCTGATGTCCCGGGGCGAACCAATCTACGAAATCGACCTCGACGTTCTCAAGTCAGCGAAACCCGACCTGGTGATTACCCAGGAGCTTTGCGAGGTCTGCGCCGTCTCGTTCGAGGATGTGCAAGATGCCGTGGTGCAGTTGGACATGCCCCCTCAGGTTATTTCACTCGACCCCCACAGCTTGGACGACGTGCTTCAGACTATCCGACAGGTGGGCGAATACACGGGCGAGACGGGCAGGGCGTCGGAATATATTGGCGGTCTCAACAAGCGAATAGCGTTGGTCAAATCACGGGTTGCTTCTATTGATTCTAGGCCGACAGTGGCGTGCATTGAGTGGCTTGATCCTCTGATAACGGCAGGCCATTGGGTCCCTGAGATGGTTCAGATAGCTGGAGGCGATGACGTGCTGGCCGAACCGGGAGGCCCGTCCCTTCGCATCGAGTTCCAGCAGTTGGCGGACGTCTCGCCGGACATTCTCGTGTTGATGCCCTGTGGAATGACCGCCGATGCCGCGCAATCGCAATTCGACGGGTTGAAGGACTCGGATCGGTGGCGCGAGCTATCCGCGTTCAAAACTGGGCAGGTCTATGTGGTGGACTCCGGCGCTCTGTATAGCCGTAGCGGCCCGAGGTTAGTTGACGGCCTGGAGATTTTCGCTCAGATGTTTCATGCTGAGACGGTTTCGGGCGGGCCACCGTCTGACCTTGCGCGTCTTCTAACCTTGTGACGATCTGCGTTAATTCCCACACACTAGACGCCTGAAAATCTGACTACTCGGCGTCACTGCCTGCCGAAACGGCTCATCATCTCCACAAAGAGACGTTGGCTCATTTTTTCTGCGTCGCGTCTCAAAATGTCCAACTCAGCCTCCAACCGTCTGGATGCCGACGGCTCTTCCAGTAGAGCCTGTTTTTCGTCCAAGTCTACCTGAAGGGTCTCCGCGATGTGGTAGGAGAGCGCCACCGGATCATTCGGGCCACGCGAGCGCCGAGTCCAGCCACCAGACAGCCCCGAAACCAGGCTGGCGTACTTGGTAAACGCCTGTCGGATGACCTCCATTTCGGTGTTGGGCAGCCAGGGGTCCTGATCCTCGGCCAGTAGTTCGACGCGAGCCGAGATGTATGGTCGACGTTGTAGAACCTCGCTAATTTCAAACCGCTGAACGCCGGTGGCTGCAACCAGAAACCGCCCGCCGTCGATCTCGGTGGACTGGACGATCTGTGCGACAGTTCCCGTGTTGTGAGGCTCGGCAGGGCTGCCGACTTCTCGACCGCTCTTGATCAGGACAATTCCGAATCTTGAGTCAGCATCAAGGCAGTCCTTGAGCATTTGTTTGTATCGGTCCTCGAAAATCTGAAGCGGAATAGATTCGCCCGGAAATAACACCGAGTTCAGCGGAAATAGAGGCAGGATGCGTTCAGCAGACGGCATTAGTGAGCCTTGCGATAATGGCAATTGAGAGCATAGTATCTGAAATTCCAGAGGACATGGGCAGCCCTCACAACCGCAGGAGTTTCTCCAACCGTTTGCGGCCACGGCAGGGGCCGACAACGGCCATGTTCAATCTGTTGGTGTTCAGTATCTCTCCGGCCACCCGCTGGACCTCTTCCGGGGTGACCAGATTAACCTGATGCACAACTTCGTCCACCGACATCATGTCGCCCATCAGGGCCTCCTGACCTCCCATCCAACTTGAAACCGCTCTGGTGTCCTCCATCCTCAACATGAGGCGTCCGGCGACCAGTTGTTTGGCCCGTTCCAACTCATCAGCAGGAATCCCGTCGCGAACTTCACGGACCTGATCCATGATGGTCTCCACAGCGTCGTAGATTCGTTTGGGGTCAACCCCCGCTGAGATGATGAAGGCGCCGGTGTCCTGGAAATGCGACACCCCGGAGTGAACGTCGTATGCAAGGCCTCGCTTTTCTCGAAGCTCCACAAAAAGCCGACTGCTCATGCCCTCGCCAAGAGCGACACTCAAGAGGTCAAGCGCATAGCGGTCGGGGTCTTGAAGGCCCAGACCTGGAAGCGCGACGGTCAGGTGGACCTGTTCGGTCTTACGATACTCCAGCCTTAGCTGCGACTCCGACTGGGTGTGAGTCACAGGGTTCCAGCCGTTGGGCGAAGCTGTGGGCCAGTCAGCGCACAGCTCTTCGACCTTCGCAACCACCTCTGCCGGCGGGATGTTGCCGGCTATGCTAATCACGACGTTGGACGGGCTGTAATACGTGTCCATGTGGTCCAGCATCATTTGGCGGGTTATGGCTGTGACCGACTCTTTCGTCCCGCCGATGTCCCGGCCCAAGGGATGCTCAGGCCATAGCATTTCGTCGATGAGTGAATCAACGCGGGCGCCCGGATAGTCGTTAATCATGGCTAACTCTTCGAGAATGACCATGCGCTCTTTGTCGATGCTGTCTTGTTCGAAGAGCGAGTTTCTGAGCATATCAACCAGCAGATCGAGGCTCTCGTCGAAGTGGGGTTGTGCGACCTTGCACCAGTAGACTGTAAGCTCTTGCTCGGTGCCTGCGTTCAGCATGCCGCCAGTTCCTTCGATAGCGCCGCTTATCTGCACCGGGTCGGGCCTGTTCTTGGTCCCTTTGAACAGCAGATGTTCGAGGAAGTGGGATAGCCCCGCCTCCTCGCCTTCCTCGTATCGCGAGCCTACGCCTATGAAGATCGATATGGAAACTGAGCGAGTGTGCGGCATCTCACAGGCCACGACGCGCAGTCCGTTGGGCAGGGTCGTCTTCCGATATTCCTGGGGAGCGTCCGTAATTGTTGTCATGCTCTGATTCTATGTTGGAGTCGTGTTGGTCGTCAATTGAAATAGCTGTCAGCAATCAGTTTTCAGCCGTCAGCTTGGAGTATTGCATGCTTGTGCCCGTTTTTTGACTTACTGATCCTCAGTGATTTTCCCGTTGGCTGCGAGGGGCAGCCAACGGCGCGCTGGCGTTGGCCTAAAGGTATTGGGTTTTACGTGGCAGCATTTCGACCAGGCCCGGTTGCCGCTCAGATAATGGCGCCCCGGTCTTTGAGTCGTGTGATGTCGTCCCAAGAGCATCCCAGGTCTAGCAGGACAGCCTCGGTGTGCTGGCCCAACTCTGCCGCCAGCTCGGCGACCTCAGCGGGGGTTCTGTGGAACTTCATCGGGACTGTGACGAGCTGGAACTCCCCGTCCTCGGGAGGCTCCATCGTCGTCGTAAATTCGTTCGCAATCACCTGTGGATCGCCGATGATCTCATCAAGGGTCTGAACCGGCGCCCAGATGCACCTTCCCTCGTCCAAAGGCGACGCCCACTCGTCCTGCGTCCGCTCCATAAACCGGTCGGTGATTAATTGACGCAAGTCCGCGCTGTTTTCGGTCCTTGCCATGTGGCTGTCGAAACGAGGGTTTGCGATCAGGCGTTCCAAGCCCAGCGCCCGGCAAAAGCCCTCCCAAAAACGGTCGGACTGGATCATGACAAGCTGGACCCACTTGCCGCCTTTCGTTTCGTAGAAATTGAACAAGGGATTCGCCGCCTGGGTCCGATCATTACGGGGCATCGCTGCCCTGTCCTTCAACGAAGCGACGACATCGGCGACATTAGCCCAGAGCGCCGTATGAAGCAGCGCGCAGTCGATCTGCTGTCCTTTGCCGGATCGTTCCCGCTCAAATAGCGCCGTGCCGATGGCGGCGGCTATGGCAAGAGAAGTGGTCTGGTCTCCGAATCCAGGGTGTTGTTGCACTGGCGGGCTGCCCTGCTCTCCAAGCGTTGCCATAATCCCCGATCCCGCCCAGAACGCAGCGTAGTCGAACCCGGAACAGTTCCGTTCCGGTCCTTCCATGCCATAGTCGGTCAGGACCACGTAAATGATTTTCGGATTGACGGCGACGATGTCTTCGTAAGTGAGGCCGTAGCGCTGTGACGGCGGGGCGTCAGGTTCGTAACCAGCACGTCGACTGTGGCGGCAAGACTCCGAACGGTTTCCTGGCCTTCGGCGACTTCCAAGTTGATCCCCATGCTCTGCTTGCCACGGTTGAGTTGCTCGAAGACGGTGTTCAGTCCGCCGGTGTGCGTGCCGATCCCGCGTGTGCTCACATTGAGGCTTCTGACCGCATCTCCTGTCTCCGGATGTTCGACCTTGACGACCTCGGCCCTTATGTCGGCCAGCATTGCGCAGGCAGATGGAGTTGCAACCCAATGCGCAAGTTCCAGGATTTTTACGCCTTTCAGCATTTCAGACACGAGTTACCTCTCAAAATTTCTCAAGACGCCAATACGGCATGCCCCTTCGTCCAGCCCACAAAGATTTGGCCTACCTGGGAAATCCAGGTTCATGTCTCGAAGTTGATCGTTGTTAGCTGGCGGCTTGCCTATTCATTAGGCTTGATTTCGACTCCCGATCGCTCTTCCTGAACGCGGGCCACGGCGCCGGCGGCAAGCCTGCCCCACCCCTTATTTTGGGCGTCGATGTATCGTTGCTGGGCGATGTTGGACATCTCCATCGGGACTCGCAGGTCGCGGCCTAGTTGAGTCGCCAACCCGACGTCCTTTGCCGCAAGGTCAACTTGGAAACCTGGGTCGAAGTTGCGCTGGAATATGCCGTTCGGGAAACTACGCATAGACGTCGTGTTGCCTGAACTGCCAGAGACCGCCTCGAACAGCGTTTGAGCGTCCACGCCTGCCTTGATTCCCATTGTGAAAGCCTCAGAGAGTAGAACGCCGACGCTGAGTCCGATGAGATTGTTGACGATCTTGCTGACCGCCCCGGAACCGAGACCGCCGCAGTACATGGCTTTGTCGCCGATCAGGTCCAGCACTGGCTTGAACTTGTCGTACGTGTCTTTGTCGCCGCCGACCATGACGCACAGAGTCGCCGCCTCGGCCCCTCCAGTTCCGCCGCTGACAGGCGCGTCCAACACCTGGACGCCTCGCGCGTTGCCTGCCTCGGCTATCCGTTTAATCGTCGATGGATCGGTCGTGCTGAGGTCGAAGTATGCCGTTCCACTACTCATGCCGCTCATCAGTCCGCCCTCGCCTGTGGTGACTTCCTCGACGTCCTGTGGACGGGGCAGGGAAGTGAACACCACCTCACTGGCTTGTGCGGCGGCGCGAGGGCTGGCAGCCCACGTTGCGCCGAGAGACAAAAGCTCCTCGGCGGCGTCTTTGTTGATGTCGAACACTGTTAGATCGTGTCCGCCTTTGAGAATGTTGCGGGCCATGTGTCGCCCCATGAAGCCTACTCCGATGAAACCGACCTTCACTGCTATACCTCCCTGGTTTTCAGTCGTCAAAACTGTAATTGCATTTAAGACCTGAATCATACGTCCGCGTCGCAAACGTGGCAAGGGCGATGCCTGAATCCGCTGAGATGAATCCAGCGTAAAATACAGTACAATCGTCTGTGTGTCGCGCGACTTGTGGATTCGTATTTCTGTTCAGAGGAATGTTATGAATTTATTCCGCCCTAAGCGTAAAAATCTGCCAATCGTGTTTGGATTGTTTTTCCTGATTGTTGTCGGCGCGTTGGCCTGCGCGAGCAGTGACTCCGAACCTGAGTCAGCGCCCGCTCCAGCTCCGACGCCTGCGTCAGCGGTGGCTCCCGTCACTGCGCCAGCCCCACCCGCGCCTGCTCCTGTCGCGCCCGTCCCGGTCGTCGCCCAGGCGGCTGTTCCCACTGAGATTTCACTAACCCCATCACCTGAACCGACATTGGCATCTGTTGTTCCACCCCCTGGATTCACCGACAAAGACCTAGCTCCGGAGATAACCGAGCCTGGCGAGTGGATAAACTCCGAGCCACTGACCCTCGCGGGGTTGCAGGATGAAGGCAAGGTCGTCCTTGTGGACTTCTGGACATACACCTGCATCAACTGCATTCGGACCCTGCCGTATATGAAAGAGTGGCAGGAAAAGTACGCCGATCACGGGTTGGTTATTCTGGGCGTTCATACCCCAGAGTTCGCATTCGAGCATATATACGAAAACGTCGTTGAAGCTGTGGAAGAATTTGGCCTGGAGTACCCAAGTGTACAGGATAACGATTTCGGCACTTGGATGGCGTTCTCCAATCGGTACTGGCCTGCGAAATATCTTGTCGATGTCAACGGGTACATTCGGTACTCGCACTTTGGCGAAGGGGCTTATGAAGAGACCGAGATGCAGATTCGCGATCTGCTGATAGAGGCTGGATACGACCTCGAAGGCATATCAGTCAACACGGCGCCTGAACCGCAGATCGACCCTGACTCCGACGTTACCGACGCCGAGATGTCCAGAACTCGAGAACTCTACGCCGGGTACGAACGCAATTACGGCGCTTTGCGGTCTTTTACGACTCCACCCTACATCCGCCATGTAGAGTATTACGAGGTGAAGGACGAGGTGGTCGAATACACCGACCCGGGCGAGCACGAGAACCACTTCCTGTACCTTCATGGATTGTGGAAAAATGAAGCGGATAACCTGGTCCACGCCCAGATGACAAAGGATCATGAGGACTATATAGCCCTCAAGTTCTTCGGGACCAGCGTCAACGCGGTAATGGCCCCGGAGACAGGCGAACCCTACCAAGTGAAGATTACGCTGAACGACGAGCCTGTGGAGATGAACAGAGCAGGCACCGACATGCAGTATGACGACGAAGGCAACAGCTTCGTCCACGTCGAACAAGCTCGGATGTACTTCCTGCTCGATCAGGACACATACTCTGGCGGGGAGTTAAAGCTGAGTTCCAACTCGGCGGAATTTGCGCTGTTCGCGTTCACCTTCGGCTCCTACCAGGGCGGCGAGCCAGTCAAAGGAAGTTAAAGGCTCGATGGCAAGAAGAAGCGTGGCGCTATTGCTTTCGCTATTGGGACTGGTTGCGTTAGCTTGCTCGACCGCCGTCGATGAAGCTAGGCCAACCGCTCAGGCTGTAGAAACCGAGCCTACCGTGGCCGTGGTTCAAGAAACAGCCGAGATTTCAGAAAAACTCCGCCCTGACCAGATACCCCTCATCACAGGCCCGCGCTCCGAAGACGGACTTCACGCCATCTTCGCTACTCCTGACCTGGGTGTCGGCAGGAACCGGTTCGCCTTTGTTCTGGTCTCGGACACAGGGCTGGTCAACGCTCCGACCGTCACGGTTTCATCCTTCTACCTCGGAGAGGACGGCGCACAGAGGGAAGAGAAACAGACGGCGCTGGCTCTGTTCCATCCATTTCCCTACGTCACGCGTGGCATCTACACTTCGCGCCTTAATTTCGACAAGTCGGGACGATGGGGCATTGAGGCACGATTTCAGGACGACGATGGCGCGGCTCGCAACGTAGAGTTGTACTTCGAGGTGGCATCGGCCACCTCGGCGCCCGCTTTGGGCGATCCTGCGGTCAGGAGCCAGAGCAAGACGATGACTGACGTCGAGAGGCTGACCCAGATATCCACAGGATCGTTGCAGGACCCGGACCTATATCAGCTAACCATTGCTGAAGCCGCGGAGTCTGGACTGCCAACCGTGATCGTCATGGCCAGCCCTGCGTTTTGCACCAACGCGGTCTGCGGGCCACAGGTCGAGGTGCTTCAGCAATTGAAGGACGAGTTCAAAGACCAGGCCAACTTCATCCACGTAGATTTCTACGACAATCCAGAAGAGATTCAGGGAGACCTGGATCGGGCGGCCCTTTCGCCTACCGTGCTGGAGTGGAACCTGCCCAGCACCGAGTGGTCCTTCGTGGTCGACAGAGACGGGATCGTGACCGGACGCTTCGAGTCCTTCGCGCCGCTGGAGGAGCTTCGGATTGCTCTAAAAGAAGTTCTCTAGCCCTTCAGTTCTAGACGACTCTTATCTGCAATTCTTAATATACCCGCTCTCTACCTCTTCCTGCGTCGCTAACCCATCACCAGACGATATTCGCCCCATTGGTGCAGTTCACCATCCAACCCGTGTTTCATATGATCTTGTGCGAGGGTCAACTCATCCATTCCTGGCATGCGCCTGCGGCATCCTAACCGCCGGCTCTGCTAAGTGACTGGAGAGGTATTTGTTTTTGAAGGAGCAGGATTTGAGGGATGGCAGACTCAACTCGCAACGTGGATTTACGCTCATAGAACTGCTGACGGTTATGACGACCATAGGAATTCTGGCTGGCATAGTGGTCCCCGCCGTCAGCGGCACGAAAGAGGCCAGCAACGAGGCAGAGGTCAGAGGGAAGGCGCGCCTTTACTGTGCAGGGCGCGGCCAACGACTTTTCGCCGCCCAGAACTCGGCTGACGTCTGAGGTGGACCCCAGAAACTGGACAGGTGGTTAAGCTACATTCAAGCTCCTAAAAAGGCAGAGATTCAAGGGGTAAGACATGAAGCAATCACGCAGGAAGCACGGAGCGGCGTTCAAGGCCAAGGTAGCTCTGGCGGCTCTTCGAGGAGACCAGACGGTCTCGGAGTTAGCTAGCCGGTTCGAGGTCGACCCGACGATGATCCACAACTGGAAGAAGCAACTGGCCGAGGAAGCGCCGGAGCTGTTCAGTTCCGGGCGCTCAAAGCCCGACTAGGTCGCATAGAGATTTGGTGATCAAGGCCGTCTGAGTTGATAATATCTCGGCTACTCAGTTTCGGTGTTGCTTTAACCGAGTCGCGATGAATTATTGCGACCACCGGGTGCGCCCTTTGATTAAAAAGCGCACATTATTGGATAATCGGAAGTTGGACACAACCCAAGGGTTCAGACCTGTGTATGGTCTGCTCAGTTGAACCGGTTCATTGTGGTGTCGATGCCGACTGTCAGGAGGCTGGACACTGACTCGACGGCTCTATCCACCGCGTCGTCGATCTTCCCCTGATCCTCTGTGGATGGGGCGCCCAGGACGTAGCCTATCTGGTCGCCGCCTGGGTAGGGGCGACCGACTCCGATGCGGAGCCTCGCGAAGTCCTGAGAGCCTAGCGCTTCGATTACCGACTTCATGCCGTTGTGGCCCGCCGCTCCGCCCTGAGGCCTCAGCCGGACTACGCCGGGAGTCAGCGCGATCTCGTCACAGACGATGAGAAGATTCTCGGCCTTGATGTGGTATCGGGCCAGCAGGTATGTGACCGCTATGCCAGTCCCGTTGACGTTGGTTCGGGGCTTGGACAGCACGACCTTGTGACCCTCAATCTCGCACTCTGCCAGATGGGTCGAGCGGTGTCCTCGGGCCATTTTGACGCCGTATTTGTCGGCTAGCTTGTCGATGAACCAGAACCCCGCATTGTGGCGGGTTTTGGCGTACTTCGGGCCAGGGTTTCCCATACCCACGACCACAAGGGACGGAGGTTTCTTAGGGTCGCGTTGGGGAATCAGGGGCTTCAGAATGTCGAGGTTAAATCGCGGCATGGTTCGAGATTTTGAAAACCACCGCCCATTGTCATTCTGAGTCCGCAGACGAAGAATCTGGTCGCAAGTGTGACAACCGCCGCTGCACGGGCGACTAGACACTTCGTTCCGCTCAGCATGACAGTGAGGCCGGGTCTATTTCATGAATCCTTTTAAGAACGTTATTATTTCTTCGTCCAGCACGTTTTCCAAGAGGACGGATCAGCCACCTGAATCAGGGTGATTAGCGTGTCCGTCTGTGGCGAAGCGCTGTCTGCCAGTAGCTGACGGACAGCGTGAACGCTGAGACCACGATTGTATTCTCTCATGGATGCGTCCGTAGCTCCAAATATCTCCAGAGCCTGACGCTCTGGCGCGGTCTCGTCGATAGGCAGCTTGCAATGATTGCACCACGGAGCGGATTCGAGGTCGAGGTCGCTTTCGAGAGAGCAATTACGCGCCGATGCGGCCAAATCCTCGAATCGGGACGACACGTCGACGCTTACAGCCTCGTCAAGCTCACGGACTTGAATCAGTTGAGCGAGGGCGCTGACCCGCACCCTGCGCCCGCCGATCTGGTTTCTGAGGGTCGCCGCTCGCCGATGGTATTCATTGTGATGGCGCTGGTGCGCTAGAGAATGCCACTGGCGAAACGTACGCAAATTGACTGCCACCGCGGTCCATAACGATGGGTTCAGCTCCAGACTGGCAGGATGCATCCGAGCGATCAGAGCGTCGCGCTTCAGGGCGAGATTCCGACGCTCGGGGCCGAACCTCATCTTATCTTATCCAGGTATGTTTTGGCACGAGATATGACCTCGACCAACATGCCGAGCCGTTTTGCGCGTTTGAACGCTTCCACCGCGTTGGTGAGATTGGCGGCGTCGCCGAATCGATCTTCAGCGGTGTTGTAGAAGCCGATGTAGTCCGAGCTGTAGCCTGCCGAGGCCGTTAACGCCTCCAGGTTGCTTAGCGTTTTGTCCGCGACCGTTGCGCTCCCCGGAAATATCGTCCGGAATCCCTCTAGCGCCAGGCGAGTTTTTTGTATTTTTTCACGGAGTTGCAACACCCGACGAAGGAGTTGCCTGGGTTCCTGAATTTCGGAGGATACGAGGGCATCAGCTTCTAGGGCTGAATCCAACGCTCTGACATACGGCAGCGCGGATTCCCATGTGGGGGACGGCTCCAACGTAACGGTTTCGAAAGAGCCGATCAGAGCGCTTGAGAACGCGATGGATTCAACCAGGCCGGCGCTCAGACGGTCTCCCTTGAAGCGTCGGTTACTGGAGAGGGTAACATCGTGATTCGCAGTCAGGGTGATCTCGGCGCGGGCCTGGCGCACGAAGGTTAACAAGTAGAACAGCGCTAACCTGTGGTTCAATCCGTGCCCGTGAACCAGTTCTTGTATCAAGCCTGAAGCTGGCATCTGCCCGCCTCGTGAGTCTAGCTCCTGCTCAATAATGGCGTGGACGCGGCAATGGGAGGCGTCGAAGTCCGCGCTTCCATAAGCTACAACTCCCAACGCTGGCCCGAATGCCCGGATAGTGTACGTCGCGTTCCGATTTCCCTGGATCAGGCCAGAAAACAACGCCGACACGTCTCGGTCTGTCAGTGTCCGAGGAAAGCTGGCGTGATCTTAGTCTTGCGATGGGAAAGCATCGGAGAGCATCAGGACGGCCAACTCGGTCACGCATTGCTCGATGGAATCGGCAGCAAAGAACTCTCGTCCACTCTGATGGGACTGGTTTTGGCGATACAGCCTTCCGCTGGCATAGCTTTCTACGATTCGAGTATGGAACGCTGCCAGTCGGGATACTTGCTCGGTCCTGAAAACCTGGCTTATCAGAGGATCTCGTCTATTGGAGGTGGGAGGCATGGATAGCACTGATGACACACGTTCGGTCTCAGCGATGTCATCGAACCTGAATCGAGGCACGGCGAGCGCAATTCGCGGGTCACCGGCCCTGTCTTGAGGTTTTAGGCCTCTATTAGTGAATATGATTCAGAAACTAATTTCGCCCGATAAAGGTTGAAAATCTTCAGAATTCAACTTCTCCCGAACGATGACTCGCCCTGTGTGCCCCTGTGTGCGGCAACCCGCGCCACTCGACGTCCCATGTTTGGGGCACGTCTATAGATTCTCTGGAGAAGCTGATTCTGGGCCGTGTGCGGTTGTCGGTATTCAATTAGGAGGCTACGACTTCGCGAGCGCGGATGCCAGGTCCGCGAGTATGTCAGACGCCGACTCGATACCACAGGACAGTCGGATCAGGCCGTTGCGTATTCCTAAGACCGCCTGCTCGTCACCAGTGAGGGAACGGTGGGAAGTTTTGGCGGGATGGGAAATGGTGGTCTGAGCTTCTCCGAGGCTGGCTGCCAGCTTTATCATGTCCAACCCCTTGACGAAAGACGAAGCAGACCGGCCGCCTCCTGCAAGCTCAAATGTGACCATCCAACCGAAGCGTCCGCCGAGGGTATCCACAGCCAACTTGTGTTGGGGGTGATCCGGCAGTCCAGGGTAATGCACTGCGCTGATTTTGGGATGATCTGAAAGGAACTGGGCCACCGCGAACGCATTTTCGCATGCCTTTTCCACGCGCAAGGGCAGAGTCTTAATGCCCCGGACTATGAGCCAAGCGGCGAAGGGGTCCAGAACGCTGCCCCAGACGCGGTTGGACTGTCGCATCGCCATCGTTATGTCGGCTCTTGCGGCGGCGACGCCTCCGGTGACGTCGGAGTGTCCCCCCAGGTTCTTCGTCGCGCTGTGAAGTGTCACGTCTGCGCCCAATTCCAGCGGCCTCAGCAGTAGGGGGCTGGCTAGGGTATTGTCCACCACGACTTGGACTCCGCGCTGGTGGGCCATCTGGCTTATTGATTCGATGTCGGTCAGCCTCAGTAGAGGGTTGGTGATGGACTCGACAAGAATCAGACGGGGTTGAGAGTCCAGCGTTTGCTCCACGGCGTCCAGATCGGTGGTGTCGACGAACTGAGTCTCGACGCCCAGCTTCGACAAATGCTGGCGCAGCATCAGATTCGTGCCGCCGTAAAGCTCACTGCCCGCCACGATTCGGTTTCCCGATTCCACCATCGACAGAAGCGTGATCCCGATGGCCGCCATTCCCGACGCGAAGGCCACCGAGTCGTCAGCGTTTTCAAGCTGGGCAACGACTTTCTCCAGGATCGACACGTTCGGGTTGGAGTCGCGGGAGTATATGAAACCTTCGGCGCGGCCCTCGTAAAGGTCGTCAACGGTCTCCAGACTGTCGATCTCGAAAACCGAGCTCTGGTATATCGGGGCTGACAGGGGCCGGGTATCGGACGGCATGTCCGCTCCTGCGGCGGCGCATATGGATGCTATGTCTCTGGCGTTCGGCATTCAGTTACCAGACCTCAGATGCTTGAAAAATCACTCGAGGATAATATCGCCGCTCTTGCCGCCGGTCTTTCGGGCCAACCGGACAGAGTCGATCTGCATGGCCCGGTCAACGGCCTTGCACATATCGTAGATCGTCAGGGCTGACACAGTCACAGCGGTAAGCGCTTCCATCTCAACGCCCGTCTTGCCGTTGGTGCGGACTGTGGCGATGATGTTCACAGCGCTAGCCTCTTTATCGAACTCGAAGTCCACGCCGATCTTGTTCAACGGCAGAGGGTGGCACAGAGGGATAAGCTGTGACGTGTTCTTGGCGCCCATGATGCCTGCGATGCGGGCAACACCCAACACGTCGCCCTTCTCAAAACCGTTGGACTCGATGAGGGCCAGAGTTTCGGGTCGCATCAGCACCCGGCCTCTGGCGATGGCCTCTCTGTCTGTGTCGGGCTTGCCTCCGACGTCCACCATCTGGGCTTTGCCGGACTCATCTACGTGGGTCAGCTTGATGACTGGCTCAACCACGGGCGGGGATTCGGGTTCAGGAGCGTCCAATAGCGAGGGTTGCGGGATGTGGTTTGGAGTCTCGTAGCCGTGGTCGATGGCGAGGTTCTGGCCCTTGCCAGCCTGAACCGCCAGTTTGTCGGCCCGCTCGTTGCCATCGTTTCCTGCGTGACCCTTGACCCACTGAATGTCGACATCGTGGCGGTCGAGTTGATCCAGCATCTGATCCCACAGGTCGGGATTCAAGGCGCTTTCTTTCCTATTTCGCATCCAGTCGTTGGCTCGCCACTTTCTGGCCCAGCCTTTGTTAATTGCGTCCACAACGTATTTGGAATCACTGTACAGCGTAATCTCTCGCCGGTCTTTCAACGCTTTGAGGCTCTCGATTACCGCCAGCATTTCCATGCGATTGTTGGTCGTGCGGCGGAATCCTGCGCTGAGTTCATTGTGTCGTTTGCCCTGAATCATGACAGCGCCGTAGCCTCCCGGCCCCGGATTTCCGATGGCTGAACCGTCGGTGTATATCGTAATGCGCTGTGAATTTGTCAATTAAATACCGCCTGTGGAATGAAAAATATTGTATCCGAAACCGCGCCGAATTGCAGAGTTTGATTGACCGTATAACGCCCTTTCCTTAAAATGTTGCGTCAACTGCTCTTCGCAGATTTCCGGATGCCCAGCCCAGCGCCAAATAAATCAATTACCAGATCAGGAGCGCCTTGAGTGCAGCAACAAGAACACACTGCGGCGGTCATAGCCCGCGCTTTGGACAAGCTGATATCCGAGGGCACAGACGGCAGTTACCTGATCGTCGCGATCGATGAGGTCTATTTTCAATTTTTGTCAATTGGAGACCTGCAACAGCGGCGGCTGTACTGCGAGGCGGTCTCAAATGAGTTCCTGCCGGAAGGTCAGAAACTGGAGCCTGAGCAGATTACGGCGCTGACGCTTTTGGGCTTTGTGGAGACCGTCGAGACGCCCAACTACAGTTGCGATTTCAATGTTTCTGACTCTGGGGTACTGACCGACATCGGCAGGATGACGCTTCAGGTGTTCGCCACGATCTATTTGTGTCCATCGGATTCGGAGGTGGATATCGACTTGCACATTGAGGAGTCGCCGCCGGAGTTGCGATTGGATGACTGATGGGGAGAATGGCCGCCGACCATAGGTTTCTGAGCAGCCTACACCAGGATTCCGAACCCGGACTTGGTGCAAATTTCGATCTGGTTTCCTTCCGGATCATAGAATTTGAACTCCTGCTGGCCGTCCTTGCGCGTTGTGATCTCTGACGCTTCCACGTCGTTGCTCACGATGTGTTCCCGGTATCCCGCGATGTCTTCCACTTCGAACGCCGCGTGGTGGTTTGGGACCGATGGCCCAGCTTCATTTTGGACCAGATGTACCATTGTTCCGTCTGGAAGTTGAAGCCAGATGATGCGGTCGGATTGCACCTGGCTGGGAATCTGCTTGATGCCCAGAACATCCTCCCAAAAGAGCAGGGCCTTATCCTTGTCTTTGACGTTGTAGGTCACGTGATTAACGCCCGTTAATCGGGTGGCGCCGTTTGTGCTGGTCATGATTCCTCCAGTTGCAAGATGATCATTTTTATAGGTTTCGAAGGAAACTTTCCTCTGAGCCGGCCTTACACCAGCACACCGAAGCCAGACTTGGTGCAGATTTCTATGCGGTTGCCCTCGGTGTCGTTGAGGTAGAATGCCCTCTGCCCGTCGTTGCGGGTGCTGATGTCCGTGGTCTCGATTCCCTTGTCCTCTCGGAGATGCTTTTGGGCCGCTTCAATGTCGTCCACTTCAAAGGCGGCGTGATGGGAGGGCGCCGACGCCCCGTCCGCATGTTCGATCAGATGGACCATCGTGCCGCTGGGAATTTGTAGCCAGTAGAGGTGTTCGCCGTTGACCTGTTTGGGTATCTGCTTGATGCCCAGCACATCCTCCCAGAATCGCAAGGCGCGATCTTTGTCTGTGCAGTTGTAGGTTACGTGGTTGACGGCCTTGAGTCGGATGGCGTCGTTCGCGCTGATCATGCTTCCTCCGGAGGTCGGGTTGGAATCTGGGGACATGATACCAGGAATCGGACTGTGTCAAAATGCCGTCGTATGAATTAGAATGCGGGTCGGCTCGGAAGGCCCAAGGACGACAAAATTAATGCAATGGAGGCGCAGATGTCCAGAATTGATGAAAAGCTAGAACAGTTGGGTATCACCCTGCCGCCGGCTCCTTCCCCGATAGGCAGTTACGTTCCTGCCGTCAGGACCGGAAACCTGCTGTATCTGTCAGGTCTCGGCCCGGGCTTGCGGGACGACGGTTCGGCATGGGCAGGCAAGGTCGGCGCCGACTACACAATGGAAGAAGGGAACGAGGCCGCCCGGAGCACCGGCATCAGCATCATAGCGCGCATGAAGGGGCATCTGGGCGATCTGGACAAGGTGAAGCAGGTCGTTAAGGTACTGGGTATGGTCAACTCCTCGCCGGGTTTCAACCAGCAGCCTGCCGTAATCAACGGATGCTCAGATCTGTTCGGCGAGGTCTTTGGAGAGGCCGGACGTCACGCCCGCTCGGCAGTTGGCATGGCCGGACTCCCCAACGACATCCCCGTGGAGATCGAGGTGATTGTCGAGGTGGAGGACTGAACTAGGCCAAAACCTGCATGCTGTAACGGGATTTCATCAGCCGGCCTTCCTCGAAGCGTTTCAGGTCCAGCATGGATATGTCCACGCTGGTCGGTTCTCCCGTAATCATCTCCGCCATTGCCTGCGTTATCATAGGTGACAGCTTGAATCCGTGGCCACTGAATCCGACCGCGCAGTACAGGCCGTCGATGCCGTCAATTCTGTCTAGCACCGGATGCCAGTCTGGGGTTGTCGTGAACAAGCCCGACCAGCCACCTCTGAAGAGCGCTTGAGACATCCCGGGCATACGGTTTACCAGAGCGTCGAATGTCTTCTCGACCATCGGCATGTCCACGCCCTGGTTGTAGGTGTCAGGATCGGAGTGGTCCTCCTCGCCGACGCCTACCAGCGTCAGGTTTCCGGTGTCGGGACGGGCGGAAAGGTCGTTCACCACGTCTCCGATGATGGGGTGGTCGGGCACTATGTCCTGAGGGCGGCGAAGCATGACGACCTGATGCCTGACAGGCTGGAGATGGAGGTCAACGCCTACAGATTTCAGCAGAGGCCCAGACCACGGCCCCGCGGCGATGACCGCGATGTCGGTCTCGATGCGCTCATCGGCGGTCAGCACCGCCCGAACGCGGTCGCCATCAATGTCGATGCCTGTCACCGGAGTTCCAGAGCGCACCTGCGCTCCCAACTCTCGCGCGGCGTTGGCATATCCGGTGGTGACGGAGTAAGGGTCAGCGTAACCAGACTGAGGTTCGTAGGCGTAGGCTTCGTTGTCGGCAGTTGCCAGCATCGGTGCGATGTCACGAACGTCTTCCACAGTGACGATGTCGGTGTCCACGCCGATTCGCTTCTGCATTGCGACGTTCTCTCGAAGGGCGGCCCGGTTCTCCTGGTCCACGATCAGAAAGTAGCCAGTCTGAGTGTAGCCGGACGGCATTCCGGTCATGTCCTCGAAGTTTTTGAACAGCTCCAGACTCTTCCACGCCAGGTCGGTGGTGACCTCGTTAGAGTAGTGCATCCTGAGAATGGCCTGGGACTTGCCGGTGGAACCCGATGCCAGCACGTCTTTCTCTAAAAGAACGGTGTTGGTTACGCCGCGAGTTGCCAGGTTGTAAAGCATCCCACAACCCATAACTCCGCCGCCTATGATTACCGCGTCTGCCGTCGCCATGAAGCCCCCTGTACGATGTATTTTCTTTGCTATTTCGGTTGTATATGTTACACGACAAGCCGCCTGTTTACTGGAAGTCGCGGCGCCCTGAGAGACAGCGCTGGCCCGTTAGTAACTCGTGACTCTCGCGCGAGCCTTCTCCGGCGCGATTCGCGT
>ENA-ORDI01000187-ORDI01000187.1-marine-metagenome-genome-assembly--contig:-NODE-187-length-43868-cov-4.852481_pt1 | contig 43868 bp, 39 predicted proteins | sample MGYA00248628_ERZ508525 | MGnify/ENA primary metagenome ERZ508525 (study PRJEB26195, sample SAMN05422138) | marine metagenome | isolation source: East of Porto Seguro, South Atlantic Ocean | place... | reverse complement strand
TATTACTGGACTGAAGGCGCATGCCGTCGTTCGTAAAGGCATCGTACAGGTCCCTGAGGGACGCCAGCTGTTCGCGACCCTGAGCGTCCGCGAGAATCTGCTGGCAGGGTGCCATACAAACAGCGACTTCGTGCTCAATCGCAATATCCCGGAACAAATCCTTTCACAGTTTCCAGTGCTCAGAGACCGGCTTGATTCGCTGGGGTCCAGCCTGAGCGGTGGTCAGGCGCAGATGCTGGCGTTGGCTCGGGGATTGATGAATAGCCCAAAACTATTATTGCTCGATGAGCCCACCCTCGGCCTTGCGCCGATCGCAGTCAGTGAGGTGTTCAAACTCATCAGCCAGTTACGTGACCAGGGTCTTACGATTCTCCTGGTCGAACAAAATGTCCGTCAGGCACTGGCGATATCAGACCGTGCTTACGTCCTGGAAAGCGGCCGCACGGTGATGGAAGGCACAGGTCAGGCGCTGCTGAATGATGATCGATTGGTACAGGCCTATTTGGGGATAAACCAGCGCCAAACCGTGTACACATGAAAATAACGTCAAACTTTAAGACCGCTCCACCGACTGATCAGGTACGGCCTTGAAGGTAAGTCCTCGGTTCTGGCGTGAGAACGCCATATTGGGCGCATGCGTCTGTGCGCTGGGTCTGGGTGTATGAGTCGGCAGCGAGCCTTCCTGGTTCATCGATCATGCCGTACCGACTGCCAATGGCCTGGTCTTCGAAAACCCCCGCCCAATCTCAACGTTCCGACTCATTGATTTTGATCGGGGGGCTTTTTCAGTGGACGAGTTAAAGGGCAAATGGTCGTTTGTCTATTTCGGGTACAGCGCGTGTAGTCAGGTCTGTAATGAGACTTTGACGAAACTTAATCGCCTAATACTCGCCCTTTCTTCACAGGAAAATGCTCAACCGATTCAGCCGGATGAGGCTCGAGTGCATTTTGAGGTAGGACTCTATCCACCCAGTTCGAAAACTAGAACCGTCTCGCAGTAACGCGCTCGCCAGAATTCCGACCAGAAACACAAAGAACAGAAAACTGGTCAGTCGTAGTGGAAGCCGATGTACAACAAGGGTCATTTTGAATTTAGCTCAAAATCTATTTAAGTTAATATTGCCAAGAATTCAGGCCTAACGGGAACGTCAATATGTTCAAACTACGGTTGTTATCAATCATAGGGTTTACCCTGCCGCTTCTAGTAATACCCACTTCATCGCAGGCCGCTGACAAAAAATCAGCTCAGGTAGAATGCGCCGCAACCGACATCCGACTGACCTATGACTGCATGATTACACTGACCAATAAAAAAACTGAACAGGCCATCGATGATGCCGAATTTACGGTTTCAGCAGACATGACCTCAATGCCAGGTGCGCATACGATAAAGCCTGTTGCCGTTATTAATCATGGCAAGGGGATGTACCAGGTTCACTTGCCACTGGAGATGTATGGAGAATGGGCGCTGACGATGGACTTTAGCCAGCCACAGCGCGATCGTGTTGTCACCAAAGTTGTCATTACCAAAACGGGCGGCGGTAGTACCCATAGCCACGATTAACACAAACTTTAGATAACGCGTCTACGGACCCCGGTGTGTTCCGGTCAGCGAGCCTTTTGCCAACCTGATTCCTACACATCCCGACCACCGTCGTCGATATCCGTTAACAGCCTCCGCATGATTTTCCCGCTTGAGGTTTGTGGCACACTGTCAACGAACTGCACCGCCCGGGGGACCTTATAAGCAGCAAGCTGCTCGCGACAGAACTCGACGATCTCCTGACCGGTCGCCGCCATTTCTGGTTTGAGAACAACATACGCCTTCGCAAGTTCTCCTTTGGCTTCGTCCGGTATACGACCAACCGCTGCCAGAGCCACCGCCGGGTGGCCACAGATTACGCGTTCAAGTTCAGCCGGATACACGTTATACCCCGCCGACAGGATCATATCTTTTTTCCGATCTACGATTGCAAAATAGCCCTGCTCATCCTGTGTGGCTATGTCACCTGTGTGCAGCCAGCCACCTGGTTCCATGACTTCATTTGTGGCGGCATCATTGCGATAGTAGCCCTTCATCACCAAGGGGCCTTGAAACATCAGTTCGCCTTCTTCCCCATAAGCCAAGTCCTGGCCAGGATCGTCTACGGCGACGATCTTTCCAGTACTGCCTGGTATTGCGGGACCGATCGTACCTGGTTTGTTTTCACCGTAGAGCGGGTTGGCGGTTGCCAGGCCTGCGAGTTCGGTCATGCCCCAGAGTTCCAGCACCGGACACCCCGCACGCGTCTGCCATTCATGGGACTTGGCTACGGGTAGCGTCTGTCCACCGACACAAGCCCGCGTCAGCGACGACAGGTTGTACTTTTCAAATTTTGGATGTGCCAGCAAATAGTAATAGACGGTCGGTACGCCATCCAGCAGGGTCGCACCGTGCTCTTGAATCGCCGAAAATACTGCTGTTTCTTCGAAGCGCGCCAAAATGACCAGCGTCATCCCATACATAAAGCTGGCGTTAAACACACACGAGCCATAGACGTGTGGCAAAGGCAGTGGGTTGACCAAAATATCCCTGCTCGTTCGAACATGCATCAGGGCCGTGCCTTCAGCGCTCGACACTATGTTGCGATGTGAGTGCATGGCACCTTTAGGATGCCCCGTTGTACCCGACGTGTAGCAGATCGCTGCCAGTTCGTCTCGCCCCTGCTCTGCGGCTTCATATTGATCGGCACCCGCCTTCAACCAGTCATTGAAAGATGTGGCCCCGACAGGTAATTCATTACCGAACAGTACGACCTCGTTGAGCACCCCAGTGCCTTTGAGATCCAGCAGAGCCTCGGCTTTGTCGGCCGAGCCTAAGACCGCTTTGGCACCGTTGTCTTCCAGAACGTACTTGACTTCGTCTGCCGTCAACATTACGTTGATTGGATTTATCACCGCGCCGACCTTGGCGATTGCGTGATAGCTGACGACCCACTCCCAACAGTTGTGTGAATACAACGTGACTCGGTCCCCAGGGCGGACTCCCACGCTGTCGAGGCCGTTGGCAACACGGCAGGCCATAGCATCAATTTCCTTATAACTAAAGCTTTTGTCTTCGATGATCAGCGCGGTTTTGTCACCGAAAAGTTTTGCACTGTCTCGGGAAATCTCTCCAAGGGTAGTTACCATTGTTTGATCCTCTTTATCTTCGCCCTAATCTACACAAACACGCATTCTAGGGATGTCGACTGTGTTACAGCACCGGCACTGTTTTTTGTAGTGATGACCGGTCAGACAACTGCTCACACCATTCAACCAGCCTAGGGTGTTCTTCACGCCACTTGAAGTCCGGGTTCCACTGCTCGAGCTGTAGTGCAGTAATCAGCGTCAACTGCGCCATATTGTTGAAATCCCCGTGCATCGCCGAATTGTCGATCTCTGCTTCCCAGGAATCAACAAGGCGCGCCGCGCGCGTTTGTTCGTGATTAACTATGCCAGGTGACCACTCACCATCTGGTCGAAACCTTTCCCGAATCCACACGCTCAGCCCGTCCATAAGGCTCCGCGCCATCGATTCTAGCCTCCGCACATGTAGTCCCCCAGTCCCCGAAGGTGGTTCAAAGCGGGGTGCCGAATCAAGGTGATCCAGATAGCTACACACCAGTTGAGATTCTTCTAGTCGTGTGCCGTCGGACAGAACGAGGCAGGGGACACGGCCAGACGGATTAACCTCGTAATAGGGACTGTCTGCCTGTCGGGTCTTGGCGATGATCTGCTCGACTTTGCCATCAAGTTCTTTTTCGAGTACCACGATCCGGGCCAGACGTGCATACGGAGAGGTCAGAGTCACGTACAGTTTCACCGGATTGTTGATGTCACCCATGACTACTTTCCTCGGGTCTTTCGCTGATGTGCTTGTAGTTGCTACCGATTGTAGCGAATACGCCCGCCAATGAGCTGCTCGATTTCAAACGAAGTTCGGTTGACCCTCGAGGTCTTAACGGGTGCTTTGTCATTCATGTTTATAATCATCGGCATGTTATATGCGGTACGCGGGGTGTTTCTATGTGTGTTCCTGATGGTGGCGATCGAAGCTGCCGGTCAGGATCAATTACGCATAGCCAGCGACCTTCATGCCCTCGGCCGCGAGTCTGACCTTCATAAAATCCCTGTTGTCTTGTTTTTCAGCAGCGCGGAATGTGAATATTGCGAACTGGTCCGGGACGAGTTTTTCAATCATCTTTCGACCGACCCGGCGTTTATGGACAGGTTATTGTTGCGGGAGATCCGCATAGACGGCAACCAACCATTGCTCAACTTCAACAGACAGCCAACTACCCATGCCGGTTTTGCAGAACAGTGTGTTGTCGAGCTCGTGCCAACGATTCAATTCACCGATGGTGTGGGTGAGCTTCTGGTAGAGGACATTGTGGGGTTGGGTACACTCGCGTTTTACGGAGCTTACCTTGAACAGGGTATCGAACAATCGCTTAGCGCTTTACGTCTGAGAGACTGATCGTCGCATGACCACTACAGTAACTGACCCGTCCCAGGCACCGCTTGAGTTTTCCGATCAGCAGGTGCTGCCAGAGTGGATAGATTTTAATGGCCACATGAATGTTGCTTATTATGTTATGGCGTTCGACCATGGTGTAGACGGACTGACCAGCTACCTAGACATCGGCCCCGAAGGCATTGAGGCTCGTGGTACATCCACCTTTACCCTCGAGATGCATACCAACTACCTCCAGGAACTGCACCTGGACGACCCCATACGTCTGACCTGTCAGCTGCTGGATTACGACAGTAAACGCGTGCACTTTTTCTTCAACATGTACCATACAGAAGAAGATTATTTGGCTGCAACCTGCGAACAGCTGCTGCTGCATGTGAATCTGGAAGAGCGGCGCTCAAGCCCGTTTCCACAGTCTGCCGTGTCAAAGCTTGAGACATTGATGTTGCTTCACCGTCAGCTGCCTCGCCCTGAAAAAGCCGGGCGCTCCATCGGCATTCGTCGACGCTGAGTCAGCGACAACGTTTATTTTCGAAGACGTCCCAGGATGCCTTCGAGCTCGTCCAGGCTGTTGTATTCGATGACCACCCGGCCACCCTGACCTCGGTGCTCCAAACTGACTGTCGCGGCCAGCCGTTGCGAGAGCTCCTCTTCCAACTGGCGCAAGTCAGCATCTCTAGGCGCGGGTTTGCGTTTTTTCTTCCGCGTGCCACTGAGATAGCGCCGCACCAACTGCTCGGTCTGGCGTACGGAAAGTCGCTGCTGGATAACTGTGTCGGCCGCGGCCAGTTGTTGCTCATGCGGCAGTGACAGTATTGCCCGGGCATGCCCTGCTTCCAAGCGTCCGTTCTCGAGATGCGCCCGGACGGCCGGGTCCAGATTCAGTAGCCGCAGTAGGTTGCTCACCGCTGCCCTCGAGCGTCCTATGCTGTCTGCAACCTGCTGATGCGTAAGACCAAACTCGTCCAACAGCCGTCTTAGTCCGTTCGCTTCTTCAATCGGATTGAGGTTTTCACGCTGAATGTTCTCAATCAGACCCACTGCCAGCGCTATTTCGTCGGCCACGCGACGAACCACTGACGGGATAACGCCAAGACCGGCCATCTGTGCCGCGCGCCAGCGCCGTTCCCCAGCAATAATTTCGTAGTCACCCGCGCTGGTCTCCCGTACCACAATCGGTTGCACCACGCCGTGTGTGCGGATCGAGTCCGCAAGTTCGGTTAAAGCGGTCTCATCCATATTGGTTCGTACCTGATACCGCCCCGCTCGAATCGTTGCGACGGGTAGATGGCGGAGCTCGCCGTCACTTTGTGCAGCGACTTTATCGACCCCAACAAGCAATGCACCCAGACCTTTGCCTAACCTCGCTTTTTTATTCATGGCACGCCTCCTGCCGGCTCGGCCGGGGTATTGTCTTGAGCTGAAGTGGCATCCATCATCTCTCCCGCCAGCGCCAGGTGGGCCAGACTGCCCAGGCATTTTTCGTCATAGTCGATCACAGGCTTACCGTAACTGGGCGCTTCTGCTAAGCGGACATTGCGTGGGATCACGGTGCGAAACAGTTTGTCGCCAAAATGTAGGCTCAGTTGCTCCGAGACTTCTCGGGTCAAGCTGTTCCGACCATCGTACATGGTTCTCAGCAGGCCCTCGATCACAAGACCTGGGTTGGCGCTCTGTCGTACCCGGGCCACGGTTTCCAGCAGCCCAGTCAAACCTTCCAGTGCATAGTACTCGCATTGCACCGGAATCAGCACCGAGTGTGCCGCAACGAGTGCATTGATCGTCAACACGTTCAGCGCAGGTGGACAGTCTATAAAGACGTAGTCGTACCCCGTTTCGTCTCCCAGCGCCGAGCGCAAACGGTAGTTGTCGTTTCCCTGCTCCCCGCCGAGTTCAGCTTGCGCGCCTGCCAATCCGCTCTCTGCCGGCAGAAGATCAAGTCCATCGCGCACAACGACCACGGCGTCACGCAGTGTGCAGGCACCCAGCAACAACTGGTAACTCGAACCCGTCAGATTGACGCGATCCACACCGCAACCTACTGTGGCGTTGGCTTGTGGGTCGAGATCGACCAATAACACCCGCCGGTGCATGCGTGCGAGTGACGCACCAAGATTAATAGTGGTGGTCGTTTTGCCGACACCGCCTTTCTGGTTGGTCACCGCAATAATGCGCGTCATATCAGGTCAATGGTCATGGCCGCTTCGAGATCAGTTATCAAAAACCACAGCGTGGCGTTCGGCATCAAGTCCCGGCACCTCAAGCCGCACCACATCAGCCCGGCGGCGGAGAGAATCAGGCAGTTCACGGATTTCCGTCTCCGGGAAGGTGCCCTTCATCACGATCACGCGAACCCCCTCGCCGCGAAGATGTCGAGTCATGTCCATCAGCGCCGGCAGCGCGGCAACCGCCCGCGACACAAGCGTATCAAAATTCTCTGTGGGTCGGTAATTTTCAACCCGGCTGTGGACAACTTCCACGCTGGTGAGGTCCAGGGTTGCACAAGCCTGTCGCATAAAAGCCACCCGTTTGCCACGGCTGTCAAGCAAGGTCCACTGATCGGCCGGTCGACAGATAGCCAGCGGCAGCCCTGGAAATCCAGCGCCTGCGCCAATGTCCAGATGACGCCGACCTTTTAATAAAGGCGCAATCGACAAGCTGTCCAGCAAGTGCCGCGACACTGCGTCCGTGCGGCAGAGCGCGCCAGTGAGGTTATGGACCTTGTTCCAGGTATACAGCAGTTCCAGAAACTGTGTGCACCGCTGCGTGGCTGACTCATCCAAAATCCAGCCTGCACGCGCAGACTTTGTGCTGAGTTGATTCGCCAGTTCCTGCTGATCGGGCAACGCTCGACCTCGATCAGGCCGCAGACTGCAGCGATCGTTTCTTAAGGTACACCAGCAACAGCGAAATTGCTGTCGGCGTAACCCCCGAGATACGGCCCGCCTGACCTAATGTGGACGGCCGGTGTGCCGTGAGCGTTTGGCGGACTTCGTTGGACAGTCCGCGTACCTCCCGGAAATCCAAGCCTTCGGGAATTTCCGTTTCCTCGTGACGGCGACGACGCTGAATTTCATCCTGCTGGCGTTCAATATAGCCAGCATAACGTGCTTCGTTTTCCAGCTGCTCGATGACTTCAGGAAAATCAATTCCGGATCCAACGCCCGGCAGCGTCACAAGTTCGCGGTAACCGGTCTCCGGCCGCAGCAGCAGATCTGCCAATCGGTATTCGCGCGTCAGTGACTGGCCCAATAATTTTTCGACAGCTGCGGCAGCAGCAGTATTAGGCCGGATCCAAGTATCCTGGAACCGTTGTCGCTCCCTGACCAACACTTCGCGCTTTTCATTGAAATACTGCCACCGTTCATCGTTCACCAGCCTCAGGGTTCGTCCCACTTCTGTAAGCCGCAGGTCCGCGTTGTCTTCTCTTAGCTGTAATCGGTACTCAGCCCGCGAAGTAAACATACGGTAAGGCTCCGTGACACCGCGCGTCACCAGATCATCAATCATGACGCCGATGTAGGCTTCGTCGCGGCGCGGCGTCCACGGCTCGAGCCCCTGTGTGCGACGAGCGGCGTTCAACCCGGCAACCAAACCCTGGCCGGCCGCCTCTTCGTAACCGGTGGTGCCATTGATCTGTCCTGCAAAATACAACCCCGCTATGGCCAAAGTTTCCAACGATAGGCGCAGATCTCTGGGATCAAAGTAGTCATACTCAATCGCATAGCCTGGTCGTGTGATGATGGCATTCTCAAAACCCCGGATACTCCGAACCAGGTCCCACTGCACATCGAATGGCAGACTGGTAGAGATACCGTTCGGATAGACTTCGTGTGTATCCAGGCCTTCGGGCTCGACAAAAATCTGATGTGACGCCCGCTCGGCAAACCGCACAACTTTATCTTCTACCGAAGGACAATACCGCGGTCCTGTGCCCTCAATCACACCGCTGAACAACGGGGAGCGCCCGAGGCCAGAACGGATAATCTCGTGAGTACGTTCGTTGGTGTGGGTGATATGACAGGAAACCTGGCGAGGGTGCTGTTCGGGATTTCCCAGAAAAGAAAATACCGGCACTGGCGCGTCGCCAGGCTGCGCCTCCAACGGATCATAGTCGATGGTTCGCCCGTCCAGTCGAGGGGGCGTGCCGGTTTTCAGCCGCCCCGTGCGCAAGGGCAGGCTGCGCAGACTCTTGGCCAGCACAGCTGATGGCGGATCGCCGGCCCGGCCGCCTTCATGATTGTCTAGCCCGACATGTATGCGTCCAGCAAGAAAAGTTCCCGCCGTCAGCACCACGGACCGGGCGTCAACAGTCAGTCCACTCTGCGTAACGATACCGGTTACGCAATCGTTCTCGATAACCAGACCGTCCACGGCCTGTTGAAAAAGGCTCAGGTTCGGCTGGTTTTCAACACGCTGACGAATCGCCTGTCTGTACAGCACCCGGTCAGCCTGAGCACGAGTCGCCCGCACCGCCGGACCTTTTCTAGCGTTGAGGATGCGGAACTGTATTCCGGCTCGATCAATTGCCTGTGCCATCGCCCCACCCAAGGCATCGATTTCTTTGACGATATGGCCCTTGCCAATTCCGCCAATGGCCGGGTTACAGGACATCTGTCCGATGGTCTCTATACTGTGGGTGATCAGCAGCGTTCGGGCGCCCGTCCGCGCGGCGGCGAGCGCCGCTTCGGTACCTGCATGCCCACCGCCGATTACGATGACATCAAACTGGTCTGGGTATTTCATTTGCCAGCATGCCTGCCTAGTTCTTGCTCCAATAATAGTCGTAGCGACTGTGAATCTGACTGGTAAACGATACCGCCTCAGCATGGGATAGGCTGGTATCGTCAGGAAACCAGACGGCGGTATAGAGTTTTGTGCCGTGCTGTTCTTTCAAGGTTTTCAATTGCACATGCAATTGTGCCCTCGACAGCTCAACGTATCCGTCCCCACCCGGCAACTTGAGAGCATAGTGGTGGCCAGTTTCATCCTTCCAGTACTGTATGCGAACCACATAGCGGCCCACCTTGCTTCGCGCCGGTTTGATCAGCCGATTGTACTCGTACTCAAGTTCCGTATTGCGGGCTTTCAGGATCTCAAGTGCTTCAAGATCTTCTTTTAGCAAATCCCGTTCCTGCTTGAACGCCGCTACCTCGTCCGCATGTTTGGCGCGCAGGGTCTCCAATTCTACTTTGGTCAGCTTGTACTGTTCGCCCACCGCTTCGAGCTGGCCCGTCAACGAGGCTTTTTCTTCGGACAACGATGTGGCCCGCGCCTCAAGTGACTGCTTGTCCTGTGTCAACCTTTGGTTTGCTGCCTCAAGCTGTTCGCGTGCTTGCGCAACCACAGCCATTTCCTGTTGCAGTGTCTGCTTCAGGGTGGCCAGTTCCGCCAGCCGACGCGCCAGGGAACGCTTCTCTTCGGAAAGACGGGCAGCATCCTCTTTATACTTTCTCTGGGCCGAAGCCAGTTGCTCTTTCAGTGTCTCCAGCCGTGCTACCTGCGCGCGCAACACAGAGTTCTTCTCGAACAGCTCGTCACGTTTCTGCGCTAACTCCGCATTCTCATCAGTTTCAAGCAATAGCTTGAGCTGTAAATCTCGTCTGAATTGTTCAGCAACGCTCAGCTTGTCAATCAGGGTGAGGGTGTCCTGCTCCGCCTCTTGTCGACCTGCCTCGTCCTGTGCTTTTGCCTGCGTTAACTCAGCGTAAGCATCTCGCAGGGACTGGATTTCGTTTCTCAGCTTGACGATCTCACTCCGCTGGTTACTGCGCGCATCCTCGAGTGTTGTGATCTTTCCGGTCGCTTCCTGGTGCTCGGTCTGCAGCCGGTCATATTCGTGCTGCAGGGACTGGATTTTGTTGCTCAGCTTCACGATCTCGATCTGTAAGTCGCTGCGAGCAGACTGAAGCGAAGTGGTCTCGCTCGAGGCCTCCTCGTAGGCTGATCTCAGCTGATCATGCTCGTGCTGCAGTGCGCGCTTCAGCTCGCCCAATGCCGCAAGTTCTGTGCGCAGGGTAGTATTACGCTCAGCAAGTCCCGCTTTGTCTTTCTGCAACGCCGACAGTGAAGCAGTCAGGCGTTTGATCTGTTCCTTGAGTTGCTCGCGAACCGCTTCAATATCTAGCAGCCGGCGTCCCTGTCCAACAACGGTTTCGGTCAGCACGGCTTTTTCTTTGTCGATCTCGGCTTTTTCTCCAGCCAGCGCCTCATACTGCGCCTCAAGGGCTTTTTTGAACGTCACCAGCTCGGCCAGCTCACGGGCAAGGGAGCGTTTTTCCGCTGATAATGCCGTTCGCTGGGTCGTCAGGCCAGCTTTGTCTTGCGCCAGCTGCTGGCCCGTCGATACTGCTCGGTCTCGTTCTCCGGAGACCTCGGCAAGGTTCTGTTCCAACACCGCCTTCAGCGCCGTGAGTTCTGCTAACTGGCGCACCAACATAAGCTTGTCTTCGGCGAGTTTCGCGCTCCGTGCTTCGAGTGATTGGCTATTTTGTTGCAGCTTTTGGTTGGCTGACTCGAGCTGTGTGCGCGCTTCGGTCGCTATACCTAATTCCTGTTGTAGCGTTTGTTTCAGGGCAGCCAGTTCGGCCAGCTTTCGCACCAGTGACAGGTTTTCTTCAGACAACACCGTAGTCTGCGTCTGCAGGGTCTGTTTGCCCTGTTGTAACGTGGCCTTTTCGGCCTCAACAAACTTGTATTCACCAAGCAGTTCGGTGATCTGGTTCTCCAGTTTCGCACGCACCGACACCAGTGCTTGGTGTTTTTCCGTCATGGACAGCAAATCAACCTTCAGGCTGTCCCGTTCCTGACCGATTTGACCCTTGTCTTCAAGCAACGTCAGGCGAACCTGCTCTAGCGCCGCGACATCCCGCAGCAGCACATCAATCCGCGACTGGCGATCGACTCCAGTCGCCAGTGCTTGCTCGCGTTCGTTTTCAGTCTCGCCCAGCTGCAACTGTAGGGTAGCGACTTCACTGCCCAGTGCCGCAATTCTCGATTCAAGCGTTGCTTTTTTCTCCGATAGAACCGTCTTGTCCAGGGTTAGCTGATCGCGTGACGATCTGACTGTATCCAGTTCCTTGGTGAGCCCCTGAACTGTTTCTTTCAGGCCGGTTTTTTCACCCTGCAGGCGCCCGCGGTCGCCGAGCAGTCCCGCGATCTGGCTTTCAAGCTGAAGACGCAGTTCAATCAAGGCGTTGTGTTTTTCATCCAGAGACATAAGCTCACCGGACAATTGATCTCTTGTTTCAATCAGGTTGCGCTTGTCACCTGCCAGGCTGTCGCGGACCTGTTCGAGTGCCGAGACATCTCGTAGTAGCTCGTCTATTCGCGACTGCCGCTCGGCGGAGGTGCCCTGAACCTGATCGCGCTCTATGCTCGTTGCAGACAGCTGCTGTTCAAGACCTGAGATTTCATTGCCAAGTGCGACTATTCTCGATTCCAGTGTTCCCTGTACGCCCTGCAACGAAGACTTATCCAAAACCAGTTGATCGCGGGCCGCGGAAACGGTTGTGTTCCGTTCGATTAATTCCGCTTTCTCGTCCGATAGTGCTGTCCGTTCACCGATCAACGCCGCGACTTCGTTTTCAAGCTCCAGTCGCAGCGCCTCCAGTGACTGGTGCTTCTGCACGAGAGATAGCAGTTCGCCTTCCAGGTTATCCCGTTCACCAGTCAGTTGCCCTCGCTCGTCGGTCAAGTTGTCGCGGACCTGTTCTAGCGCCGCGACATCTCGCAGTAGATCGTCTATTCGCGACTGCCGCTTCTCCGACACCACTTCCGCCCGCTCGTGTCTGGCCTCGGTCTCACCGAGCTTGAGGTGCAACGCGGCGACCTCGTCACCAAGGGAGGATGTCTTGAGCTCGAGTGCCGTGCGTTCGGTCGTGACCTGCTGCTCGTATGCCATCGTGGCTCTCAACTGTCGAACCAACTCCATGTTTCGGATCAGGATGACCACCAGCGCAAGCAGAAATATCATGACGATAACGGTCATGACATCGGTAAACGACGGCCAGACGCTGTCCTCGTTGGTGGCTAGCTGACCTGATGGCGAGACCCTAAGGTCTACAAACCCCTCGGTACGAATCATCGCCGCGGGGTTTTGAGCCGGAACCCTTCTCTGAGGAGCTCGATCATCTGCTCCAGTGCGCCACTGTTGCGCTGCATCTCGTCGCGATAGCTGGAGAGGAGTTCCTTTAGCTCATCAGCCACCTCGGCGTACTGTGCCTGAGAGGCATCGAGCCTTTTTACCAGTGCGGCAGCAGCCCGAATAATGTCAGAGAAATCCTCTATGACTGTCTCCGTGGTGACCTGAAATCGAGGCAGCAAGACGGTCGCTGTGGCCTCTTCAACTCGACTGATCACGTGCGTCTGCACGTCTGTCAGGCGAAGGTAAAAATAACCGAAAAATAAATAAGCCAAAATGGCTGTCATGGTCGTGGATAAGGCAGCCGACATACCGTGGATAACCATCCCCAAGCCGCCGATCTCGGTCGCCGTGGCCACCATGTTAGAGGCACCGAAAAGTGCAACGGACAGCGAAACAATGGTGCCAAACACACCGGTCAAAATGAGAACGTTCTGAACAAACTTAGGAAAACTGTTACGGCTGGATTCATCAGCGACAAGGGTAGCCGCCAAAGCATTATGGTTGACCGACGATCGGCGATCGTGGAGGTCGCGTAGCGTGCGATAACGCCTCAGAATGATGGTGCCTTCCGCCACACCTCTCTCTGGATCCGTGCCACTGTCCATATTGTCCAAAAACTGTCCCATCGCCTGTTCTTCAAGGCTGTAGCTGATAAAAAGCCGTACCAGTTGATACATCCCGGACAAAAATAGCAGAACGATACCGCCGTTGATGAACAAGCCCACCTGGGTCAGTTGATTCCTCAGATAGACCTCCGACAGAAACTCCCGCTGCCACAGGACTACCGACAGACAGATTACAGCAAGCACTGCAAGCTGAATCAGGATCGGCTTGATATAGCTGGTTTGACGCATGAACACGGGCATTATGGGCTGTCGGTCATTGTGAAATCGCCCTCGACCAGGCGACAATACGTTAGTCCAGATTATCCCATGATTTCCAGCTCAACTTCATGACAAATTGTGTCTTTGTCCAGGTTTTCTACCCCCGTTGTCGCCGCCTGTTTGAGCCCAGGCTACGCGGGCTGCCCGGGTATCGCTTGTGAGTCTGCAGGTAATTCATTATACTATGTAGTAGTACTAACGATTTGGGAGTGCCGTTCTTGCCAGCGCCTCGAAAGCCCCCCCCATCCTGGTGGTTGCTGGGATACCTTGCCCAATATCAACCTCAAGCACTGCTGACAACACTGGAAAAAGCGGGTCTACCCGCCGATCGCGTTTATCAGGTGGCTGCAGAAACAGCCCAAAACCTACCCAGTCAGGACTATCGTCGCCTGTCTAAGACCTGGGCCGTGCGTCGGTTACGCTACCGCAAAGTACCGCAGACCTACCGGGAAAATACGGATTGTATCAGTTAGTAGTACATTCATTAGGATTGATGGAGGGAACAGTTCAACCCGATCTGCTTTCCGAGACCCGGATTGCCAGAATACACAGCATTTCGAATAAGATGGTGGCGGCGTGCAAGGCAGTGTTGCCTGATGGGTCGAGGGGGGGAGAGACTTCGACGACATCGCCACCGATAAAATCCAGTCCTGTGAGTTCGCGAATCAGACGTTGTGCTTCGCGCATGGTGATGCCGCCGGCCTCGGGTGTGCCGGTGCCGGGCGCATAGACCGGATCCAAACCGTCGACGTCGAAGGTCAGATACGCCGGCCCGTTACCCACCACGCGTTTGGCTTCCTGGGCTACCGCCTGCCAGCCCAGATCTTCGAATTCTTCGATGGTAATCACCCGCATCCCGCTGTCCCGCGAGTAGTCGAGGCCATCGGCGAAGTTCTGGCCACCGCGAATCCCGATCTGTACGGTTCTCCGGGGATCGATCAACCCCTCTTCTGTCGCCAGACGAAACGGTGCGCCATGATGAAATTTTGACCCGGAAATCGCCGGCCAGGTATCAGTGTGGGCATCAATATGGACCAGCCCCAGCGGTTGATCGTAGCCGGGCGCCAGTGCTTTTAGAATCGGGTAGGTGACTGAATGATCGCCCCCAACGGCCAGAGGGCGGACCCCCGTTTTAGCAATGGCCAGAAAATACCGTTCGATATCGTTGATGGCCTGGTCCAGGTTGAATAAGTCATTAAAGCGGACGTCACCCAGGTCTGCTACGCGGGCCCGGTCATACGGCCGCTCCCCCGTTGCGACATTGATCGCGCGCATCAGGGTTGACTCATTTCGCACTTCCCGGGGGCCATAACGCGCCCCGGTTCGGCAGGTCAAGCCACCGTCGTAGGGTATTCCGATGATCCCGATATCCACCCCATCGAGCGATTCGACGAGCGGCGTACGCATAAAGGTCGCCACTTCAGTAAAGCGAGGCGCCTGCATGGGCTCATAGGGCTCGCCGGTAATATCGGTTCGCTGGTAGAAATCTTTTTGCTCTGTGTTTGACATCCTTAATCTCCTGGTCGCTGTCCCGTTATGCGGGCTTAGTCACCGCACGTCCTTGAATTGTGCGCTGTTTCGATCCTTTGTGACACCATCAAGTTCTTCGGCTATCAGGACGGTGTTCTAGCCAATGCCGGTGGTCGCTACGGCGATTGTGCGCAGACCCAGGCTTTAGTCGATAGACTCCCCTCAAACAACCTGTGCGCCAGATGGTTTTTCCGCTGAGCACTGACGGCCCATAAGACAAACTCGGAGTAACCCCATGTCTGACCGTTACATTGACTACGACAAACTACTGATCGAACGCCCGGCCGACGGAATCCTGAAGATCACATTCAATAAGCCTGAGAGCTTTAACTCGGTGGATTCTCAAACACACTCTCAGCTGACCGAAATATGGCGCGACATCGATGCGGATTCGACCGTGCGCGCGGTTCTCGTAACCGGGGCAGGAAAGGCGTTCTCTGCGGGCGGTGATTTTGACCTGATCGAGGAAATCATGGACGACCCGCAAACGAGGATGCGAGTCTGGAAGGAAGCGCGTGACCTGGTTTACAACATTATCAATTGCAACAAAGTCATCGTTTCAGCGATTAACGGCCCGGCGGTTGGCGCGGGTCTGGTGGTGGGCCTGTTGGCTGACGTATCAATTGCAGGTAAAGCGGCTCGTATTGTGGATGGTCACACGCGTCTAGGGGTGGCCGCCGGAGACGTTGCCTGCATCATTTGGCCCCTGCTGTGCGGCATGGCCAAATCCAAATACTACCTGCTAACCTGCAGGCCACTGAAAGGCGAGGAGGCTGAACGCATCGGTCTGGTGTCCTTGTGCGTAGACGACGACCAGCTACAAGAGACAGCACTGGAGATAGCGACCGAACTGGCGAATGGGGCACAGAGTGCGATCCGCTGGACCAAGTACGCCTTAAACAACTGGCTTCGGATGGCCGGGCCCACGTTTGATACGTCGACTGCGCTCGAAATGCTTGGCTTCACGGGCACCGAAGTGAAAGAGGGTCTGGCTTCTCTCAAAGAAAAACGATCGCCTCAGTTTGCTAAAGATTGTCCGCTGTAACTGCGCTGTACAACCAGTCGAACCCCTGGTGTTACCCCGCACGCACATCAATCCTCCAGGTCACTGGGTAACCGAACCAAAGCTGCCTTACAGCCAGGCAGTGCGTTGTGGTGAACTGATCTTCACAACCGGGCAGGTTGCATTGGATACAGATCTTACTGTCATCGCCGCGACTGATTCACGTGGCCAGATCCGCGCGGCGGTTGATGATCGTTTTAGGGATTAGATATCTACTGGCTTCTTATAGACTATTTGCCGATACAGAACTTACATTATTTTTATTAAGGCTTTTTTGTATTTTTTGTTCCCAAAGCATCTAAGTGGGGAACAAATTTATTGCGAACCTGACGATATATCCCCCGTCCGTCACGCGATGGCCAAGACAACAACCGTTGCCGTCATTGATCAGCACAAGCTAGTTTGCGACCGGTAGAAGCGGTTGGTGCTATGGCACCTTTGGAACTGGGCAAACTATGTAGAATCAGTTTACCCAACGAAAATTTTTGGATAAGTCAGGACATAGGACTATGCCAGCCACGACACTCAACCGATACGCACCAGAACGACACATCAAAGCGCCAACCGGGAATGAACTTCAGTGCAAGCACTGGGGGGCCGAGGCCCCGATGCGAATGCTGATGAACAACCTGGATCCTGAGGTTGCGGAAAACCCGGCCGAACTGATCGTCTACGGTGGGGTCGGTCGGGCTGCCCGCGACTGGGACAGTTTCGATCAAATTATAAGTTCGCTCAAGAACCTCGAGGAGAACGAAACACTGCTCGTCCAATCGGGTAAGCCCGTCGGTGTGTTCCAGACCCATGAAGAAGCTCCCCGGGTGCTGATTGCCAACTCGAACCTGGTTCCTCACTGGGCAACACTGGAACACTTCTCAGAACTGGATCAACAGGGCCTGATGATGTACGGACAGATGACGGCTGGATCCTGGATCTATATCGGCTCCCAGGGCATCGTCCAGGGGACCTATGAAACGTTTGCGGAACTGGCCCGACAGCACTTTAACGGTTCGTTCGAGGGCCGGTGGATACTGACAGCGGGGCTCGGCGGTATGGGCGGCGCCCAGCCGCTGGCAGCGACCATGAACGGCGCCTCGATGATCGCCGTGGAATGCAACATGCAGTCGATTGAGTCGCGCCTGCGGACACGCTACCTGGATGCGTGGGCCGACAATCTGGACGACGCCCTTAAGCTGGTCGAGGATGCCCACAACAATGGCCGGGCCATCTCGGTGGGTTTGCTGGGTAACGCCGCCGACGTGTTTCCGGATATCGCAGCGCGTTCCCGGCAGGATCCCAGATACCTGCCCGATGTGGTGACCGATCAGACCTCCGCCCATGATCCCCAGGCCGGCTATCTGCCCCAGGGCTGGTCAGTTGACGATTGGATCGAGCGCCGGCGAACTGACCCGGCCGGTGTTGCTGACGCAGCCAAAGCATCCATGGCGGTTCAGGTGCGGGCGATGCTGGATTTCTGGGAGCGGGGAATTCCGGTGGTGGACTACGGCAACAATATCCGCCAGATGGCTCAGGAAGTCGGGGTCAAGAACGCTTTCGACTATCCTGGATTTGTGCCCGCTTACGTCAGGCCACTGTTCTGCACTGGTACAGGGCCGTTCAGGTGGGCGGCGCTGTCGGGGGACCCCGAAGACATCTACAAAACCGACGTAAAGGTCAAGGAACTCATCCCGGATAACCCGCACCTGCACCGGTGGCTGAACATGGCCCGAAAGCGAATTGCCTTCCAGGGCATGCCGAGCCGTATCTGCTGGGTGGGTCTGGGCGATCGCGATAGGATTGGGCGGGCCTTTAATCAGATGGTGGCAAATGGCGAGCTGAGTGGACCGATCGTGATCGGCCGCGATCATCTCGACAGCGGATCGGTTGCAAGCCCAAACCGCGAGACCGAAAACATGAAAGACGGGTCAGATGCTGTTTCCGACTGGCCGATCCTTAACGCGCTTCTGAACACGGCATCAGGTGCGACCTGGGTGTCTTTTCATCATGGCGGTGGTGTGGGTATCGGTTTCTCCCAACATGCCGGTTTGGTCATAATGGCTGATGGTTCAGCCTCGGCGGATCGAAAACTGGCCCGCGTGTTGTGGAACGATCCTGCCACCGGTGTAATGCGTCACGCCGACGCGGGTTACGAGGAGGCGATAGCATGCGCCCGGGACAAAGGTCTAAACTTGCCGGGAATTTTGGTTTAACCCTGTCTGGGTCAGATGCTCGCAACAGAAGCTGGTGATTCGAATAACGTCCTGTGACGAGCGTTGTTTGACTGCCTCATTCCGACCAAGGCCAAATGAAAAGATTTGGGTCGCCCCACTTGGATAGACCCCCCTATTTACCGATGCAGAACGTCGAGAAAATCTGGCCGAGCAGGTCTTCCGTGGTGACTTCGCCCGTAATTTCACCCAGTGCGAGCTGTGCCAGACGAAGCTCCTCCGCAAGTAGCTCCTGAGCCGACCCGACGTGTTGTTCTGCGGCGTGCAGATGCGATTGTGCTTTGAGCAGTGCCTCAATGTGGCGCCGGCGGGCCATCAGCGGCGCTTCACCCAAACAGGTATAGCCAAGCGCTTGTTGAATAGCTTGCTCCAGAGCATCGATACCCGCACCTGTCTTGGCCGAGACTGAAACGCCTTCGCTGCCTTCGTTTACTACAGTCCCTGCTGGCCTGCCACTGAGGTCACACTTGTTATAAACCCGAAGTATTTCTCCTGCGCCGGGCGCCATTGATGCGTGATCCTGGCTGGTGTGCGGTGCGGTATCGTCGATTACAAACAGGACCAAGTTGGCCTGTTCAATCGCCTGTGTCGCCCGACGAACACCCTCTTCTTCGACGTAATCAGTGCTTTCTCTCAAGCCCGCCGTATCGATCAGCTGGACCGCTAGTCCAGCTATGTCGATCGTCGTGTCGACCACATCGCGCGTGGTGCCCGGGGTGATGCTGACGATGGCCCGGTCTTCTCGCGCCAGCGCATTCAGCAGGCTTGATTTTCCGGCATTGGGCAATCCAGCCAGCACGACCCGGGCGCCATGGGCCAATAGACTTCCCGGCCGGGCCTGGTCCAGCAATGACGCCAGTATCTGACTGGTGTGATTTAACCGGGCTTGTGCAGCGCTCGAATCCAGGGCGCTCACGGGCTCTTCCGAGAAGTCAATTTCTGCTTCGAAATTTACTCTTAAATCTCCTATCTCCTTCGATAATGCGTTTATCTCCCTTGAAAATGACCCCATCAACGAGCGTATGGCAGCCCGCGCAGCGGCTTGTGTCTGGCTGTCAATGAGATCGGCGACCGCTTCGGCCTGAGCGAGATCCAGTCGGCCATTGAGAAATGCCCGCTCAGTGAATTCACCCGGCCGGGCCGGGCGGGCGCCGTGGCTTAAAACGCTGGCCAGAACGCCATCCAGTACCCGGGGTCCGCCGTGGCCTTGGAGCTCCAGTACATCCTCGCCGGTGTAAGAGGCCGGCGCGGCAAAATAAAGTACCAGTCCCTTGTCCAGTGGCGAACCATCGGCCGCTCTGAACACCCGGTGCGTGGCTTGTTTCGGCGGTGGCAGCACACCGGTGATGGCGTGCGCGATGACCCCGGCGCGAGGCCCTGAAATCCGCACTATGCCGATAGCGCCTACGCCAGGCGGCGTCGCGATAGCGGCGATGGTATCTTGATCCTGTTGCACCGTTCGTGACCGCAGTCGACCGGGCGATGTCAACTCGCCTGAACTAGCCTCCGGATGCCGCAATCTTTCGTGTGATCACCCACTGCTGGCCAATGGACAGAAGGTTGTTCACCAACCAATACAGCACCAGCCCAGCGGGAAACCACAGAAAGAAGATCGTAAACATCACTGGCATGGCCAGCATGATGTTTTTTTGCATCGGGTCAACTGGTGTGGGGTTTAGGATCGTCTGACCAAACATAGAAGCGCCCATGAGCAGCGGCAGCACGTAGTACGGATCCTGAACGGAAAGGTCCTTGATCCATAACATAAACGGTGCTTGCCGCAACTCGACGCTTTCCAGCAACACCCAGTACAACGAGATAAAGACCGGAATCTGTATTACGATCGGCAGGCAACTGCCAAGAGGATTGATTTTTTCCTTTTTATAAACCTCCATCATTGCCTGCTGGAACTTCTGTTTGTCGTCGCCAAAGCGCTCCTTGAGCGTTTTCATACGCGGCTGGAGATTCTTCATCTTCGCCATCGACTTATAGCTGGCCGCCGACAGCGGATAGAACACGAGCTTAACCAGCAACGTCAGTAGAATGATGGACACACCCCAGTTTTGGACAGTGCGGTGGATGTAAGTCAATAACCAGAACAGCGGCGATGAGATCGGTGTCAGCCAGCCGTAATCCACTGTTAACTCCAGCTGCTGGTTCTCCTCGGTGAGACGTTTCTGTTCTTTAGGCCCAACGAACAGTCGAGCATTCAGAGACCCTTGTCTACCGGCCGGCACGACGGTCGGCTCTACACTCTTGTAACCGATGTGATAATGCGGTTGGCTGTCTCGGGCTGTGACCGTTGAATAGAACTCATAAGCGCTGCTCCCCTGCGGCAGCAGCGCACCCACGAAATAGTGCTGCAACATGGCTACCCAACCCGAGGGTGTGTTGCGTGCCAGATTCTCGTCGTACATGTCATCAAAATCTATCTTCTGGTACTTGTCTTCCGGTGTGTAAATAACGCCACCTGTGTAGCTTGGCAGCCGGCCAAAGAAGCCGAGTCCACTAGATTTCTGCTCGACCTTAGTGCGAAGTATCTGGTTATATAGGAACCCTTGCCACGCTGTGGCGGTGGCGTTGTCGATCTCGTAACGGATGTCGATGTAGTAGCTATTTCGATAAAACGTATAAACCTTGCGATACCCAACACCATCGGGGCTTTGCCACCTAAGAATCGCTTCTACGCGATCGGCAGCGGGTGACAAATAATAATTGTGTTGATCAGCGACGTATCGTGTATGGTGATTTGGTAACTCGCCCTGTGTGCCCAAGAGGCCGCCCTGGATAACAAACAGGTCAGCGCCCTCTTCGTTTAACAGCCGAAACGGTTCATCTGGATTCTCCAGCTTTTCGGGATATGTCAACAACTCTAACCGCCTCAGGTCACCGCCATAGGAATCTATGACGGCGCGTATGAGGTCTGTTTCAACCACCACGATATCACCTGTGGGCAAGCTCGTTAATGTCGGTTTAGGAATTCCAGTTACAGCAGTGTTTGTGTTTGTGTTTGTGTTGGCGGTGGTCGGCGCACTGGGGACGTCTTCGGTGTTCACCGCGATGGTTTGGCTCTGCCCAGTTTGAGCAGCTATTTGCGATGTCATTACCGCTACGGGGGCTGCGTTGTGCTCGACCCAAGCCTGCCAAATCAGGACCAACACCAGCGCCAAACCAGTAAACAGTATGAGTTTTTGGAAATCCACTTTTAGCGCTTCAGCGATGCTAGCAGCTGGAGGTGCCCGCGTTCTCGTCTGGCACCATGTCCACACCCCCAGGGTGCCAGGGGTTACAGCGGATCAGCCGGCGCAGAGTCAGCCAGGCACCGCGGGTTACTCCGTGACGCTCGATGGCCTCTATGGCGTAGGACGAACACGTGGGATAGAAACGGCAGGTCGGCCCCAATAGCGGACTGATCAAGTACCGATATCCGCGTAGTACCCCTGTGATTACTTGCCGCATTTATCTCTCACTCGTCTCCAGTGGCCGAACAGGCTCTGATCGACCTGCAGGCGATCGGTTTCGTTAGCTTCCTGGCGCGCGATCACAACCAGATCCAGACCAACCAGAGGCTCCTTATGACAACGAAAAGATTCTCGGACGCGACGCTTCAGTCGATTGCGCCGCACCGCTTTGTTGGACACTCGTCGGGAGACTGTGATGCCGAGCCGCGCGCTGCCTGTCTGGCGCCTCGCCACATAAACGGTAAACAGGCGATCATCGCTACGGCATCGTCCGGCAATCGTCGTGCGGTAATCCACACCACGCAAGAGGCGTTCGCTTCGCATGAAGCGGGCATTGCTCACTGCCGGCGGATAACGTCGCCCGGCACTCAGGCGCTGAGCTGCGCCCGGCCTTTGGCTCGTCGCGCGCTGATCACGGCTCGTCCTGCGCGTGTTTTCATCCGCGCCCTAAAACCATGTCGTCGTTTCCGTTTAACTTCGCTGGGCTGGAAGGTCCGCTTCATAATGCGTATCCCGAATTCTGTGGCCGGCTTTCAAAAAAGGCGTCGGACTTTACTCGTAATTATGGCGTAATGTCAATGGTTTTAGGGGTCTCTAGCACGCTGTGGATAAAATAATATAGGATAATTTCTGTGGATAACTTCCAATATATCGTATAGACTGGCCGCCATGACAGCAGCCGCACAGTCACGACAATAAACTTAAATCGCGCCGAAAGCGCTGTCGACAAACCCGACCAACCCTATACCTGTGTCCACCGCCCTTTGGAAACTTTGCTTAAGTCGTCTCGAAGACGACCTCTCCGCCCAGCAGTTCAATACCTGGATCCGGCCACTGCACGCCGTCGAAAACGCTGACGGTCTGACGCTGCTAGCGCCCAACCGATTTGTGCGCGACTTCGTACACAGAGAATACCTGGGGCTGATCTCTAGCCTAGCGAAAAACTTCAGCCCCAAACCCGCAGCAATCAGACTGGATATCGGCAGTGAGCAGGCAGGCAGCACTGTTACCGCTACAGCCGATCAGTCACCGGCAGCCCACAACAAAGGCTCGACTGCTCTGGGTTTTGAAGGCCGTCTCAACCCAGCTTTTACCTTTGAGACCCACGTTGAGGGTAAATCCAACCAACTGGCCCGGGCCGCTGCCAGCCAAGTCGGGGAAAACCCGGGGCAAGCCTATAACCCGTTGTTTCTTTACGGGGGTGTCGGTTTAGGTAAAACACACCTGATGCAAGCTGCCGGTAATCTGACCCGGCAACTTAGGCCGGAAGCCAAAGTCGTGTACGTGCACTCCGAACGGTTTGTGGCCGATATGGTCAAAGCCCTGCAGCATAACAAAATCAATGATTTCAAGCGTTATTATCGATCTCTGGATGCCCTGCTGATTGACGACATTCAGTTCTTTTCAGGAAAAGAGCACTCACAGGAAGAATTTTTCCATACTTTCAATACGTTACTAGAAGGCCAGCGACAAATCGTGATTACCAGTGACCGCTTTCCGCGTGAGATTTCCGGCGTCCAGGAGCGCCTGATTTCCCGTTTCGGTAGCGGCCTGACCGTCCCGATCGACCCGCCCGAACTCGAGACTCGAATGGCCATCTTAAAAATCAAAGCCCAGCAGAAAGGCGTCGACCTGCCCGAAGACGTGTGTTTTTTTGTAGCCAAACAGATTCGGTCCAATGTGCGGGAACTCGAGGGCGCGCTCCACCGGATAATCGCCAGTGCTAACTTTACCGGACGCAAGATCAATACCGACCTTGCTCGGGAAGCACTGCGCGACCTGTTGGTCTTTCAGGAACGCCAAATCACCATACAGAATATCCAGAAAGTCGTCGCGGAATATTTCAAGATGCGTATCTCGGACCTGCATTCCAAGCGGCGTAACCGGCAGATTACCCGACCTCGCCAGATCGCAATGGCGCTGGCCAAAGAACTCACCACTATGAGTTTGCCAGAAATTGGCGACGCGTTCGGGGGTAGAGACCACACAACCGTATTGCACGCTCAACGCAAGGTCAGCGAGTTAATTAAGACGGACCCTAAGATCAGCGAAGACTACCAGAACCTACAGCGCCTTCTGAGTGGATAACGTGTGGGCTTCCAGTGGGAAACTATGGCATGATTTCCTAGATGCGAATTTCACACCACCTTATTCACCTTGTGCCGGATTTGATTCACAGCATTACACACACGACTATTTAGTGTTATCCATTTGTTTTTATTGATTAAAATAACTTAATCTCTTTATCAACAGCCTTAATTAAATCAGTAAATAGACTATCTATGAAATTATTAATAGAACGAGACCAACTGTTAACACCACTCACTACCGTTACCAGCGTAGTAGAGCGGAGACAAACACTGCCTATTTTGGCGAACGTGTTGGTACAACTGGACAGCAACACTCTCACGCTGACCGGCACCGATCTGGAGGTAGAAACCACCATTGAAACCACTGTTCTAGATGGCAGTGACGGTCAGTGCACCGTGACCGCTCGTAAACTGCTCGACATTACTCGTGCGCTACCCGAAAACGCAAAACTGGAATTCAGCACAGAAGGAAGCAAGCTGAAAATCAAGTCGGGACAGAGCCGCTTCACCTTGCAGACCCTGCCAGCTGCCGATTTCCCGCGGCTCGAGACGGAGAACTGGGAGGAACGGGTTCGCCTGGAGCAATCAGCGCTGCGGAGCCTTTTCGACAAAACAGCCTTTTCGATGGCGCAACAGGACGTCCGGTATTTTTTAAATGGTGTGCTGATTGAACTGGATGGTGACACGATGATCTCCGTAGCGACGGATGGACACCGGCTGGCGCGCAGCCGAACCAAACTACCCGCTGCTGCTGGGGCGCAGCGTCAGGTTATCGTTCCGCGGAAGGCTGTTCTGGAGCTCAACCGATTCCTGGCCGACGGTGGAGACGAGATAACGCTGGAACTTAATCCAAATCACGTGCGATTCAGCCGACCCGGCGCACAATTGACAAGCAAACTGATCGATGGAAAATTCCCGGACTATAAAGCCGTCATGTCGCAAGTCCTGTCACAAAAAATGGTCGCTGACCGGGAACAGCTACACGAAGTGCTGGCGAGAACTTCGGTGCTGACCAACGAAAAATATCGGGGCATCCGGCTGAATTTATCCAACGGCTGTTTGAAGCTGTCGGCACACAATCCAGACCATGAAGAAGCCAGTGACGAGGTGAGCGTGGATTATGAAGGCGACAGCCTGGAGATTGGATTCAACGTGACTTACCTGATGGATGCGTTGCGGGCCATGTCGACAAAGACCGTAGAGGCCGAGTTGCACGACGGCAACAGCGGGTGCATGCTTCACGAGCCTGATGATGATGACACGCTGTACCTGATCATGCCCATGCGATTGTAGATAAGTAGGACCCTACAACAGCCTGCCGGGTTTCGGTGTTTCACGTGAAACAACGGATCTCACAGGTACCTGGGCTTCAAGCCTATGGTTTCACGTGAAACACCGTGAAAAGCCCATAAAATAGCCGTTTCTGCGGCCTAGCAACCCTCGTTTGTGATAGAATAAAAGCCCACCCTAAGGAGTATTTATGAGCAGTCAACCAGTCTACGACGAAAGCAGCATTAAGGTTCTGAAAGGGCTGGAAGCGGTCCGCAAGCGGCCCGGCATGTATATCGGTGACACCGATGACGGCACTGGCCTTCACCACATGGTTTTCGAAGTGGTCGATAACTCCATAGACGAAGCACTCGCTGGCCACTGCCAAGAAATTACCGTGACGATTCACGCTGACGAGACGGTGTCGGTGGTGGACGACGGCAGGGGCATCCCGACCGGGGTGATTGCAGAAGAAGGGCGTTCTGCGGCAGAAGTTATCATGACCCAACTGCACGCCGGAGGGAAATTTGACCAGAATTCCTACAAAATGTCTGGCGGTTTACACGGTGTGGGTGTTTCGGTGGTTAACGCGTTGTCATCCAGCCTCAGGCTGATAATTCATCGGGGGGGTCAAACCTATCGCCAAGATTACCAAAGGGGGGTCCCGACCGGACCGCTGACCGAGATTGGTGACACTGCCCGCACTGGCACGGAAGTTCATTTTAGACCCGACTCGCAGGTGTTCACGGACCTCGTGTTACACCACGATATTCTGGCGAAGCGACTCCGGGAGTTGGCCTTCCTCAATTCGGGCGTCCGAAACAAATTGGTGGACGAACGAGCGGGAACAGAGGAAGTCTTTGAATATAAAGGCGGAATCAAGGCGTTTGTTGAACACCTCGGAAGCAAGAAAAACAAGCTCCACCCAACAGTGTTGGCGTTCAGCGCGGGACGGGACCACGTTCAGCTTGAGCTCGCGCTGCAGTGGAACGACAGCTATCAGGAAAATGTTTTCTGCTACACCAACAATATCCCACAGAGCGACGGGGGTGCTCATCTGGAGGGCCTACGCGCCGCCATGACCAGAACGCTGGGCCGTTATATGGAGGCCAGTGGAGCCGCGAAGCGGGCCCGCGTGGATTTAAAAGGCGAAGACTGTCGGGAAGGCCTGACGGCTGTGTTGGCGGTGAAGGTGACGGATCCGAAGTTCTCGTCTCAGACCAAGGAAAAACTCGTTTCCTCAGATGTCAGGGGGCCGGTCGAATCGCTGATTACCGAGTATCTCGGGGCGTTTTTGCTTGAGCGGCCGACAGAAGCCAAAGCGATCGTCGACAAAATCGCTGATACTGCGCGCGCCCGCGAGGCTGCGCGGCGGGCTCGCGAGATGACCCGCCGAAAAAACGCCCTAGAAATGAGCGGTTTGCCGGGCAAGCTCGCGGATTGCCAAGAAAAAGACCCGGCGCAGAGCGAGATTTACCTAGTGGAAGGAGACTCCGCTGGTGGGTCAGCCAAGCAGGCGCGCGACAGGCGCTACCAGGCCATCCTCCCCCTTAAAGGAAAGATCCTGAACGTGGAAAAGGCGCGTTTTGACCGAATGCTGGCCTCCGAAGAGGTCACGACGCTGATCACTGCGCTGGGTACCGGAATCGGCAAGGATGATTTCGATGTCAGCAAACTGCGGTATCACAGGATCATCATCATGACCGATGCAGATGTCGACGGGTCGCACATCCGAACTCTGCTGCTGACATTCTTCTACCGCCAGATGCCCGAACTGCTGGAAAGAGGCCACGTGTTCATCGCGCAACCGCCGCTGTACAAGGTCTCTCTGCGCAAGAAAGAGACCTACCTGAAGGACGACGACGAGATGAATCGTTATCTCCTGGGGTTGGCGATGGAGGGGGCGAAACTCCAGCGACGAGATGAACCCAGGGCGGTGTTGGACGGCCCCGAGCTCAAGGCACTGTGTACCGAATACTTCGCGATTAAGTCCGCGATTAACCGGCTGGCCCGACGCTACCAGACCGAAGTGCTATGGGCGCTCAGTGCCTTGACGCCATTAGGTCAGAAGGGCCAACCAACCGAGCAAGACCAGGCTGAATTCGTACAATTATTGAATACCAGGCTATCAGGGGTTACAGGACAGGGCGCCCCCCAGTATCGCGTTCACTTCGATACTACCGATGGCGTGGGGCAGTGGTCGCTGGTGGTAGAGAGCGAGCACCACGGGCAGTACCGTCAGACTCGACTGCCCGCTGAGTTTTTCGATACCCAGGAATATGGATCTATGATTGCGCTGGGCCAGCGACTGGACACTTTAGTGGGTTCGCAACCGACGGTGGTTCGAGGCGATAAAGAGACGGCAGTAGAGGATTTTGCCGGCGCCATTGAGTGGCTGATGTCAGAGGCCAGGCGCGGCCTGACGGTGCAACGCTATAAGGGGTTGGGCGAGATGAATCCCGACCAATTGTGGGAAACGACGATGGATGCCAGTCAGCGGACACTGTGCCGAGTACAGATTGAAGACGCCGTTGGTACCGATGAGATCTTTAGCGTCCTGATGGGCGATGATGTAGAACCGCGTCGCGCGTTCATCGAGCGCAACGCCTTTGCCGTGCACCACTTAGATATATAATAAAATCAATTACTTATCAGTGAAGGGTGCGAGGCGCTGAAAGCACAAAACGCGGAATGGTGGCGTCGAACGTACAGCCGTCTTCAGCCACCATCTGGTAAGTACCGTGCATCGTGCCCACGGGCGTCTCAATGACCGCACCGGACGTATAGCGAAAACCCTCCCCAGGTTTGAGCACCGGCTGTTCACCGACTACGCCCTCACCTTCGACCTCTTCGGTTCGGTTATCAGCATCGGTGATGAACCAGTGCCGAGAAATGAGTTGGGCGGTGACAGAGCCGCGGTTTACCAGGGTGATGGTATAGGCAAAAACAAACCGGTCTTCATCGGGTTCAGAGTGTTCAGCGACATAGGTCGTTTCGACCTGAACGTCGATGTCGTAGGGGTTTTCCATAATATTGACGCTCCTGTTCTACCGGCCACAACGGACAGTTACGATGTTACCGTTTTCTGACTGCAGATGCATTGCTGCCAGTTGCCGACCCCAGACACAGCCACCATCTATGCAGTAGAGCGTCCGCTGTTGGTAAATACCAAGATCTGACCAGTGTCCAAAGATTATCCGCGTATTGCCCAGTGGTTGCCCGTTTATATCAAACCAGGGCTTGAGCGGGGCCGGCGCTGCGGCGGGCAACCCCTTGAATTCCAGTTCAAGGTCAAGATCCGGCGTGCAATAACGCATCCGGGTAAATGCATTGGTAATGAAGCGCAGGCGGTCCCAGCCGGTTAACCGATCATCCCAGCGGGCCGGGGCGTTTCCGTAGATGTGGGCAAGAAAGTCTAGCCACTGGTCTGAGCGTAATATGTTTTCTACTTCGTGGGCCAACAACAGTCCCTGATGCAGCGACCAGCCCGGATAAAGCCCGGCGTGCAGCAGCGCTGCATTCAGGCCGGAGTCGAAATGGGCCAGGGGCAGGTGGCGGATAAAATCGGTCAGTTCATCTAAATCAGGGGCGTGCAGTAGATGATCAAGCCGGTAGGTAGGCTTATTTTGGTGCAGCCCTGCCGATAGGGCCAAGAAATGAAGGTCGTGATTCCCCAACACCACGGTTGCCCGACCCTTTAACGATTTGACGAATCGGAGCACAGCCTCGGAATTGGGGCCACGACTGACAAGATCGCCCACGAACCAGAGGCAGTCAGAATCGGGGTTGTAGCGGATTTTATCGAGCAAGCGCTCAAGACAAGACATACAGCCCTGAACGTCGCCAATGGCCCAGGTGGCCAACGTCGAACTCAGCCCAGCTCAGTCACTGAGTGGTTCGAGACTCCACGCCCGGCGTTCGGCGGGTGGGAGGTCGTCGTAGATCGCGGCGAGACGCTGTTGCCAGTAAGATTCGCGGACAAACAAGTAGGGATCGAGCTGAAGTTTTAGGATATGGTCTGCGATGAGCAGTTCAGCGCGCGCGTTGAATGTGCGCAGGGCGTAGCCCAGGGTGAGATCACGACCACTGGCGTTATATGACACAGGGTCGGGGTAGATAAACGCCGGGACAAGCGCGACGGCATCACGGACATTGCTGGCCCCCAGCAGCGGCAACACCAAGTAGGGCCCGGACGGCAGTCGCCACCGGGCTAGGGTCTGACCATAGTCCTCTTCGTGCGGCGGCCTGCCAACAGCACCAGCGACGTCAAAAATGCCGGCAACACCGAGGGTGCTGTTGATAAGCAGTCGTTCAAAGTCGAGGCGACCCTGAGCAAACCGCCCCTGTAATACATCGTTGGCAATCGTTGCGGGCAGCTGCAGGTTGCTAAAAAAATTCCTGACCGACAATCGGACCGCTGACGGCACGGCGTGGGCGTAAACTACAGTGACGGGGCGAATCAAAAAACGGTCCAGGCCATCATTGAAGCCGAAGACCATACGATTCACAGGTTCAAGAGGATCAGTGAGTTGGAGCGGTGAAGGACTGTTATAACCGAGTTTTTCTGAGCTAGCACAACCAGTGAGCAGCAGCGGTAGAATCAGGAGCAGCGCTAGACCGTTGTAGCAGATACCGCTACTCAGGGGCCGCTGACTTAAGTCAAGTCGCCGGATGGCCGAGTATGCCCAACGGTACACGAGTCGCATAGACCGACTATAAGCCCGGCCGAGGTTTCCGAACAGCCTTTACCATCGGATCAGCCAAGCCATCGATTAACCCGTGAAACATCCTCTTCGTTAAGCTGGCCTGCCAGCTGTTCCAGCACCAGGACCTGCAGGACATAATCATAACGCGCTTTGAGGTAGTCTCGTTCGGCCCGGAACAGGTCTCGTTGTGCGTTGAGCACCTCAATGTTGGTGGTTAAGCCTGCGGCAAAGCCTTCTTCTTTGGCCTGAAGCGCGCTTTCTCCGGCGGTAACAGCTTGTGCCAGCGCGGTGATTCGACGCAGCTGACTATTGATACTGAGAAATGCTTGGCGTGTCTTGCGCTGAATTTCTCGGCGAGCCGATTCGTAGCGGGCGCGGGCAGCATTGTGATTCGAAGTCGCTTCTCTGATCTGGGCGTTGATGAGGCCGCCTTGATAGAACGGCAACTTGAACAACAGGGTCAAGCTGGCGTCGGTGCCGTCGGCCGATGCACTGTCAGAGTATTCGGCAGATAGATTCAGCCCCACCGTGAGTCGCCGTAATGCTTGTTGCCGGTCGATCTCTGTTTCAGCCGCCGACGTGTCCAGTGACAGTGCTTTGAGTGACCGATTGTCCAATAGGGCCCGGCCGATCCACAGCCCAGCATCATCAGGCTGTGGCTTCGATAATGCCGCAGCGGGAGACAGTGACAGCAGCGTACCGGGGTCCCTGCCCACCAGGGCGACCAGCACCTGCCGCATGTCGACCAGCACCCGTTGGGCTTCGATACCTTCAGCTACAGAGTATTCGTAGCGGGCCCGGGCGTCGTAAAGATCGGTCCGGGTGCCCAGGCCAACATCGAGCCGCTCTTCGGCGAGTTCCAGCTGTCTACGAATAGCCCGCTGGTTACGCTCTGACAGCTCTAGGTTATCCTGGGCTGAGAGTACCGCAAAATAACTGTTGGCCACGCGTTGAATCAGTGATTCAGCGGCGATCTGGTAGTTAACATCCGCCGCATCAGTCTGCAGGCGTGCTTGCTTGATCAGAAGACGGCTTGAACGGTCGTATATCGATTGCTTGAGTGACACTGTGGCTGATGCGGCCTGATTGGTCAGATCTCTGGAGACGAGTGTGTAGCTGCTCGACGCAGATAAATGTGGCCGGAATGCGGCTAGGGCCTGAGGAATAGCTTCTTGCCCAGCTTCACGCCGGTGGACTTGTGTTGCGAACTCAGGATCGCTGGACCACGCCAGACGATATATGGCCAGCAGGTCGATACCGCTGGTCGTCGACTCTGAAGAAGAGACAATGACCGTTGTCGCTGAATCACGGGCCGTGTCAGTGTCGGTTTGCGCTGGGTTTTCGTTGTCAGTGGTAGCGGAGACGCCTGTAGTGACGGTGGCCGCCTGGGTCTGACTTTCTTCCTCGTCGGATTCGACCGCCGGCGCGCTGGTAATCTTAAGGGACTGGCCGGGGTAGATTACGCCGCTCTCGTCCAGACCGTTCCACGCCATTAGGTCCGCGCAGCGCACCCCGAACAGTTCTGCGATTTCGCACGGCGTGTCCCCAGGTTGCACGGTGTACTGATTCTGGGCTGAAACCCAAGTGCTGCCCGACGCCATCAGAATAACTACGGTGTAAAGGAACGCTTTAATCATGTTGGTTTTGAATCCGCCGTAAATCTTGAGGTTAGAAGGTAAATGCTGAGGGGGTCCGGACATTAATCAGGGGCGGCAAACTGGTGTCAAAAATAGAGTGTTCAGTCGATTCTTCATTATCGCCGCGGCTATAGAGCATAGCCTCCATGACGGGTGACTGGCCAACAATCGCGACCAGCCGACCACCCGGTGCCAGCCGATTGCGGTGGGCACGAGGTGGAACGGGCACCGAGCCGGTGAGAATAATTGCGTCCCAAGCGTCGTCTTCGGTCCAGTCTTCAGCAGCGTCTCCTTCTTCGAACGTGGCGTTGACAATGCCCAGGTTTTCGAGCCGGGTCGCAGCAGGCCTCAGAAAGTCACCATAGATGTCGACGCTTGTAACATGGGCGCAACAACTGGCCAAAAGAGCAGTCAGGTAGCCAGTGCCGGTACCGACCTCGAGGACCCGATCAGTGGACGTTAATGCCAGGGCCTGGGTCAAACGGGCTTCAACCTTGGGCTGCATCATGCACTCACCGTGGCCGATCGGCAGGTTTAAGTCAGCAAACGCCAAATCCCGATCTTTTGGGGGCACAAACAGTTCGCGGGGCAGTTTCTTCAGCAACGCTAATAACGCTGGATCCAGCACCTCCCACGGGCGAATCTGCTGTTCAATCATGTTAAACCGGGCGAGCTCGATATCCATTGTTTGACAGATGGTGACTAAGAAAGCTAAAAATTTTATCACAGGCATGGGCGTAGTAGCGGACACCTGTGCCTAGAACAACCGCTGCTGGCTACGGCATCAGTGAGCTTTAGTCAGCCGAATAAAATCTTCTCGACCAGGACAGCTCATTTCGGATTTAATACCAAGCGGGTAAGACAATAAATCTGTGACAACAGGAGAACTTCGGGACAGGCAGATCAGATCCAACACAAGCTCGACAGGATGCTGGCAGAACGCAGACAGCAGGGTCAGCAAAGATGCCCATGAATACGCGGTTATGGCGAACCCTGTAGGACAGTTTCTGAAGGCCCCGGGCGCGTGTTGACCGTGTTTGGGCGCTCACCTATACTGCGCGACCCCTGCGGCGGTGTACCGGCCTTGTTTTAGTATCTGCGCCGGAGCGTTTATCTCGCGTATTGGTCATCGTGAGGCAGCGTGATTGAGGCGATGAAACAACAGACAGTGTGCCGGGCGAGAACGTGTTAAGACGAGTGCTGGCAGCACAGTGTGGGGTGACGGCGCTACTGGCGCTCGCCCTCTGGCTGTTCGGACCGAATCTTCTGCACTCGGCATTGGTCGGTGCCGGAATCGGCGTGGCTGGGAATGGGTATGCGGCTTGGCGTGTGTTTGCTGGCAGTCGCTCGAACAATGGATCGGTTGCGATGTTCGAGCTTTACCGGGCGGAATTTAGCAAACTCGTAATCATCGGCGTACTGTGCGGGTGTGCTTTTATAGCCCTTGAAGATTTGAACTTTGCTGCCTTTCTGGGCGGGTTGGTCTCGGCGACCCTCGCGTCTGTGGTTACAGCGGCGACACATACGGTCGAGTTACCGGAACAAGTGGGAAGACAGATTTAAACAGCAATGGCCAGCGACAGCCTGACAACGACCGGCTACATCAAGCATCACCTACAGAACCTGGCCTATGGCCAGCATCCGGACGGTACATGGGGATTGGCGCACAGCGCTGCCGAAGCAAGAGAAATGGGCTTCTGGGCAATCCATCTCGACACGATGTTTTGGTCAGTGATATTGGGCGCGCTCTTCCTCTGGTTATTCGGCAAGGCGGCCCGCAAAGCAACAGCGGACACGCCGAGCGGCTGGTTGAATTTCGTCGAGTGGATCATCGAATTTATCGACGACAATGTACGCGGTTCTTTTTCAGGAAAGAACGATCTCATCGCCCCGCTGTCACTGACGCTTTTCGTCTGGATCCTGCTCATGAACCTGATGGACCTGGTGCCAGTGGACTGGATTCCACAGATTGCGCATCTGTTGGGCATTGAGTACATGAAGGTGGTGCCCACAACTGACCCCAATGCGACCTTTGGTATGGCGCTGGGGGTATTCCTGCTGACGCTTTACTACAGTATCAAGGTGAAGGGGCCACTGGGTTTCGCGGCTGAGCTGACGATGCAGCCGTTCCAAGCCACCAACCCGGTACTGAAAATCATTCTGATGCCAATCAATTTCTTCTTAGAGTTCGTTAGCCTGATTGCAAAGCCGCTATCACTGTCTTTGCGGCTTTTCGGTAATCTCTTTGCTGGCGAGATGATATTTATTTTGATTGCCTTGCTGTTCTCAGGGGGACTGGCTTTTGCTGTGGTGGGCGGCGTTCTGCAGTTAGGATGGGCTATTTTTCATATTCTGATCGTGCTATTGCAGGCATTTATATTTATGACCCTGACTATTGTTTATCTCGAAATGGCGCACAGCCACCACTGAGCGGCCCAGCATCAAGCGAAGAATTATTGGTATCAAGCTGACTTTTCTTAATAGGAGAAACTCATGGAAATTGCTTTACTCTACGTTGCCGGCGCGGTTCTGCTCGGTTTAGCCGGTGTGGGCGTCGGTGTGGGTGTGGGCGTGCTCGGCGCACGATTCCTGGAGGGCATCGCCCGACAGCCAGAGCTGCTGCCGATGCTCAGGACCCAGTTCTTCATCGTTATGGGCTTGGTGGATGCTATCCCGATTATCGGTGTGGCCATCGCGCTCTACATCATGTTCGCCGTAGTGGGCGGTTAATAACTTGGCTTTTTCGGACGGAAACAGGTTATGAACATCAACTTGACGCTGATCGGGCAGACTATTGCATTTGCGGTCTTCGTCTGGTTCTGCATGAAGTTTGTTTGGCCGCCTATCATTACAGCACTGAACGAACGCAAAACCCGGATCGCTGATGGCCTTGCCGCGGCGGATGAAGGTCAGCGTGAGAAGGCGCGGGCAGAAGAATACGCCGCAGAGGCTCTTGAAGAAGCCAAGGGACAAGCGCAGGAAATCATACGCAGAGCAGAACGACGCGAGACAGAAATCGTCGAGGAAGCCAAGTCTACTGCACGCACTGAGGGCGACCGTATTCTCACGGCTGCGCGGGGCGAGATCGACAAGGAAATCAATCAGGCGCGCGAAGCTTTGCGAGCACAACTCGCTACCCTGGTAGTTGCCGGTGCAGGACAGATTCTGGGTCGAGAAGTGGGTGAAAGTGATCACGCTAAGCTGATCGATGATCTCGCCCAGGAACTTTAGCCGGTATCGGCGGATACCTATGAAGCGCGAAATCTATGGCTGAACTTTCAATTATTGCAAGACCCTATGCACAGGCGGTTTTCGAGCTTGCTAAAGCAAGTGGGGACTATTCCCGTTGGTCACAAGCACTCGAATTTCTGGCCGCAGTAGCAATGGACCCAGATATGGGCGCATTGTTCAACAACCCCAGAGTATCAAGGCGCGAGCTCGCTGTTGTGATAACGGAAATTTGCAGTGAGCGGCTCGATGAGAACGCCCGGAATCTGGTGCGATTGCTGGCGCAGAACCAACGTCTTCACGCCTTGCCCTCAATTGCCGAGCAATACGAGCACCTACGCGCAGAAGCTGAGCGGACAATCCAGGCAGAACTGGAATCCGCATTGCCGGTAACCGAAAGTCAGCAGCAGCGAATCGCCGAGGCGCTTAGCGAACGTATGGGCCGACGCGTGGAACTGGCGGTAAGAATTAATGAATCACTCCTCGGCGGTGCTGTCGTACGCGCCGGGGACCTGGTGATCGACGGCTCGGTTCGGGCCAGACTCGAGAAACTGGCCACCGCCATCAGCGGCTGATCGGCCACAAACGGAGCGATTGAGAGGAATTCAGGTATGTCCATGCAGCTAAACCCCTCCGAAATCAGCGAACTGATTAAGGAACGGATCAAGGATTTCGATGCCAGTGCCGAAGCCCGCACAGAAGGCACCGTGGTGAGTTTGACAGACGGCATTACGCGTATTCATGGCCTGGCGGATGCCATGCAGGGTGAAATGTTGGAGTTTCCAAACGATACGTTCGGTCTTGCGCTTAATCTTGAACAGGACTCTGTCGGCGCTGTGGTGCTCGGAGACTACGAGCATATCGTCGAGGGTGATACCGTCAAATGTACCGGCCGAATCCTACAAGTGCCGATCGGAGTTGAGCTGCTTGGCCGGGTTGTGGATTCACTCGGCGTACCGATTGATGGCAAAGGCAATATTGACACAACGCAGACATCGCCGATTGAAAAGGTGGCGCCAGGTGTGATCAGTCGTCAGTCCGTCTCAGAACCGGTACAGACCGGCCTTAAATCAATTGATGCCATGGTTCCAGTTGGACGCGGCCAACGCGAACTGATCATAGGTGACCGACAGACCGGGAAAACCGCGGTAGCGATTGATACGATCATCAATCAGAAAGGCACCGGGATCAAATGCATTTATGTCGCCATCGGACAAAAAGCGTCGTCGGTGGCCAACGTGGTGAACAAGCTGGAAGAACATGGCGCTATGGCACATACGATCGTGGTTTGTGCTTCAGCAGCCGAGTCGGCGGCGATGCAATACATCGCACCCTACTCCGGCTGCGCCATGGGCGAATATTTCAGAGACAAAGGCGAAGACGCTCTCATCATTTATGACGACCTGACCAAGCAAGCCTGGGCTTATAGACAGGTGAGTCTGTTGTTGCGCCGTCCACCGGGTCGAGAAGCTTATCCTGGCGATGTGTTTTATCTTCACTCAAGGCTGCTGGAGCGAGCTGCCCGGATCAACGCCGATGAAGTGGAAAAGCTCACAGACGGGCAAGTCAAGGGACAGACTGGATCGCTAACGGCACTGCCGATAATCGAGACGCAAGCTGGGGACGTCTCGGCCTTCGTACCCACCAACGTCATCTCCATCACCGATGGGCAGATTTTTCTGGAAACTGATCTTTTCAACGCAGGCATACGTCCAGCCATCAATGCCGGGTTGTCAGTCTCCCGAGTCGGCGGCGCAGCACAATGCGCGTTGATCAAGAAGCTGGGCGGTGGGATTCGGCTCGCACTCGCACAGTATCGTGAACTGGCTGCGTTTTCCCAGTTTGCCTCTGATCTGGATGAAGCAACTCGTCGGCAGCTGGAAAGGGGTGAGCGGGCGACCGAGATGATGAAGCAGAAGCAGTATTCACCCATGTCAGTGGCGGAGATGGGCGTCAGCTTGTTTGCAGTCAACGAAGGCTATCTCGATGATGTTGAAGTCAAAAAGGTCGTGGACTTCGAGCAGGCGCTGCTAAGCCATATGATAAGTCAGCAATCAGACCTGATCGAGGCGCTGAATCGCGATCAGGAGTATGACGATGATATCGCTGAAAAGCTTCACGCGGCCCTGAAGGACTTCAAGGCCAACGGCAGCTGGTAACCGGACCTATCCACAAAGATTACGGCAAGATAACAGGAAATGGCTGGCGGTAAAGAAATTCGGACCAAGATCAAGAGTATCCAGAATACTCAGAAGATCACCAAAGCGATGGAAATGGTCGCGGCCAGCAAAATGCGTCGTGCTCAGGAGCGCATGCATCAGGCCCGACCCTATGCCGAGAAAATGCGCGACGTGATCGCTCATGTATCGCAGGCTAATCTGGAATATAAACACAGTTTTACGCTAGAACGCCCAGCTAAACGCGTAGGTTTCATCATCGTATCCAGCGATCGGGGTCTTTGCGGTGGCCTTAACATCAACCTGTTCCGGGACGTTGTGAATGCGCTGATCGAATGGCAATCGCAGAGCGCCGAGATTGATCTGACGACGATCGGTTCTAAGGGCCTTCAGTTTTTCAAACGGGTTGGCGCCAACATTGTTTCAGAGGCGACACGGCTGGGAGACACCCCGCATCTGGACGAGCTGATTGGCCCGGTTAAGGTTATGCTGGACGCCTATACTGACAACCACATAGATCGCTTGTACCTTGTGCATAACCACTTTAAATCGACCATGTCGCAGACGCCGCAGCTGGAACAGTTATTGCCGATCCATGCCGAGCAGCCGGACGAAAACCTGTCTCACTACTGGGATTATCTCTACGAACCAGATGCGAAAGACGTGGTAGACGCCTTGATGACGCGGTATATCGAATCGCTGGTTTATCAGGGCGTGGTCGAAAACATTGCCTGTGAAATGGCGGCCCGAATGGTGGCGATGAAATCAGCGTCGGATAACGCGGGTGACATGATCGACGAGCTGCAATTGGTCTACAACAAGGCGCGTCAGGCATCGATTACCCAAGAAATTTCAGAGATCGTCGGCGGAGCGGCGGCTGTCTGATAGAACCCGCAATAAACTCGACCAGTTTTAATGAGGAAGACACTATGAGTAACGGAAACATTGTAGAGATTATCGGCGCAGTCGTAGACGTCGAGTTTCCAAGGGAGTCTGTTCCCAAGATCTATGATGCACTGGCGGTCTCAGAAACCGGCCTGACCCTTGAAGTCCAGCAGCAGCTGGGCGATGGGGTGGTTCGGACTATTGCAATGGGGTCCAGCGATGGCCTAAAGCGCGGAATCGAAGTCACCAATACCGGGGCACCAATCACGGTACCAGTCGGTGAAGCAACCCTCGGTCGTATCCTCGACGTGCTGGGCAAACCGGTCGATGAAGGCGGCCCGGTTGAATCACCCCATGTCCTGCCCATCCACCGCAAGGCCCCGGGCTTTGCCGACCAGGCGCCCAGCATCGAGATTCTTGAAACCGGCATTAAGGTCATCGATCTGATCATGCCGATCGCCAAAGGCGGCAAGATCGGATTGTTTGGCGGCGCTGGTGTGGGCAAAACGGTAACGATTATGGAGTTGATCAACAACATCGCCAAAGAGCATTCTGGCCTGTCGGTTTTTGCCGGGGTGGGTGAGCGCACTCGTGAAGGGAACGATTTCTACCACGAGATGAAAGAATCAGGTGTGCTGGACAAGGTTTCGATGGTCTTTGGCCAGATGAACGAACCGCCGGGCAACCGTCTTCGTGTGGGCCTGACCGGGCTCACAATAGCGGAGCACTTTCGTGATGAAGGCCGCGATGTGCTGCTTTTCATCGATAACATCTACCGCTACACGTTGGCAGGTACCGAAGTATCTGCACTACTCGGCCGGATGCCCTCTGCCGTGGGCTATCAACCGACGCTGGCTGCCGAGATGGGTATTCTCCAAGAGCGTATCACCTCAACCCGCACGGGCTCGATTACCTCGTTCCAGGCCGTTTACGTGCCCGCGGACGACCTGACGGATCCATCACCGGCGACAACATTTGCTCATTTGGATGCCACCCTGGTGCTGTCGAGGCAGGTGGCAGAGCTCGGTATCTATCCCGCGGTTGATCCGCTCGATTCGACCAGCCGACAGCTGGATCCTCTGGTGGTCGGTCAGGAACATTACGATACTGCTCGAGCGGTTCAGGTTACACTGCAGCGCTACAAAGAACTGCGCGACATTATCGCTATTCTGGGCATGGATGAGCTGTCTGAAGAGGATAAGCTGAGCGTCGGCCGCGCCCGTAAAATTCAGCGCTTTTTGTCCCAGCCGTTCTTTGTAGCTGAGACCTTTACCAGTTCACCGGGCAAGTTCGTGGCCCTAAAAGACACCATCCGCGCATTTCAGGGCATCGTCGACGGTGAGTATGATGACCTGCCAGAACAAGCGTTCTATATGGTGGGTGGAATCGAAGAAGCTGTTGAGAAGGCAAAAACCGTCATCTGATTAAAGGCGGATCCCAGCACATGGCCAATACCATCAGAGTTAATATCGTCAGTGCCGAACAAGATGTATGGTCCGGAGAAGGCACCATGGTGTTTGCGCCTGCCGAGATGGGAGAGATCGGCATTGCGCCACAACACGCTCCGCTGCTGACACGTCTCAAGCCCGGCGAAATTCGAGTACAGCAGGAATCTGGTGAAGAGCAGTTTTTCTTTGTTTCCGGTGGCATGCTAGAGGTCCAGGGGCATGTTGTGACTGTGCTTTCGGATACGGCGCTCAGAGCCAAAGACCTCGATGAGGCCGCAGCGCTCGAAGCACAGCGCAGAGCCGAACAGGCGTTAGCCGACCGCGGCGGCGAACTGGAACTGGCAAAGGCTAAGGCCGAGCTGATACAAGCAGCCGCACAACTACGTGCCATCAACAAACTTCGCGGCCGAGGCCGCGCCTGATAACAGGCCGCCGACCACGCGGCGATCGTTTAAGATGTCGTCTTTGCTGGTTACTGAAAACAAGTTCGTCTCAATCGTTTATACGATTAGAGACAGCAGCGGTACGATCGTGGAGTACAGCGATCTACCGGTTTGCTATGTGCATGGCGTCAGTAGCAGTCCATTGTTTCCACAAGTCGAAACTGCCTTGGAGGGTCTGTGCAAAGGAGAACAGGTCGACGTATTTCTGACATCCTCTGAAGCGTTTGGGGATCATGATCCGGACCTGATCTACTTCGATGAACTTGATAACACGCCCGAAGAGCTGCATTTTGTCGGTGCTGAAGGGGATGCCGAGAATGACCAGGGCGAGATCCTGCATTTTGTCGTCACCGATATCAACGACGGCAAAATTACAGTCGATGGAAATCACCCATTGGCTGGTCAGGATATAACTTTTACAGCACGCGTTGCCGATATCCGGGACGCAACAGCGGAAGATATCAGCGAGCAGGTCCAGCAGCTCTTTCACTGAGCCGCAAACCACTGCTAAGGCGACTGTATCCGCCAGCTGTTTACAGTAATATCCCCATCATGACCTTCGAAGTGATCGTGCTTGCAGCAGGCAAAGGCACGCGCATGCAATCGCGCGAACCTAAGGTTATGCAGGACCTCGCAGGTAGATCGTTATTCAGCCACGTAATGACCACCGCAGCCGGGTTACAGCCCTCTCACATACACGTGGTCCATGGGCACGACGACGGCGTTTTACAGCGTGCGGTCCAGCAATTGTCCGGTGTGAACTGGGTTTGTCAGGATCAACAGCTGGGAACAGCCCACGCCGTATTGCAGGCGCTACCGGCAGTGAATCCGGAGTCCGACGTCCTGGTGCTTTACGGTGATGTACCATTGATCAAACAACCTACCCTGGCGTCACTCGTGGCCGCTGTCGCAGGCAGGAACCTGGTTGTACTGACAGCACATGTGCCGGAGCCCGGTGGCTATGGCCGTGTGGTCAGGGGGCGCGACGGATCTGTCGCACGCATCGTAGAGGAGCGAGATGCCAACGAGGATGAAAAAGCAATCTGCGAAATCAACACAGGATTTATCGCTGCGCCTGCGACAGTGTTAAGCAGACTGCTGGAGCGAATTGGTAACGAAAATGACCAGGGTGAGTATTACCTCACCGATGCCGTCGGCCACGCGGTCGAGAGCGGCACGCCTGTGCTGACGCACACGACGACAGATATTGATGAGGTCAGCGGCGTCAATACAGCCCAGCAGCTTGCACGCCTGGAGCGCGCTTACCAGGCGCGTCAGGCTGAAGAACTGATGCGCGCGGGATTGTGTTTACGGGACCCGATCCGATTCGATTTGCGCGGCACAATGGAGTTCGGTACCGACTGTATGATTGATGTCAATGTGTTGTTGGTGGGCCACGTTGTCTTGGGCAACAATGTCACGATTGGTACTAACTGTACCGTAGTGGACAGCGAATTAGGGGATGGTGTTAGCGTCAAACCGAATAGTGTGATTGAAGGTGCCAGAGTTGGTTCGGACTGCAGCATCGGCCCGTTTGCACGGTTACGCAGCGGGACCGTGCTGGCGAAGGGAGCCCGCGTTGGAAATTTCGTAGAACTCAAGGAAACCCGCATGGGTGAGGGATCTAAAGCCAACCATCTGGCTTACGTTGGTGATGCTGAAATAGGACGAAACGTGAATATTGGTGCGGGCGTGATTACTTGCAACTATGACGGTGCCAATAAACACAAGACCCTGATCGGCGACGATGCGTTTATAGGTTCGGACAGTCAGTTGGTGGCGCCGGTAGAAGTCGGACCTGGGGCAACCGTTGGTGCCGGATCTACGTTGACAGGTAACGCGCCGGCCGGGAAACTTACGTTGAGTCGGAGCAAGCAGGTCACGCGGGATAATTGGCAAAGACCACAGAAAAAGGATCAGGTAAAGTAGCTGAAAGCTGCCTAGCTGGACAATTACAGATTATCAGCATGCGGTCGGTCTCAAAATGTGCGGAATAATTGGCGCGGTCTCAGGGGCCGATGTGGCGCCATTTTTGCTGAAGGGATTACAGCGACTGGAATACCGAGGCTACGATTCCGCCGGTGTCGTGGTTATCAATGATGCTGGTGGGTTCGATCGTTCACGGGCTGTTGGAAAGGTTGAAATGCTAGAGCAGGCCCTGTCGCATAGAAATCTCTCTGGCTCGACAGGACTCGCCCACACACGCTGGGCGACTCATGGTGCTGTCACCGAACTAAATGCACATCCGCACATCTGCCAAGACACGCTGGCGCTGGTTTGTAACGGCATAGTCGAGAACCACGACGAACTGCGGCAGGCGCAGACGGACTACGGCTTGGTTTTTACTTCCGAAACCGATACTGAAGTAGTGGTGCATCAGATCTACATGCACCTGAACACGGGTCAGGATCTCGCAGAAGCAGTCCGCAGCACGGTTCAGGAACTAGATGGCAGTTTTGCGTTGGGGGTTGTTCAAGCCACAGAACCCGGCCGCATGATCGCCGCCCGTCAGGGACCACCACTGATCATAGGATTGGGCAAAGACGAATTTTTCATCGCGTCCGACATAGCTGCCCTGCTTTCAGTGACCCGCCGGTACATCGTGATGGAGAACGGTGACATTGCCGATATTCGGAACGGCACGTGCACGATTCGTGATGCTCGTGGTAATCCCGTAGAGCGGCCTGTGCGGGAAAGCAACCAGTCCGGCGGCGATGTCGAACTGGGGGAGTTTTCTCATTACATGCACAAGGAGATCCACGAACAACCCCGAGCTGTTGCGGATACGCTTGAAGGGCGCCTGGCCGGAGATCGTGTCCTTGAACAGGCTTTCGGCCCGCAGGCGATGAATATTTTCAACCAGACGCAACAGGTGCAAATCATTGCCAGTGGCACGAGTTATCATGCTGGGCTCGTCGCCAAACACTGGTTTGAATACGTCGGTGTGCCTTGTGAAGTGGAAGTCGGCAGCGAGTACCGCTATCGGCGTCATGCGCCACGCGGTGGAACGCTCCTTGTGACGATTTCCCAATCGGGTGAGACAGCAGATACCCTCGCCGCGTTGGTAGAAGCCCAACGTCAGGGAATTGTAGGCTCGTTGGTGGTGTGCAATACGCCGGAATCCTCTCTCGTGCGGGAGTCAGACTTAAGTTTTATGACCCATTCAGGCCCTGAGATCGGGGTTGCATCCACCAAGACCTTCACTGCTGCCATGACTGGGCTGATGATGCTGGCACTGGTGCTCTCGCGGCGCCATGGCTTCGACGCAGGCTTTGAAGCGCACGTGGTCAAACAACTGAGATCGCTGCCAAGTGCGTTGGAAAAAGTTCTGGAGATCGAGGATGAAATCGCCCAGATGGCGAAAGCATTCGGTAACAAGGCCAACGCGCTGTTCCTGGCCCGCGGGGCGCATTACCCAATTGCTCTGGAAGGGGCACTGAAACTCAAAGAGATTTCCTATATTCATGCCGAAGCCTACCCTGCAGGTGAACTCAAGCATGGCCCGCTTGCTTTGGTTGATGAGCACATGCCAATTGTCGCCGTTGCGCCGAACGACGCGCTGCTGGAGAAGCTGAAATCGAATCTGGCTGAAGTGCGGGCCCGTGGCGGGCGGTTATTCGTTTTTGCTGATCCGGAAACCGGCTTTGAGCGTGAGGAAGATCTTGAGCTGATTCACGTGGCCCAGGTGGACAGTGCAGTGGCGCCCATTGTGTTCACACTGCCGATGCAGTTGTTGGCCTATCATGCGGCCTTGATCAAGGGCACGGATGTGGATAAGCCGCGCAACCTCGCCAAGTCGGTTACCGTGGAGTAGTGGGGGTCGGGGGTAATCAAACCCCCCAAAATACCGAGGTTTTCCTAACTTTCGTCCTTTCTGTCCGTGCTACCCATCTCTGGGTCGCACCATATTCGCAGTATCAGCAGTTCCTATACGGCACCATTAGTGATTTCAGGCAAAAAGGGTGGAATTACCGGCACATTGCCGACTGGTTGAACCAGAACGATTACAAGACCCCACGGGGTAAGATGTTTCACGGGTCACACGCACACTCCATCGTTAAGAAGAAAAAGACCAGAGAAGTTAGATTGAACCATCGGTATGAACCAAAACTGTCTAACTTTGCCCTCCGGTTCGTTGATAAAACCCTTATCAATCAATAACCGACATACCTACCATCCCA